>Ga0208297_1000768_pt1 | contig 48085 bp, 51 predicted proteins | sample LMS_cellobiose_e_FD_187367 | JGI IMG/M metagenome (GOLD analysis project Ga0208297, IMG submission 187367) | Rumen-fistulated moose microbial communities from Alaska, USA - LMS_cellobiose_enrichment (SPAdes) (version 2) | ecosystem: Host-associated > Mammals > Digestive system > Stomach > Rumen... | reverse complement strand
AGGGTGAATGGGCCGCGCAGCGGGCCAGAGGGAGGCGGGAAAGAAACTTCGCCGACTGAGATGGTTCTTTCCCGCCTCCCTATGTGCAGCGGGGGTTCCCGTGAGATGGTTCTTCCCCGCCTCCCTGTGCCCGCCGCCGGACAAAAAAAAGGGAGCGGCAGAAGCCGCTCCCCCGGCCGCCGTGCGGCCCTACTGCTGTGCGCGCTCGCGGATCGCCCCGGCGATCAGCCGCGCGACGTCCACCGCGCCCTCCCCGCAGATATAGGCCACGGCGGCCTTCACCGCCGTTTCCAGCATCCCGACCGCCTCCGGCGTCAGCTCGTCGCCGAAAACGGCGACGGCGAGCGCGCCGGCGATGCCGAGCAGCGCCATCCACAGCTTACGGGATTTCAGCTTTTCCATGATCGTCACGTTCCTCATTCCTCCCGGCGCACGGTTGCGCCTTGTTCCTTTCTTTCTCCCGCTCCGCGCGCAGCTCTCCCAGCCGGATCCACGCACCGACAACGCTCTCCGTCCCCGCCGCCCCGAACACGGCGGCAATCAGCGCCGACGGCTCCTCGCCGCGCACGCACCACAAAAGGAGGCACGCGGCGGCGAAGACGGCCAGATACAGATAGAGCGCGCAGAGCAGCCGCTTGAGAAATCTCACAGCGGCGGCGTGAAGTAGCCGACGTTCCCGTCCACGCGCGCAAGATTCCCCGCGCGGCAGACGCCGTACTGCCAGATCTTCGGCGCATAGCTCAGCGCCCGCGCCTCCGTCGCGCCCCAGTACGCCAGCCACAGATCATAGCTCGGCAGCTCCCGAAAGCGGAAGCGCAGGTAGTTCGGGTTGGAGTACAGCATCGGGCGAAAGCCGCCGATGCGCAGCTTTTTCATAAAGGCGCGCACGACGTTCGTCAGCGCGCGCCCGTCGCGCGGCAGGTACTTGTCCTCCTCGCAGTCGCAGACCGCCCAGAGCGTGATCTCCCGCCGGTACGGGCGGATCGTCTCGAGAAAGAAATCCGCCTCGGCGAGCGACGCCTCCACCGTCTCCGCGCAGAGATAATGGTACACGCCAACGGCGAGCCCCGCGGCCGCCGCGCCGCGCACGTTCTCCGCAAAGCGCGGATCGGCGAAGGGACCGACGGAGGCGTCCTTCAGCAGCCGTCCCTGCGACGCCTTCACCATCGCGAAGCCGACGCCGTCCCGCGCGACCGCGCGCCAGTCCACCCTGCCCTGCGCATAGCTGACATCAATGCCCCGCAAGCGTTTCCTCCGTATTCCCGCGCGGCCGCGTTTCCAGCCGCACGATCCGCTTCTCGTGATCGCCGACGGCGACGCGCAGCCGGCGGTGCTCCGCCTCGTTCCCCTCGCGCATCATCCCCACCGCCTCGCTCAGCTGCGCGACCGACGCCTCAAGGCGGGTCAGAATCGCCGTCAGGCGCGCGGCCAGCGTGCCGACCGTCACGCAGAAGCCCGTCAGCGCGATGATCCCGGCCACAATCTCCCACGTCATCGTCTCACCGCCTCAGGCGCGCACGCCGAAGATGACGACGGCGCCGTCGCCTCCGACACCGGAGGTGTAAGCCTCGCCGGTGCTGTAGCCGCGGCTGCCGCCGGAGCCGAGCGTGCCGGGACGGCCGCGGCCGAGCTCCGCCGTGGGCGAGACGCCGCCGTCCGCGAGAAGCGACGCGCCGCCGCCGAGGGCGTTCCCGGCAAAGAAATCCGTCTGCGCGGCGTAGCCCGTGCGCGTCGTGTAGTCGCCGGCCGCGCCGCCCGCCGCCGCGTAGAGCTCGGCGGAGAGGAACCAGCTCGCGCCGCCCGCCCGTCCGCGCTGCGGACGCGGCTCGCCGACCGCCGCGCCGCCCGCGCCGACGAACAGCGGATAGCTGCGCCCCGGCCGCAGCGTCAGGCCGGAGACACACAGATACTTCCCCGCCCCGCCGCCGATCGGCCCGTCGGCCAGCTTGACGAAGGGGCCGGAGCCGCCGCCGCCCTGGATCACGACGGTGTAGAGATCGTTCTTCGCCGGACAGGCGGCGGGATCAAAGAGGTGGCTGCCCGGCGTGTCATAGCGCGCCAGCTCCACCAGCTCGCCGGCCGCCGCCCGGTACTGCCCGTCGCCGCACAGCACCGTGCCCGCGCCCGCGTCGCGGCGCACGGTCTGCGCCGCCGCGGCAAGCGCCTCGGCGTCCGCGCCGTCGAAATAATCGGCGAGCGCGCCGCGGTACTCGTCGAGCGCCGCCTCCACCTCGAGACGGTTCAGAATATAATCCGCGCGCACGCGGCGGTCCGCGACGTCCGCCTCGGCGATCACGGCGGCGTCCGCCGCCAGCGTCACCTCCGCCAGCACCATCTCGCGCACGTTCTCTGTCCAGACCGCCTCGCCCGTGCGCACCGCCGCGCGCATCTCGCGCGCCTCCAGATCGAGGCGCAATACGATCCGGTCGACGCGCGCCGTACCGCCCGGCGCCCCGAGCGTCAGCGTCAGCGGCGCGGTATTCCAGTAGGTATAGCCGTCGATGACGGCGATGCCCGGCGCCACCGTCACCGACAGACCGCCCGTTCCGGCGGGCGCGACGGCCAGCGCCCCGTCGGCGCAGACGCCGTTTGATACGAACGCGGCGCGCTCCGCCGCGAAATCCTCCGCCGAATACACGCGATCCGGCACGCCGTCCACCGTGACGGCGTTGAAGGGAAACGATTTTTCCATATTGATCCTTTCTGTCTTACTCCCGATGTTCCATCTGCACCGACCAGTGTCTGCGGCCCCCGCGCCACGTCAGCGTGCGCGCGGCGCACAAAGCCTCACCGCGCACCCCCAGCGTCCCGTCCGCAACGGGACAGACGTCGCCCGGCGAGAGGCTTTTTGCCGTCTCCTCCGGCACGTCGAACGACGCCGACCGCAGCGGCCGCCGCTCGGCCAGGATCCGCCGTCCGCGGGCGGCGAGCGCCTCGCGGTAGCGCGCCTCGGATTCGTAGCGCGAAAGCGCCAGATCCGTCGCATCCTCAAAGAGCGTGCGCCGCGTCTCGGCGGCGTCGTCCGTGCCGTCGTCGAAGAGGCCCGCCGCGTCCACCGTGACGACGCAGCCGCCGTTGCCGGCGACGATCGCGCGGTTCGCGTAGTGCCGCCGGTCCGTCTCGCGCACGCCGCCCGTCAGATTGCCGAGCGAGCGGGAGAGGAACGCCGCGCCCGGCGTGCGCCCGCGCACCGAGAAGACGAAGCGCCGCTCCGCGCCGTCCAGCCGCAGCCGCATCCCGACACCCGCCTCGGCGCACAGCCGCCGCATCGCCGAGAGCAGCTGGATCCGCCCGGGCGCGGCGTCCACCGTCTCCGTCCGCCCGCACGTCTCAAGGGCGAGCGGCCCCGGCAGCGCCTCCGCGCCGTACTCTTCGGCGAGAAAGCAGAGGAGCGCCTCGGCACCGCCGGCGCAGACGATCGTCTCCGGGATCGCGCAGCGCGCAAAGTAGGAGAGCGCGCCGCGTCCGCTCACCGTCACCGTCCCGGCGGCCAGATCCTCCCGGATCCGCTCGACGACGAAGCCGTCGCCGACGCCCGGAATGAGAAGAAGCTGCTCGACGGCGAAGCGCTTCGCCTCGCCGAGCGGCGCGGCGAGCGTAAAGGCGCCCGCGTCGTCAAAGCATTCCGTCGCCGTCAGCGCGTCGATCCGGTCGGCGATCCCACAAAGGCGCAGCGTGCGGTCAAAAATCCGTATTTCCATCAGCACCTCACAGAACCAGCGGCGTCAGGCGCACGCGCAGACGCACGTTGCCCGCGCCCTCGCTCTCCCACGTCAGCGCATTCTCCCCCGGTGCAAGCGAAAAGAATTCGCTCTGCCAGTCCACCTCGCCGAGCACCGAGACGCCGCCGGCGGTGACGCCGCGCCGTCCCGGCCGCGTATCGATCGTCAGAACGGCGCCGTCCGCGAGCGCGTGCCGGACGCAGATCGACGCGCCGCCGCAGCGCAGTGTCAGCGACGTGATCTCCCCGCCCGCCGCCCTTGCCTCGGCGACAAAGCCGCACGGCATATCGCCCGGATTCTCCACCGTCAGACCACCCGCGGCCGCCGCGCAGCCGAAGGTCGTCTCCGTCGTGATCGGGAGTGGGAACGCGAGCGCGCCGCGCACGGCTGCGCCGCCCGCCGTGATCTCCGCCGCCGAGAAAAAGGCCTCCTCCCGCGCGCCGCTGACGGCGCGCAGCGTGAAGCGCGCCGCGTCGCCCGTCGTGAAGGGCGGCTCCTCGGCGAAGCGCGGCGCTTCCTCGCACCACAGGCGCAGCCGCCGCCCGTCGATCTCCAGCGTGAAGCCGTCCGCGTCCGCCGCGATGCGGCGCACGCGCCGCGACCGCGCGGCAAGCGAGGCGTCCTCCGCCGCCTCGTCCTCCCCCTCGGGGAGAATGTAGCCCTCCAGCTCCACCGTGCGCGCGCCGCCCGTGAGGGAGGGCGCGCCGCAGCGCAGCGCGTGCAGCACAAAGCCCTCCGCCCCGAACGTTACCACGCCGGCGGCGCCGATCAGCCGTACCGTGCGGATCATGAGAACACCAGCCTTCCCGTCATTCCCGCCCCGTCCGTCTCCGCCGTCAGCGTGAACGGATAGGAGGAGTCGCGCGCGTCCGTCAGCGCGACGGCGGGCGCGCCGATCTGCGAGGCGATCATCGAAAAGACCATCTCCCCGCCGCCCGCCTCCGCGGGCAGCGCGCAGACGAGCACGACGCGCATCCGCGTGCGCGGCGCGCGCACGCGCACGCCGCCGCGAATGCCCGTCATCCCCGACAGCACCGTCGGAGAGAGGCGCGTAAGCCGTCCCTCCAGCCGGATCCGCTCGCCGAAGCGGACCGCCCGCACCAGCCGTCCCCAGTAGTCCGTGATCTCATGCACGCGCGCCGACCACGTCAGCGTCAGTCCGCTGCGCGTCGGCCCGGCGTAATAGCGCGCGTCGCGCGCCGCCTCCTCCGTCAGCGAAGCCGGCGCCAGATACAGCCGCCCGGCGCCGAGCCCGATCGTGTTTTCCTCATTGTGCAAGTCTTCGCCTCATCCTTTCCTTTAGGCCCGCGGCCCGCTCATTTTTTCACCGGGCCGCGGCCCGTTCATTTCCATTCCCCGCGGCTGCAGCGGACGGCGAAGCCCGCCTGCCCGAACGCCATGCCGAGCGCACGGGAGAAGCCGAAATCGCCGCCCTCCCGCCGCGCGCGCACCGTCATGCCCTCGCCGCTCTGCCCGTCGCTCACGATCGCCGCGGCCAGCCGCGCAAGCGCCGCGCGCACCGCGCTCTCGCTCTCCGCGTACACGCGCACCGTCCAGAAGATCTCCCGGGCGGCGCCTTCGCCGCCGCCCGGCTGCCAGGCGTAGACCGCGCACGGGCCCGGCCAGCGGCAGGGCGACGGCCGCAGCGGCATGCCGAGGGCCGTCTCCGCCGTCTCGTAGAGCGCGCTCCAGTCTCTCAGTACCATCGCGCCTCCCTCACACGTGCATCCGCACGCACTTGACCGTCCACATGCGCCCGAGCGGCACCGGCGTCAGCATGCGGTAGACCGCGCCGTCCGGCGCCACCAGCGTCATGCCGCGGCAGAAGCCGCCCGGCGGCGCGAAGCGCGCGCCGATCAGCGCCGAGAGCGTCTCGGCGGCGCAGTCCTCCTGCCGCTGGGTTGATTCCTTCGCGCTGCGGCTCGTCAGCACCGCCTCGACGCCGCCGAGATACGCTCTTGTGACCTCGCCCTCGCGCGAGACCGCCGGCACGTCCCACAGCTCGTACCGGCGGGACAGCCGCCGCATCATCGCGCCGCCTCCCGGCCGCCCGGATGCCGCAGCGCGCACAGAAGGGCGAGCACGTCGTCGCTGTAGGCGCCGCGGTAGCGTTCGGACGCTCCCGACACGGTACGGGCGGTGAGGCCGGCTCCCTCGAGCCGGCCGTAGTCCTCCTCCGTCATCCGTGCCAGAAGGAAATCGGGGATCTCTTCCCCGGGCGCGAGATGGCAGTAGGCGCGCGCGAATTCCGCCGCGTCCGTCATGAGCGCGAGAATCAGCGCGTCCTGCGTCTCATCCGACGCGTCCAGCCCCAGCCGGACGCGCATTTCCTCCCCGGAAATCATGGGTTTCCTCCTTTGCCGCCCCGCCTTTTACAGCGACAGGACGCCCGCTGACTTGACCGTACCGGCCTGATCGACGAGAGCCAGCGACAGACGTCTCGCCGTTCCCTTCGGAATGGCGGAGGAGCCGTCCCACTTCGTCCAGCCGCTCAGATCGTCGGAGAGCAGCGCCGCGTCGCAGTCGTACATGTAGTAGAGATTCTGTCCGTTGGGGATCGTCACGGACAGCGTGATCATCCCGTTCGACGTGCCGCTGGACACCGACAGGACGGGCGCCCTGCGGCCGAGGATCACGGAGCAGGTGTCGTCCACCAGCGCGATCACGCCGTGACGCTCGTAGACCACCGTGTTCTCCTTCGTCTCAATGTCGCGGCTCTGCTCCATGCCGGCCTCGCGTTTGACGAAGAACTTGACGGCGGACTTCTCCGTGATGACGACCATGCCGGCCGGAATCATGCGGGAGAAGAGCACCGGCACGCCGCACAGCGTGCCGAACTGGCCGCTGTAGAGGATCTCTCCCTGGCGGGAACTGATGAAATCGGAGTCCTTGCGGATCTGCGTGCGGCCGTCCGGGCCCATCAGGATGAACAGGCCGTCCTCGACCTCGCGGCCGATGTCGCCGAGCGCCTCCACGATGTCCGCGTAGGTCACGGCATTGCCGGTGTAGGCGTGGCGGTGACGGATCAGCATCAGCTGCGAGAAATACTCGCGGCGGATCTGGTTCGTCATCACGTCGGCCATGCCCTCCAGCGCGGCGTCGATGATGGCCGGATCCTTCATCGCGTCCATGTCGTTGTAGCGGAAGGTTTGCTGATAGCGGCGGACGGTGTACGTCTCCGGCGTGAAGGTGACAGTGCCGGCGGAGGCGTTGGCCTCGCCGGCCTCCAGCGCCTCCACCTCGCCGCTGTAGGTGTAGCGGTTGATGACCTTCGTCAGGCCGGCGCTCTCGGTGAGCGAATCGTCCACGGTCATCAGCGAGCCGACCTCGAGATGCGAGTTGAGCAGCTCGGTCAGCTTCGTCTCCAGAACGGAATTATCATAAACAGTATTCGGCATATGCGGTTCCTTTCTCTGTATTGTGTTTGTCCGGCGTCACGGCTCAGCCGTTCCCGCCCAGAATCTGCGCCAGGCGCGCGACGGGCGTCGCGCGGATCTGCGCCGCGCTCAGCGGCGCGGCGTCGCCGCCCTGCGGCTGCATGCCGCCGGCGCGCGCCTGCAGCGTGCGAACGGCGGCCGCCTCCACCGCGCCGGCCAGGGCCTCCGTGCGGCGGATCAGCACCTCGTCCGGCACCTCGCACTCGCCCTCGGCGAGCAGAAACGGCGCCAGGTCCTCGTCCAGCGCGCGCTCGCGCAGAAAGCGCACGCAGCGGATCTCCGTCTCGCGGCGCGCGGACAGCGCCCGCGCCGCCTGCAGCTCCGCCTCGAGCCGCGCGATCTGCGCCGCCATGCCGGCCGCGGCCTCCGCCGCCGCCCGCTCCATCTCCGCGCGCACCGCGGCGGCGGCGTCGGCGATCTGCGCCGACGATTCTGCCGGCTGCGGCGCCTCCGGCGGCATCTCCGCCGCCTCGCTTACGCGATCTTCCTCATTCATGCTCATCCTCCTGCGCGTTCGCGCGTTCCTTTTCGATGCGTTCCATCTCGTTCTCCGCGTCCTCGACCATCGGCAGTCCCTCGAGCACGCTGCGCTGCGAGAGGATCCCCGTCAGCTTCCGCGCCATATCCACGGCCTCCTCCGGCATGCCCGGCAGATTCCGCACGAAGCTCATGCGGATGGCGTCCGCGTCCAGCTTCTCGCCGGTCAGGTTGAGCAGATGACAGATCCGCCGCCACCGCTCGCGCAGCGAGCGGCGGAAATACTGCTCCGTCACCGCCACGCGGTTCTCGAAGTTGAGCAGCCGGTAACGGATCGCCACCCCGGACAGCGTGCCGCCCGCCAGCGTCTCCTCTGCCATATCGACGGTGTTCGAGAAGCGGTAGATGTCCTTGGCGATGCGCGATTTCAGATTTTCAATGTAGGCGTCGTTGACCGTCTTCGTCAGCCACTGCGCCTGACCGCCCGCGTCGAGCAGGATCACCCGGTCGCGGCGGATGCGCGCCAGATCCTCCTCGTCCGTCGCGCCCATGCCGGAGATCGCCAGATAGCTGTCCGCGAACAGCTCAAAGTCGTTGACGCTGGCGCTCTCGAGCCGGTCGTAGGCATCCACCAGCGTGAGCACGGGCTCAAAATCGCCCTGCCGGTCGCGGTTGTTGTCGTAGAAGATCACCGGTACGCCGCCGAAATAGTGCGGCGCGCGGCGGCGGAAGGTCAGGGCGTTTCCGTCGTAGTCGTAGACGATCATCTCCCGCTCGGTATAGACCTCCACGACCGAGGTACGGCTCCCGTCCGGCCGGAAGCAGCGGATCGCGTAGGACAGCCGCGGATCGACCGTGTTGTCGTAGACGGGGATCACCGTCGTCACCGGCAGCGGCGTGAAGCGCGGATGCGCCACGTCCTCATACCAGAGCAGCTCCGCGGCGCGCCCGTAGACGGAGAGGTCGCGTGCCAGGGCGTTGTTGACGAAGGACTCGCTGTTCTCCCGGCCGAGACGGGCCACCGCCGCGCCGGTGCGCTCGTCCGAGGCGGAGTAGCCGACGCCGCGCCCCATGAAATAGCCGACCGTGCAGTCGGTGATGCTGCGGCAGAAGGCGTTGACGAGACGGTTGTCCGGCCGGGAGGGATCGCGCGGCGCGCGCAGGATCCCGTGCCGGCCGAGGTAGTAATCGCCGAGTGTCTTCAGCCGCGGCAGCTCCCGGCGCGAGAACGCCGTCAGCTGCGTGAGAATTTCCGATTCGTTTGGCATTTTTTCTTCCTTTCTCGCTGGCGGCAGCGGCCGCCGGCGCCTGCGGGCGCATAAAATCGAAGTAAGGCTTCCTCCCTGCCCGCCGCCGGACGGCCGCCGCCGCGCTCAGACACCGAGCGCATCCTTGGAAAACGAACGCCGCGGCCGCGCGCGGCGCAGCGGCTCCGTCGCGTAGCGGAGCGCCGCCATCGCGTCGTCGTGGAGCGCCAGCGGCGCGTCGAGCGTCGCCCCGGAGACGGGATCCGTCATCCAGCGCCACGAGCGCAGTTCATCGATCACGTTTCTGCAATCCTCATTCACGATCAGCTCGTGCTGCTTCAGAAAGTCGATCTGCGCCGCGACGCTGCCCGGCTCCTTGACGACCGCGACGGCCCGCCACCCCGCCTTCTTCCACATGCGGATGCGATCCGGCTCCGCCGAGTCGCAGTACATCGGCAGCTGACGGGGGAAGCGCGCCGCCTCGGCCAGCCCGATGATCTCCGCCGTGTCCCGCTCGCGCACGTACAGCTCGCGCAGCACGTGCAGGATCCCGTCGCGGATGCCGACAAGGAGCAGGCAGTCCGCGTGGTTGTAGCCGAAATCCTGCGCCATCCAGCAGCCGTCGTAGTCGGCGATCTCCCGGGAGATCGCGGACACGCGCCAGCGGGTCAGGATCAGCCCGGTCTTCGCTTCACCCCACTCGCCGAGGCCGTAGACGGCGTAGCCGTCGGGATCCTCGCGCGCCCGCCGCGCCATGCGGGCGGCGTATTCCGCGCCGACGAAGGCGTTGTCCCGGTAGGTGCTGTGGTGAAGGAAAACGTCGCGCGAGGCGGGCGCGTCCCAGAAGCGCCGCTTCAGCCAGTGATCGGCGGCGACGGGGTTGAAGGTCAGCGTGATCTGGTAGTAGAGACGCGGATTGACGAGCGCGAGATCGCCCCGCAGCCGGTCGTCGAGGATGTCGAGGTCGGCCGCCTCCAGCTCCGTCGCCTCCTCGCACCAGATCCACGTCAGCTTGCCCGCGGCGAAGGAGACGCTCTTGACCCGCTCGCGCTGCGCCTTGTCCAGCATCCCGCGGAAGAGGATCCGCGCGCCCGTCACGCGCGACTCCATCTCCATCGGCTCCTCGCGGACGCGCCAGTAGCGGGGCGCGTCCGCGCCGAAGATGCGGGAGGCCGCGCCGCGCAGCTCCTCGAAGACGCTGGTGCGGCAGGCGGCCTCCGTCTTGCGCACGACGAGCAGATTCGCGCCGGCGTAGGCGGTGTCGGAGAGACGGAGGATGAAGTCCTGCGCCGCGTTGACGCTCTTGCCGGATCCGGCGCCGCCGCAGAAGAGGCGATAGCGGGCGCGCGATTCGTTTGCCGCGGCGAAGGTCCGGTTGAAGAGGATCGTCTGCTCAGACATACACGACGCGCACCGTCAGCGGCGGCTCCCGCTGCGTCTCGTCTCCGGCGTCGGCCAGACGGGCGAGCTGCTCCAGCGCCCGGATCCGGTCGGCCGTCTTGACTTCTTCCCCGCCGCCGAATGCGATCTCCTCGTACTCGCGCCGGATGCGGGCGAGCGTATCGCCCGACGTGCGCCGCACGACGAGCCGGTCGAGCGTCCGCCGCGCCTCCTCGGTGCGCAGAAGCCGGTAGGCTGCCTCCCGGCCGAGCTTGGCTGCGGCGGCCGCGCGCGGCAGGTCGTACGACGCGGCGAACTTTTCCAGAAATACGCGTTCTTCGGGCTGCAACGGCTGTCCTCCTCTCCGTTTTCGCAGAAGAGAACATTTGTTCTTTTCTGCGTGCAATAGTATACCACAGAACACGCGTTCTTGTCAATCGGTTCCGGCTTGGTGATCTTGCACAGATTTCGGGGGCCGGATTTGTGTATTCTGCCCAAACGCAGGCGGAAAGGTGCAAAACAAGACGCCCGGCGCATGCCGGGCGTCTTGTTTTTCATTTCCCGCGGGGCGCTATGCCCGCAGTCGGTTGCTCCTCTGAGCGAATCAAATTTCCTTTCTGATTTTCGGTGGCGCTGCCCCCGATACCCCCGCATCTTCCCCGCACCGCGGAAGATGCCGTGCGCCGTCTCACGTCTTCGCCGGAGCAGTGCGCGGGCCGGGGGTTGACTTTGGCAGAAAATCGGGTATAATAATAGACAGCGAAAGCAAACTGATTTTTTGCGAAAAGGAGAATTCAACATGAAAAAAGATCTGGGACCGCTGCAGGCTGTCTATCCGATGCCGGTGCTGATGGTCGCCGCCTACGACGAAAACGGAAAGGTTAACGTGATGAACGTCGCCTGGGGACAGATCTGCGACGACGACAAGATCATCCTCTTTATCGGAAAGGGCAAGCGGACCTGGCTCAACATCCAGGCCAGCCGCGCCTTCACCGTCGCCCTCGCGGACGAGGCGCATATGGACGTCGCCGACTTCTTCGGCATCGCCTCTGGCAACAAGATCAGCGACAAATTCGAGCGCACCGGCTATCACGCCGTCAAGAGCGACCGCGTCAACGCGCCGGTCGTCGAGGAGTTCCCGCTCGTCATGGAATGCGAGCTGCTCGAATTCCTGCACACCGATTTCGTGGACGGCGTCGTCGGCAGAATCGTCAACGTGAAGGCCGAGGAGGCCGTTCTCGACGAGCGCGGCCGAGTCGATCCGGCCCGCCTCCGCGCGCTGACGTTCGATTCCTTCGGGGGCGGCTACTACGTCACCGGCGAGAAGGTCGGACGCGCCTGGAACGCCGGCATGAAGCTGATGAAGCAATGACCGCACAGCAAGCCCGAAAACGGAAAAAGGACGGCACAGGCCGTCCTTTTTCCGTTTTCTCTTACAGTTCCCACAGCGGCATGCCGTCCGTCCAGGAGCCGAACGGCTTCGCGATCGCCTCGCTGACGTAGCAGACGCCGCGCCCGAGGCGCAGAATCGACGCCGGGCATTCCTTCGAGATCGGGCCGTACAGCTCGAGCCGCGAGATCATCCGCTGCCACGAATCCCCGCCGGGATTCGTGAAGTTGTGCAGCTCGAAGCGCTCGCGGGCGTGCATGACGTCGCGCGGGCCGATCGTCGCCGCGCGCGGCGGCACCGCCCACACGTCGCCGGACTGTCCCATCGGCGCGAAGAGCGAGTTCTCGCAGATCGTCAGCGGCGTCTCCGAGGTGACGCGGGAGCCGAGCGTCAGGAAATCCTCCAGCGTATCGGCGGCAAATTCCGGCGCGCCGGGATCGATGAAGGCCGTGTGTCCCGGCCAGCCCGTCGCCGAGTAGATCACGTCCGCGCCGCCGCCGCCGACCTCCTCGATCAGCGAGGAGTAGACGCCGTCGGCCTTGTTCTCGTTCGTGAAGACGTGCCAGTGCTCGACGTCCGGGCGCAGATCCTCGCGGATCCGGCCGTAGAAGTGCTTCCGGAAGGAGTAGCCGAGCCCCGCGCCGTACGTCAGCGGCGCGACGTTGCCGTCCTCGTCCGCCCATTCGTCCATGGCGAAAGCGTCCACGTTCCGGCAGCTGACGTTATAGCGGTTCAGCATCTCCGCGATCGCCGAGTAGGCGCCCGGCCACTGGTTCGGGAAGATCATCGTCAGATGCGTGTCGTTGACGTCGCTGAGGTAGATGCGGTGGAAGACGTCCATCACCAGCATGAGCGTCGGATCGAGCACGACGCGGACGGAGAAGCCGTTCTCGTTCGTGTACTCCATCTCCTCGCGGCGGATCGAACGGGCGCGGGCGAGCGTCTCGTTGTCGTACTTCGGCAGCCAGGCGGCCGGCCGGAAATCGAATTCGTTGTTGTTTTTCGTCATGATCGGAATCCTTTCTTATGCCTCAGACCGGAGCCGCGCCGCCGCAGTAGCGGAGGATAAACAGCGCCAGCGCGCGGGTCATGTTCACAAAATCGTCGAGGGAAATATACTCGTCCGGCTGGTGCGCGCCGCCGGGCAGCTTGAAATCGCGGAAGATGCCCCAGGTGACGCTGCGCGGCGAACCGTACTTATAATAGAGAAAATAATCGGACAGGCAGGCGCCGGCCGCGCGCACCGGCCGCCCGCCGGCCTCAGCGGCACAATCGAGCAGAAGCCGGATCGCGGGATCATTCTCGTCGGCACAGACGTAATCGAAGTAGCGGCTGCCGGGCACAAAGCCCTCAAAAATCAGGCCCATCGCGCCGAGACGTTCCTTCAGGCGCGCCTCGATCGCGCGAATGTCCGCCTGCACCGCCGCCCGCTCGCGCACGGTGTAGAAGACGAAATCCAAAAGTCCCCGGTCGAGATCCGTGCCGGCCTCGCCGCAGCGGAAGGCCAGGATCCGCATCGCCGACCGCTGCATGTCGGTACCCGCAAAGAAGCGGTGCGCGCCGAGCTCCGCGGCGCATTTCTCGCCGAAGGCCTCGATCTCCGCCTTGATCGCCGAGAGCCCGTTCACGACGAGCGCGGCAGAATCCTGCGCCTCCTTTGCGCGCACGTAGGCCTTGAGCAGCCAGCCGCCCGGCGCGCAGGTCCAGATTTCCCGGTCGCCGCTGCCGCCGTCCAGATTGATGACCATGTCGCACGGATAGCGGACGCAGGAGGCGATCGAGCCGTTGCCGCCGCCGTTCTCCTCGTCGCAGTAGGCGGAGAGCACGAGATCGCGACGCAGCGTCACGCCCAGCTCCCGCAGCATGCGGGCGAGAAAGATCCCGGCCGCGACGCCGCATTTGTCGTCGCCGCTGCCGCGGCCGTAGAGCCGCCCGTCCGCGATCTCGCCGCCGAGCGGATCGTGCGTCCAGGCCGCGCGGTCGCCGATCGGCATCGTGTCGGTGTGCGCCGCGAGCATCAGACCGCGCCCGCCGTCCGTGCCGTGCAGCACGCCGCCGACGTTCGGCCGGTGCGCCGTATCGCGTCCCGGCAGATACTCCGCGTGGCCGGCGATCAGGTCGTCGGGATAGTAAAGCTCGGTATCCAGTCCGAGAGATTCATAAACGTCCCGGACGTGCGCGGCACACGCCGCCTCCCGTCCGTGCGTGAACGAGTTCTCCGTGTTGATCCGCACAAGCGCCCGGAGATCGTCAAAAAGCGCCTCTCTGTGCGCGTCGACGTAGGCGAGCGCGCGCGCCTCGAGCGCGGCGCCGCGGCACAGAGCCTGCTCCTCTGCCATGGTGAAGTCCTTCCCTTCGCTGTGGATTCCGGACGCCGCTTACAGAAGCACGTCCATCGATTTGCGCGTGTGGGCGACGACGGCGCGCTCCGCCGCGTCGGGATCGCGCCGTCGGATCGCCTCCAGCATCTGCCGGTGGTCCTCCGCCGCGTCGTCGAGCACCGTGTGCGATTTGTGCAGCCGGTCGGCGCAGGCGGCGCTGATGTTCTCCAGATTGATGACCGCCGCCTTGAGGATCTCGTTGTGGGAGGCCGCGGCGACCGCGATGTGGAACTCCGTGTCCACCTCCTGCGGCGTGTAGGGCACGGTGCCCTCCGCGCCGTCCCGGCAGAGGATCATCCGCTCCATCGTCGCGTCCAGCGCCCGCAGATCGTCCTCGGTGCGGTTCAGCGCGGCGAGGCGGCAGGTGCCCGTCTCGATATAGAGACGCGCGTCGTAGATCGTGCGGATGTCGAAGTCGCCGAAATCGATCAGGTTGAACATCGGCCGCATCACGTGGCCGAGGCCGAATTTGCGCACGAAGGTGCCGCGTCCCTGCTCGATGGAGATCATGTCCATCATCTGCAGCTTCTTGAGGCTCTCGCGGATCGTCACGCGGCTGACGCCGTAGGCGGCGCACAGCTCGGTCTCCGTCGGCAGCCGGTCGCCGGCCGCGTACACGCGGTTGACGATCTTCGAGATCAGATCCTCCACCACCGCGTCGCATTTGCTTTTCACTACCATATCATTTTCCCCGTTCTTCGCCTCCGCGTTCATCCGGCTGCAAATTCATATTATTATTATACCATTGTCCGTCCGTTCTGTCAACCGCTTTCTCTCATGTCGGCTCCTTTTTATTCGTGATCCATTCATCCACCTCGCGCACGTGACAGAGGTTGTAGCAGTAGGTCTTGCCGATCTTGCTGTCGTCGCAGAGGAAGACGTGCCGGCGGCTCGCCGCCCGCATCGCCTGCCGCACGGCGTTCTCCTCCTGGGAGGCGTCGGTGATCATCCCGTCGTCAGAGAGGCCGCGGCTGGAGAAGAAGAAGACGTCCGCGTTGAAGTGGCGGATGAAATCCTCGGCGTAGCTGCCGACGAAGGCGGAGGAGTTGTGCAGCATCAGCCCGCCGGTGCAGAAGGTCTTGTGCGGCAGGCGGGAGAGCGCCTCCGCCGTCCGCAGCCCGTTGGTGACGATGGTCAGATTCTGGTAGTTTTCCAGATGGCGGAGCAGGCAGAGCGCGGTGGAGGAGGCGTCGAGGAAGATGACCTGCCCATCCTCCAGACAGCGCGCGGCCTGCGCGGCGATCTCGCGCTTGGCGCGCGTGTTCTGCTGCGCGCGCACGGCCAGCGGCACCTCGGCGCGCACGTCGTCGGTCAGCACCGCCCCGCCGTGCAGGCGCCGCAGGAGCCCCCGCTGCTCGAGCGCGCTCAGATCGCGGCGGATCGTCGCTTCGCTGGCGTACAGCCGCCGCGCGAGATCGGCCACGGTGGCGGTGCGGTTCTCCCGCAGGTATTCGAGGATCGAGTCCAGACGTGTGTATTCCAGCATGGATTTCAGCCTCCGGCGCGTGATCGTTTTTGCTCGTTTGCGCGCGTTTCGTGATTGATTTTGCAGAATCCGCGCCGGAACTTGATAAGCGCGGACAGAATTGCTATACTTATTATATCACAACGAACACAAACGCGCAAGCGGCGCCGGTTCCCCCGCGCGCCGCGCGCAAAATCTTTCTGCGTAAAGGAGAAACAGAACATGAAAGCAGCAAGACTCCACGCCGTCGGCGATTTCCGCTGTGACGAGATCGAGGTACCGGTTCCCCACGGAAAGGAGCTGCTCGTGCACGTCGGCGCCTGCGGCATCTGCGGCTCGGACTTTCCGCGCGTCTTTGAGCACGGATCCAGCAACGGCAAGTATCCGCTGACCATCGGCCACGAGTTCGCCGGCGAGGTGGTTGCGGTCGGCGAGGAGGCGGATCCCGCCCTCATCGGAAAACGCGGCGCGATCTTCCCGCTGATCCCCTGCCGCAAGTGCGCGCCCTGCCAGACCGGCCGCTACGCGATGTGCGAGCACTACGACTACCTCGGCTCCCGCCGCGACGGCGGCTTCGCCGAGTACTGCCTCATCCCCTCGGACTGGCACCTCATCACCTCGGATACGGCCCCGATGGACGCGATGGCCATGACGGAGCCGGCCTGCGTCGCACAGCACGCGATCCGCAAGAGCCGTGTGGCCGCGGGACAGTTCGTCGTCGTCTTCGGCGCCGGGCCGATCGGCATCATGGCGGCCCGCTGGGCCAGGATCTTCGGCGCGACGCCGCTGCTCGTCGATATCTCGCAGGAGAAGGTGGACTTCGCCCGCGCCCACGGCATGGACGCGATCAACTCCCGCACGGAGGACGTGCCGGAAGCGATCCGCAGCCGCAACCGCGGCCAGCTCGCCGACGCAGCCGTCGAGGGCACCGGCGCGCCGTCCGTCTTCGCGGACTGCATCGCGGCGGTGCGCGCCGTCGGACAGATCGCCCTGCTGGGCAATCCGATGGGCGACACCGTCCTGCCGCTGAAGCTCCATTCGATGGCGCTGCGCAAGGAGGTGGACATCCACGGCGTCTGGAACTCCAGCCGCGCGCCGTACCCGGTCGACGAATGGGTGTACACCGTGCGCATGATGGAGACCGGGGCGCTTGAGGTCACCGATCTGATCACCGACCGGCTGACGCTCGACGAGCTGCCCGCCGTTATGGCGGACATCCGCGCCGGCCGCCGCCGCATCGTCAAGGCGATCGCCCAGATGTAAAAAGCCTCTTGACAAATCCGCCGCCGGCGCATATAATATGGAATGCAGGCGGAACTGCCCGGAAGAGAATCCGGCCGCCGGATCACCGAAGGGGTCATACTCTCAGGTAAAAGGACTGGGCAGGGACTGCGCTCTGGAAAGCCTCGGCACCGACGAAGCAATCCGTCAATGGACGGAGCATCTTTCAGGTTATCGGACAGAGTACCCACGCGGGTACTCTGTCTTTTTTGTTTTTTTGGAGGGAAGAGATGGAATTCTTTCTGTTTTTGTTGGAGATCACCGGCACCGTCTCCTTCGCCGTCTCCGGCGCGATCGTCGCGCTGAAGCGCAACATGGACGTGTTCGGCGTCTGCGCGCTCGGCACGGTCACGGCCTGCGGCGGCGGCGTGCTGCGCGATCTGTTTCTCGGCCAGCTGCCGCCCGTGATGTTCCGGGAGCCGGTCTTCCCGCTGACGGCGGTCTGCGTGTCGGCGATCCTCTTTCTGGGGGCGGTGCGGCGGGCGCTCTCGCGCCGCGAGCGCGCCTACGAGCGGATCCAGCTCGTCGCCGACGCGGCCGGACTCGGCGTCTTCACGGCGGCGGGCGTCGCCGCGACCTTCGACGCCGGTTACGGCGACGGCTTCTTCTTCGCCGTCTTCCTCGGCACGATCACCGGCGTCGGCGGCGGCGTGCTGCGCGACGTGCTGGCCGGTCTGCGGCCGTATATTTTCATCAAGCACATCTACGCGCTGGCGTCCATCGCCGGCGCGGTGCTGTGCGCCCTGCTCTGGCGTCCGCTCGGCGAGCGGCCGGCGATGGCGGTCTGCGTCGCCGCCGTGGTGACGATCCGGCTGCTGGCGGCCCGCTTCCGCTGGAGTCTGCCGCGGGCGGCGTCGGCCGGAAGCGGCTCGGACGCCGCTTGACAAATCGTGCTGCATTCTGTACAATATAAGCAGAATGCCGCATCGGAGGAGCCGCCTATGCGCCGCGCACCCCATCCCGCCCCGCGTGATCCCTACTGGAATCACAACACCGCCTACCATCCGTGGATCCTGTCGCAGCTGCGTCCCGGCATGCGCGTGCTCGACGTAGGCTGCGGCGACGGGCTGCTCGCCGCCAAACTCGCCGCGGCCGGCTGCCGCCCGACCGGTCTCGAGCCGGATGCGGCCGCCTTTGCCCGCGCCGCTGCGCGGCTCGGCGGCGTGCCGACCGCGCCGGCGACGCAGACACTGAACGAGCTGCGCGCGCTTTCAAGGGAGCTGCTTCCCGGCGCACGTCTGCGGCGCGCACTCTACTATCGCGTCCTGCTCTCGTGGCAAAAGAGAGAATTGCCTTGACAAGCGCGCGGGCTTTGTGATACAATGGTAGCATCCCCACGAAAGGAGAAATCATCATGAAAAAGTATGTGTGCAGCGTCTGCGGATGGGTGTACGACGAGGAGAAGGGCGATCCGGAGCACGGCATCGCACCCGGCACGAAGTTCGAGGATCTCCCGGACGATTTCGAGTGTCCGCTCTGCGGCGTGGACAAGGAGCAGTTCGAGGAAGCCGACGAGTGATCCGCAAAAAACCGGCGCCCCGCGGGGCGCCGGTTTTTTGTCGTTTCGGCTTATTTGATGGTCTTGTACGCCTCAATGGTATCAGTGATGGATTTTTCCGCCTTGGCGGAGACCTTCTTCATAAAGGAGGAGAAGTTGTTCGAGCCGGCGGTGACGAGCGTGCCGGTAAAGTAGCTGGCCAGTCCGCCCCAGTCGTAGATCGTGACCACGTCGTAGACACGGTTGGCGAAGATCAAGTCGAGCATCTCGTTGGAATCTCGGTCGCGCACCACCTTGCCGGAGAGCGTGATGTCGTAATAGGCGCGGCGCAGCGTGTCCTTCGAATGATAGGCGAAGGCCTCAAAGAGGAAGCCGACGGCGTCCTCGTTCGTGCAGGTGATCGGCACGCACCACAGGTGTACCCAGTCCTGCGTGGCGACGAGGTTGTAGTAGCGGGACTGATCCTCGGTGAACTTGGCGATCGGCAAAAAGCCGAAGTCCTCCTCGCACTGCTCGCGGAAGGTGTTCTTGGCGTCGGAGACGGCGACGTTGGCAAACAGCGCGCGGTTCTCGGTGAACATCAGCTTCATATCCGCCCACAGGCCGCTCGTGATCTGCGTATTGCTCTTGCTGTTCAGAATCTGGAACATCTGATCCACGATCTCGACGGAACGGTCGTTGTAGACGGTCAGCTCCGGCACACCCTCGCCGTTCATCGTGGTGATGCGCTCGCCCATGCCATAGAAGTAGTACAGCGGCGCCATCGTGTAGACGAAGAAGCCGACGGTATCCTCCGAGGCGGCCGTCAGCGTGCCGTTTCCGTCTGCGTCGCGGTTGGCGACGAGCGCCATCTCGTACAACTTAGAGAGCGTCCATTTTCCCTCGCGGACCAGCTCATAGGGATTCTCCAGGCCGTTGTCGGAGATGAGGCTCTTGGAGAAGGTGGTGACGCAGGTGCGGTCGAAGGTGTTGGTGTTCATATCGCCGGTCATGAAGAAGACGCGGTTCATGATCGTGTAGGCCTCGAGGGCGTTCTGATCCCACCATTCCTTCGTGAAATCGATATACGGGAGCGAGAAGAGATCGAGCAGCGCGCCCTCCTGTGCCAGCGAGGCGACGGAGGTGCCGAGCACGATGGCGGCCTGGTATTCGTCGCCGGCGGACACGGCCTGGCGGATCTCCGCGAGCTGATTGGCGGCGGAGTAGACCTGCTCGAGCGTGAAGTTGTACTTGGACTCCATCATGGTGTTGCGCTCGAAGACCGCGTCGTTGATGACCTCGCCGGTCATCTCCTCGACCCACAGATCCTTGACGACGAAGGTACCGTTGCCGGTAGAGGCGCCGCGGGCGTTGACGCGGAAGACGAAGCCGTCAAGGTTCTTCTCACCGAGGTATTCGACCTCGGGCGCCTCGGTTTCGGCGGGCGCGGTAACGGCGCCGTCGCTGCCGGCGGGCTTCTGCGAATCCGCCGGATCGTTCTTCTCGGAGCACGCGGCCAGAAGCGAAAGCAGCATCAGCGCGGCGAGAAGGAGTGCGGTACATTTCCTCATTGGTCTGATTCCTCCTGTTTTTTGTTGGATTTATTATACATGGGAAAAAGCCGGATGTCAACAAGCAGAGGCGAATTTCGTGATTCCCACGGCGGAGCGGACACATCCGTCCTGCTGACAGGAAATATTATACATCCGGGGGGGATTTGTCAAGTACTGTTTTGACTTCCGCCGGCCCGCCGGATCCGCCCGTGGGCGGGCAGTGCCCGCGGCCAGACCCGCTCACCGCTTCAGCGGAATTGTGCGACATCCCACGTCGTTTGCTTTCAGCTTCCGCCAGGGGCGGGCAGTGCCCGCAGCCAAACCCGCTCACCGCTTCAGCGCAAACGCAGGCCATCCCACGTCGTTTGCTTTCAGCTTCCGCCGGGGGGTGTGGGGGCGAAGCCCCCACAGAATCTTAATTAAAGACCTTCCCCCTCGCGCAAGCGAGGGGGAAGGTGGCCGCGAATGCGGCCGGATAGGGGCGGGCAGTGCCCGCAGCCAGACCCGCTCACTGCTTCAGCGCAAACGCACGCCAACCCACGTCGTTTGCTTTCGGCTGCTGCCCCGGGGGGCGGGGGCGAAGCCCCCACAGAATCTTAATTAAAAACCTTCCCCCTCGCGCAAGCGAGGGGGAAGGTGGCCGTGAATGCGGCTGGATAGGGGCGGCCAGTGCCCGCGGCCAGACCCGCTCACCGCTTCAGCGGAATTGTGCGACATCCCACGTCGTTTGCTTTCAGCTTCCGCCGGGGGGGGTGTGGGGGCGAAGCCCCCACAGAATCTTAATTAAAAACCTTCCCCCTCGCGCAAGCGAGGGGGAAGGTGGCCGCGAATGCGGCCGGATAGGGGCGGGCAGTGCCCGCGGCCAGACCCGCTCACCGCTTCAGCGCAAACGCAGGTCATCCCACGTCAATCGCTTTCGGCTGCTGCCCCGGGGGTGCGGGGTTGGGGGCATTGACCCGGTTTCCCGAAGGGAAACGCGCCACCGCCTTTTGCGGCGCGAGGGGAAATGCGGTGGTAAATCCGGCCTCAAGGCCGGTTTACCACAGAAGCCCCCGCAAAGTCAATTTGATCCGCCGGGCTCCGGGGGCCTTCGGCCCCCGCAGACAGCAAAAGCCCCGGGCACTATTGCACCCGGGGCCTTTGGAGCTGCTACCCGGATTCGGACCGGGGACCTCGTCCTTACCAAGGACGCGCTCTACCAACTGAGCCATAGCAGCATCTTGCTGAAAGCGGTTATTATTATAGCAGAGTGCCGCGCGATTGTCAAGGGGAAATTGCGGATTTTTTCAGAAAAAATCGGCGCGCGGCGGAATCCCAAAAGAAGAGCAGGTCTGTAAGCCGGGTTCTGTCGAGAACTGTCATCTATCTGCGCGCCGCGTCGCCGCGGCGCTGGTGCCACCCATGCGCACGGTGATCGGGCCGATCGGGCGCATCTGCGGTGTTGCTTCGGATAGGGTTTACAGCGCTCCCGCGTTGCCGCGGGACCGGGTGAGCTCTTACCTCGCCTTTCCACCCTTACCGGCCAAAGCCGGCGGTATATCTCTGTTGCACTATCCCGGGAGTCGCCTCCGGCGGACGTTATCCGTTATCCTGCCCTGTGAAGCCCGGACTTTCCTCATACCGCGGCCTTTCGGCATAACGGTACGCGACAGTTCAACCTGCTCTTTCATTATTATAGCGCACCGGCGGCGAAAAGTCAAGATTTCCCCGCCGCTTTCGGCGCGGGGATTGCATCCCCGGCCGATCTGTGCTACAATATAACCATCCTACAGGAAAGAGGCACCCTGCCATGACACAGGACAGAAAGCTCTGGCTTGACGCATTAACGAAAATCAGCGGCCCGGTGCTGCGCGCCGCCGCCGCCGGCACGCTCGCGCGCGATCTGCCGCTCAAATACCAGCCCGGCGTGACGGATCGGGCGGAGTACACCTACCTCGAAACGCTCGGCCGCACGCTGGTCGGCATCGCGCCGTGGCTGGAAACGAAAGCCGAGGATCCCGACGAGGAAGCGGCGCGCGCCGAATACGCCGCGCTCGCGCGCGCCTCGATCGCCGCCGGCGTCACGCCCGGCTCGCCCGATCTGATGAATTTCTCCCGCGGCTTCCAGCCGATCGTGGACGCCGCCTTCCTCGCCGAGGCGATCCTGCGCGCGCCGACGGAATTGTGGGAAAAGCTCGACGGCGCGGCCAGACGCTGCCTCGTCGATCGCATGAAGGAGACGCGCACGCGCAAGCCCTATGCCTCGAACTGGCTCCTCTTCGGCGCGATGATCGAAGCCTTTCTCCGCTTCGCCGGCGAGGCGGACTGGGATCCGATGCGCATCGACTACGCGCTGAAGCAGCACATGCAGTGGTACCGCGGCGACGGTCTCTACGGCGACGGCCCGGACGTCCACGTCGATTATTACAACAGCTTCGTGATCCAGCCGATGCTCTGCGACGTGCTGCTCGCCGTCGAAGGGGAGTACAAGGATTGGGACGCGCTGTGGCCGGCGGTCTTCTCGCGCGCCGCGCACTTCGCCTCGCTGCTCGAGCAGCTCGTCGCGCCGGACGGCTCCTTCCCTGTGCTCAGCCGTTCCTCCTGCTATCGTTTCGGCGCCTTCCAGAGCCTCGCGCAGGCCGCGCTGCTCGGCAATCTGGAAAAGTGGCTGACGCCCGGTCAGGCGCGGAGCGCGCTGAGCGCGGTGATCGCGCGCGTGATGGCCTTCCCCGGCATGTTCGACGCGGACGGCTGGCTGAACATCGGCGTCTGCGGCGAGCAGCCGAACATGGGCGAGGGCTATATCTCCACCGGCAGCCTCTACCTCTGCACGGCGGTCTTCCTCCCGCTCGGCCTGCCCGAATCCGCTCCCTTCTGGCAGGAAGCGGCGGCGGACTGGACGCAGAAGAAGATCTGGTCGGCGGCCAACACCTCCTCGCATCACGCGCTGACCGGCATCCCGCGCGAGACGTTCCGGCGGCCGGAATAAGCGGCCCGCCCAATATTTTGCAATTGCAGAAAACCAGCACACGCCGGGGATATTCTGCAATTGTCTTATTTGTCTTCTCATCCTGCCGGCCTGCCGTCGGCGGGCGGATCTGCCATACTGAATCCGAAACAGTTCAGGAGATATGCCATGACGTTTTCTGCAAAAGAATGGATCCCGCGCCGCCGCAGCGTGCGCACCTTCGACGGTCGGCCGCTCACCGAAGAGGACCGGAGGCAGCTGGAGGCGTTTCTCTCCGCCCTGTCGGATCCCTTCGGCGTGCCGGTATCGTTCCGGCTGCTGAACGCAAAGGAACACGGCCTCACCAGCCCCGTGATCGTCGGCGCGGAGGAATACCTCGCCGCCAAGGTGCGGCGGGCGCCGCACTGTGAGATTTCCTTCGGCTACCGCTTTGAGACGGCCTGCCTCTTCGCGTGCTCGCGCGGGATCGGCACGGTCATGCTGGCGGCGTCGCTCAGCCGCGCCGCCTTCGAGCGCGCGATGGACGTACAGTCCGACGAGGTACTGCCGCTGGCCAGCCCCGTCGGCTACCCGGCGGACAAGCGCTCCGTGCGGGAGAATCTGATGCGCCGCGCGCTCAGAGCCGACGATCGCAGGCCGTTTGAGACGCTCTTTTTCGCCGGCTCCTTTGAAAAGGAACTGCGCCGGGAGGACGCCGGCGTCTTCGCCGACGCGCTGGAGGCGGCGCGCCTCGCGCCGTCGGCGGCGAACGGACAGCCGTGGCGCGCGGTCGCCGACGGCGATCTCGTCCATTTTTATGAGGCGAAATCGATGAAGGACAGCCCGCTCGGCGACGTGCAGCTGCTGGACGCCGGCATCGCCCTTTCGCATTTCGATCTGGTGCGCGCCGAGGACGGCGTCGCGGGCGGCTTCCTCTTCGCGGATCCGCAGCTCGACGCGCCGGAGAACGTGCGCTACGTCGTTTCGTTCCAAAAAGCGCGCTGAGGGGCGCGGCCACCGATCCGAAAAAAAACCGGCGGCGGGAGACTTCCCGCCGCCGGTTTTTTTCATGTGCCTCACTGAAACGGCGTCGTCGCCAGAAAGAAGGCGGCGATCTCCTCCGGGGCATAGCGCTCGTTCTCCATCCACCAGCGCACCGTCTCCGCAAAATCGCAGACGGTATGGTGAAGCATATACTCCCGCGGCACGTCACCCGCCGTTCCGCGGAGAAAAAAACTTTGACATTCTTCTCCGTTTGTGCTATAATATAGAATTGTGTTTTGCAGCAACAATTTCTATAGAAAGAAGAATGATCCTCTCATGATCACCCTGCTCTGCCTGTCCGTCGCGCTCGCCGCCGGACTGCTTCTCTCCCGCTTCGTCAAACCGCTCAAGCTGCCCGCCGTCACCGGCTATCTGATCGCCGGCATCCTCATCGGGCCGTATCTTCTCGGCGCGCTCGGCGTGCCCGGCCTCGGCATCCGCTCCGCCGAGGAGCTCTCGCATCTCGGCATCCTCTCCGACGTTGCGCTCGGCTTCATCGCCTTCGCCATCGGCAACGAATTCCGCCTCTCGCAGCTGAAGAAGACCGGCTTTCAGGCGACGGTGGTCGGCATCGTGCAGGCGCTCGTCGCCACGCTGCTGGTGGACGCGACGCTGATCGGCTTCCACTTCCTCTTCCCGGAGCATCTCTCGCTGCCGGCCGCCATCACCCTCGGCGCCGTCGCCTCCGCGACCGCGCCGGCCGCCACGCTGATGGTCGTGCGCCAGTATAAGGCCAAGGGCCCGCTGACCGACATCCTTCTGCCGATCGTCGCGCTCGACGACGCGGTCGGCCTCGTCGTATTCGCCGTCTCCTTCGGCGTCGCCCGCGCGCTGCAGAACGGCGCGATCGATCCCGTCTCCGTGCTGGTCAATCCGCTCATCGAGATCGTCGCGTCGCTGACGCTCGGCACGCTAATGGGCTATCTATTCACGCTGGCCGAGCGCTTCTTCCATTCCAACAGCAAGCGGCTCTGCCTCGCCGTCACCTTCGTGATGCTGACGGTCGGGCTGGCGATGCTCTCCTTCCGCATCGGGCCGGTGACCGTCGGCTTCTCCTCCCTGCTCGTCTGCATGATGCTCGGCACGGTCTTCTGCAACCTCTGCGATTTCTCCGCCGAGATCATGGAGAAAACCGACCGCTGGACGGCGCCGCTGTTCGTGCTCTTCTTCGTTCTCTCCGGCGCGGAGCTGGAGCTGAACGTCTTCTCCGATCCGCTCATCGTCGTGATCGGCGTGCTCTACATCCTGGCGCGCTCGGCGGGCAAGTATATCGGCGCGCGGGAGAGCGCGCGGCTGACGCACTGCTCGGATACGATCGTCAAATACCTCGGCATCACGCTCCTGCCGCAGGCGGGCGTCGCCCTCGGCATGTCGGTGACGGCGCAGCAGCTCGGCGCGGACGGCGCCCTCGTGCGCAACATCACTCTCTTCTCCGTCCTGATCTATGAGCTGGCCGGCCCCGTCATGACCCGCATCGCCCTCACCCGCGCCGGCGATATCACGCCGCGCGTCGTCGACGCTCCCGCACCCGACGCCGACGAGGATGACGAATAACGGGGGGGAGACGATGGGATACGATGGGGCGACCCTTTTGAAAAAAGGGTCGCCCCAAACCCCACCCGAAAACCTTTTGGGGCAAATACAGGACAAGGTGCAGCTGGATTTCCCGATCCGGATTTCCGCTGCACCTTGTTTTGTTTTTTTCAGAAGTTTTCGCGGGGGGGCAGGGACGCCTTTTTCAAAAGGCGCCCCCGCTTGAAAAAAAGGGTCGCCCCAAACCCCACCCGAAAACCTTTGGGGCAAATACAGGACAAGGTGCAGCGGGATTTTCCGATCCGGATTTCCGCCGCACCTTGTTTTGTTTTTTGTTTCAGAAGTTTTCGCGGGGGTACGGGGACGCCTTTTTTCAAAAGGCGCCCCCGCTTGAAAAAAGGGTCGCCCCAAACCCCACCCGAAAACTTTTTGGGGCAAATACAGGACAAGGTGCAGCGGGATTTCCCGATCCGGATTTCCGCTGCACCTTGTTTTGTTTTTTTCAAAAGTTTTCGCGGGGGTTCGGGGACGCCTTTTTCAAAAGGCGCCCCCGCTTGAAAAAAAGAGCCGTCCCAAACTCCGCCCGAAAACCTTTCGGGCAAATACAGGACAAGGCGCAGCGGGATTTTCCGATCCGGATTTCCGCTGCACCTTGTTTTGTTTTTTTGTTTCAGAAGTTTTCGCGGGGGTTCGGGGACGCCTTTTTCAAAAGGCGCCCCCGCGCGTCCCCGGCGCCCCCTCACAGCACCGACTCGACGCCGCGCTTCAGGCGTTCGAGGCCGTCCTCGAGGCGGACGCGCGGGCAGGCGATGTTCATGCGCAGAAAATCCGCGCCGTTGCCGCGGTAGACGCCGCCGGCGGAAAGATACAGTCCGGTTTTCTCGCGCAGGACGCGCGCGAAATTCGCCGCGTCCGGCAGGGCGGACACGTCCAGCCACATGAGATACGTTGCCTCGGAGCGCACCCAGCGCACCGCGGGCACGTTCTCCGCCAGATACCGCGCGGCGAGCTGCTTGTTCTCATAGAGATACGCGCGCAGCGCGTCCAGCCACGGCCCGCCGTGCCGGAAGGCGGCCGCCGCCGCGATGCCGGCGAAGACGTTCGGCTCCGCCACCTCGTCGGTATTCAGCGCGCGCCAGACCTTGTGCCGCAGACGCGGCTCCGGCACCGACACCGCCGCCGTCTGGATCCCGGCCAGGTTGAAGGCCTTCGTCGGCGCCAGGCACGTCACGCTGATCTCCCGGCAAATCTCCGAGACGGAGCCAAACGGCACATACTCCCGTCCCGGATCGGTCAGATCGCAGTGGATCTCGTCGGAGATCACCGTCACGCCGTATCTTTTGCACAGCGCGCCGATCCGCGAGAGCCGCTCCGCGTCCCAGATGCGCCCGACGGGATTGTGCGGGTTGCAGAGGATCATCAGCGACACCTGCGGATCGGACAGCGCCGCCTCCAGCGCCGCAAAATCGACGTCGTACTGCCCGTCCCGGTAGACAAGCGGGCATTCGGCGGGAAAGCGTCCGCTGTTCACGATCGAATTGAAGAAAATGTTGTACACCGGCGTCTGCACGAGCACCCGCTCGCCCGGCGTCGTCAGCTTGCGCACAAGGGAGGAGATCGCCGGCACGACGCCGGTGACGAAGATCAGCGAATCCTTCTCCATGGCATAGTGATGGCGGTCGCGCCACCAGTCCGCGTAGGCGTCCGCCCAGTCGGCAGGCAGATTGGTGTAGCCGTAGATCCCGTGCGCCGCGCGGCGCGCGATCGCCTCGCGGATCTCCGGCGCCGTCTCAAAGTCCATGTCGGCCACCCACATGGGCAGCTCGCCCTCGCCGACGTCCCACTTGAGGGAATCCGTGCCCCGCCGCTCGACGGGCGTGTCAAAATCGTAGCGCATGCCGTACCTCCGCCGTCTGATTCATTCGCCGCGCAGAAGGATCTTCGTGCGCGTCGGATCGATTTTGTCCTTCTCCATGATGAGCTCGCCGATCGTGTCCGCGCGGATCGTGCCGGCGGTCGGATTGATGACGCTCGCCACGCCCCCCGTCAGCTCCACGTCCACCGTCGAATACTCGAACGCCAGCGTCGTGTTGAGCAGCCGGCAGTTCCGCATCACAAGATTGTCTATGTAGCACATGCCCTGCAGGCTCTCGATCGTGCAGTTTTCCAGCGTCAGATTCTTCGCGTTCCAGCCCAGATATTCGCCGGAGATGAAGGTATCGCGCACCGTGACGTTCTCCGAGTTCCAGAAGGCGTCCTTCGAGAGCAGGCGCGAATGCGCAACGGTCACGTTTTCCGCGCCGTCAAAGGAATAATTGCCGTACAGTGTCAGCGCGCGCACGTCCATGTCCGTCGAATTCATGGCGAAGTAGTCGCCCTTCGCCGTCACGCGCTCCAGCTTCACGCCGCTGCAGTGCCACAGCGTCTCCGAGGCGTTTGAGAAGGAGACGTCCGTCAGCGTCAGATTACGGCAGCGCCGGAAATTCTTCGGCGCCTCGAGCGCGCAGTCCGTGACTGTGATGTTCTCCGTATACCAGACGCCGGCGCGCGCCATCTCAAACCAGGTGCTCCCGCGCACGTCGATGTCACGAGCGTACCAGAGCGGATACTTCCACTTGAACATGCAGCCCGTCAGCGCGATGTCGCGGCTCTCCTTGAGCGGCGACTCGCCGTCGTCGAAAATCGTATCAAAAATCCGCAGATGCTGCGCGCCGAACAGCGCGCGCTCGCCGGTGTAAAAACCGCCGCGGATCTCGTTTGCTTCGCCCATCAGATTGTCCTCGCGCGGCGCCGGATTTCCGCCTGTTGCGGAGGACGCGCCGCTGCCACAGATTATTATAAATCATTTCCCTTCGTATTACGATCTCCGCGCATGAATTTTCTGTGAATTTTCTGAAGACGGAGGAATAAATCGCCGGCGCCGCTCTTGCAATCCGCGTGCCGTTCTGGTATAATAAAGAGGACTTTGGAATATACTTCAGACATAATGTATATTCAGCGCGCGCCTGCGGGCGCCGGGTGAGCACCTTACCGTATGCAAGGCTACGCTGCATACGGATTTTTTTGCGGCAGGGAGGATGACAGCATGGGAAGCGGGGCAAGGAGAACGGAATGGAAAGGCGTCGTCATGCTGCTTCTGACGGCGATGATCTGGGGGTCCTCCTTCGTCGCGCAGAGCATAGGCATGGAGGAAATCGAGGCCTTCACCTTCAGCGGCATCCGCTCGCTCCTCGGCGCGGCGGTGCTTGTCCCGATCGTGGCGCTGCGCCTGCGCCGTGCGGCGGTCGCGCCGGACGCTCCGCCGGCGGCCGAGCGGCGCGCGGCCTTTCGGCGCGCGATGCGGAACGGCGCGCTGATCGGCGTCGTCTACTGCCTGGCAAGCAATCTGCAGCAGTTCGCCTTCAACTACGCCGGCGCGGGCAAGATCGCCTTTGTGACGGCGCTCTATATGTTTTTCGTGCCGCTGTTCGGTCTTGCGCTCGGCAAGCGGCTGCCGCTTCTGACGTGGATCTGCGTGGCGGCAGGCTTCGTGGGACTGTATTTTCTCTGCATCGATCCGCACAATCTCACCGCGCTCAACCGCGGGGACGTTCTGACCTTCTTCTGCGCCATCGTCTACGCCGTGCACATTCTGCTGATCGAGCGTTTTGCGCCGCAGAGCGACGGAGTGATGCTCTCCTGCGTGCAGTTTGCGGTCGCCGGGGCGATCTCGTGTGTGCTGATGCTTCTTTTTGAGTCGCCGAGCCTCGCCTCGATCGGGCGGGCGATGCCCTCGCTGCTCTACGCCGGCGTGATGAGCTGCGGCGTGGCGTTCACGTTCCAGATCCTCGGCCAGCGATACACGGAGGCGACGGTCGCCTCGCTGCTGATGTGCACGGAATCGGTTTTCGGCGTGCTCTCCTCGGCGGTGATCCTCGGCGAGCGGCTGCGGCCGCGGGAGATCTTCGGCTGCGTGATCATGTTTGCGGCGATCCTGCTCTCGCAGGCGTCGCAGCCGCTGACAGACGCGCTCCGCGCGCGCAGGCGCGGGTAAGCGCTTTGGATCGCGGCCGAGGGGAGGGATTTCCTGTGGAGAGATCCCTCCCCTCGCGCGTCTCCCCTTCCCCCGGCGGCCTCCCGTTCGTTTCTCTGTTGCACCGGGGCGAATTCTGTGATATAATAAATACAGACATCCCCACATTTCGCGGCGCACAGAAAGGCAGCGTTATGAAAACGATTCTTCTCGTCTTCGGCACCCGGCCGGAGGCCATCAAAATGTGTCCGCTCGTCCGCGAGCTCCGCGCCCGTCCCGGCATCAAAACCGTCGTCTGCGTCACCGGCCAGCACCGCGAGATGCTCGACGCCGTCCTCGACGCCTTCGGCGTCGTGCCGGACTTCGATCTGTCCGTCATGAAACGCGGCCAGACCCTCTACGACATCACCGCGCGCGTCCTCCTCCGCATCCGCGAGGTGCTCGAGGCCGTGCACCCCGACGTCGTTCTCGTCCACGGCGACACCTCCACCACCTTCGCCGCAGCGCTCGGCGCCTTCTACATGCAGATCCCCGTCGGCCACGTCGAGGCCGGCCTGCGCACCTACAATCTCGCCAGTCCCTATCCCGAGGAGTTCAATCGGCAGACCGTCTCCGTTCTGGCCCGCTATCACTTCGCGCCGACGCGCCTCGCGGCGGACAACCTCCTGCGCGAGGGCAAGGATCCGGCGACGATTTTTGTCACCGGCAACACCGTCGTCGACGCCATGCGCCACACCGTGCGCGAGGACTACACCCATCCGGAGCTTGAATGGGTCGGCGGCAACCGCCTCCTCTTTGTCACGGCGCACCGCCGCGAGAACCTCGGCGAACCGATGCACCGCATGTTCCGCGCGATCCGCCGCGTGCTGGACACGCACCCGGACTGCCGGGCGGTCTATCCGATCCATATGAATCCGCTGGTGCGGCAGGCCGCCGACGAGGAGCTGCGCGGCTGCGACCGCATCCACATCATTGAGCCGCTCGGCGTCGTGGACTGCCACAATTTCGAGGCGCGCTGCCACCTCTGCCTGACCGATTCCGGCGGCATTCAGGAGGAATGCCCGGCCTACGGCCGTCCCGTACTGGTCATGCGCGACACGACCGAGCGCCCTGAGGGCGTCGAGGCCGGCGTGCTCCGTCTCGTCGGCACGGACGAGGAAACGATCTTCCGCACCGCGAGCGAGCTGCTGGACAACGACGATGCCTACGCCGCCATGGCGCACGCCGTCAGCCCCTACGGCGACGGCCGCGCCTCGGCGCGCATCGCCGACATTCTCGAGTTCGGAAAGACGGACATCTGAAAAAACAAGGGATTGACGAGGGAATTCATTATGTTGGAGAAGATGGGGGATTTCTTTGACTCTCGATTGGACGGATATGAGGAGCACCAACTGAAAGCCATTGCTTCAGCAGAAGATTTCTATCCTTTTACTGCAGGCTGCCTTCCGCAGTTCCCCGGTTCGAGTATTCTGGATCTTGGCTGCGGTACAGGCCTGGAGCTTGGATACTTTTATGAAAAAGTCCCAACGGCAGAGGTCACGGGCATTGATCTGGCACCTGGTATGCTGGAGACATTGCAGAGGAAATACCCGGAAAAAACGCTGACTTTGATCTTGGGATCGTATTTTGACGTGCCTTTTGGAGAAAATGCTTTCGACGCAGCGGTATCTGTCGAATCTCTCCATCATTTTACAAAAGAGGAAAAGATCCCGCTGTATTCAAAGTTGCGAAAAGCACTGAAGCCGGAAGGATTCTTCATCTTAACGGATTATTTTGCTCTGACCGAAGAAGAAGAACGGTTTTGCCGTGCAGAACTGCTTCGGCTAAAACGTGAGCAGAACATTCTTGACGATGAGTTTTATCATTACGATACTCCTCTGACAATAAAGCATGAAACTGAAGCACTTTCTAACGCCGGATTCTCCAATGTTACGATTCTCAGAAACTGGGGGCAAACGTATACACTGAAGGCAATTCGGTAAATTCCGGTTTGCCGAACAGGCCTTCTGTTGTCCGAAGTTATAACAAGCGTCAAAACCGGCGTGGCCGCTGCGGTCACGCCGGTTTCATATCCTTTTGAGCCGGTGATTGCCGCCTCAAAACAGCTTCTTTATGGAGTACGTCCCGAAGGATCCTCCGTTGTTTTTTCAAAGGGGCGCCGTGAGCGCGTTGAAGAGATACAAAACGCCGAGAAACGCGAAGCTAAGGGCGGAGAAGAAGACCAGATACCGTCCGGTCTTCCCCGGATTGTGCCGCGTGTACTCGCGGAAGGTGATGAGGCTGGCCAGCGACGCGATGAGCGTGCCGGTGCCGCCGATGTTCACGCCGATCAGGAGCGCCGGATAGTTGTCGGTGAACTGCGAGAGCAGGATCGCCGAGGGGACGTTGCTGATGAACTGGCAGCTCAGCGTGCTGACCGCCAGCGTGTTCCACGAGAGCAGCCCGGCGATCCACGCGCGCACCGGCGCGATGCGCGCCATGTTCCCGGCGAAGATGAAGAAAAACACGAACGTCAGAAGCAGCGGATAATCGACGGCCGCCAGCGCGCGCCGGTCAAGCAGCAGCAGCGCCGCCGGGATCACAAGGAGCCCGATCCAGTAGGGGATCACGCGGAAAACCATCACCACGGAGAGCGCGAACAGCGCCAGATAGAGCGCGGTGCGCGCGGCCGGGATGCGGATCTCCTCCGGTGGCACCCGCACGGTCTCGGCGGGAAAAAAGAGGAAGCAGCAGACGGTGAACAGCGCCAGCGACAAAAGGAACGACGGCGCCATGATCGAGAGGAATTCTCCCGTCGGGATCGAGAAGCGGGTGTACAGATACAGATTCTGCGGGTTTCCGAAGGGCGTGAGCATCCCGCCAAGATTGGCGGCGATGTTCTGCAGCACGAACAGCGGCGCCATGTAGCGCTCGCTGCCCGTTTCCGTCAGCACCAGACAGCCGAGCGGCAGAAAGGTGAGCAGCGCCATATCGTTGGCGATGAGCATCGAGCCGACGAAGGTGATATACACGAGCGCCGTCGCGCACAGGCGCAGATTTTTGCAGATCTGCACGACGCGGTGCGCCAGCCAGTAGAAGAAGCGCACGTCCTTCAGCGCGCAGACGACGGCGAGGACGCAGAACAGGCACGAGAGCGTCTTGAAATCAAAATAGCCGAGGTAGGCGGCGTCGGGCGGCACGGCTACGGACGTCGCCGCCGCGGCGAGGATCGCCGCACAGAGCACCGCGTTTTTTTTGAGAAAATCTCCGGCGGCCCGCACGGCGCGGTGCCGCGGCGCGGGCCGGAGCGCATGAACCGTTTCCGTAAAATCGCCTCCGGGGCCGGGGATCGCCGGCCCAAAAGAATATTATACTCATCTGTCAGAAAAAAGCAAGAGGAATTTTCGCCGCCGGGCTATAAAACGAAAAAGCAAACCCCGGAACCGGGCGGTTCCGGGGATGTACCGATTGTGCGTTGGAATCGGTCTGCAGCTTCAACGCACCGTTTACGACATCGGAAAGCTTTTCGGGCCTATTATTCCCTTCGCGTAAATGTCCATAGCAGCCCGGCTGTTCAAATGACCGGCAAGATACTGCACTGTCTTAGGGTCCGCTCCGGCATGGATCAGGTCCCGTATATCGACGACAACCAGGGCTTTATGGTTCATGTCACTTTCCTTCAAGGCGTTCGATGCGCGCAAAAGCTCTTTGGCACCAGGTAAACAGAGAAGAGAAAGCCTGATCAAAATCGTAACCGTCCGGAAGGTCAGCCATTTCCAGAATGATCCGGTCTTCCTCCTCAGCCGCTTCCTTCAGTTCCCTCTTGCGCAGGATAAAACATCCGCTTTCCAGAAAGTGCAGATTCTGTATCAGGTAAAATGTGCTCTTGCAAGTACTGCGAAACCTGGCGGCGTTCCTGTCCCTGTCTGCGTGAATATAGCGGTGGCAGAGTTCGTGATACAGATTTCCCAAACTCAGTTTGACATAATTGATCTCATCTTCCCTCACTGCAGCAGGAAGATACTCTGCCAAAGCGCCGAACAGATCTTTCGTCGTATGGCGCAGCTGGCACACCTCCAGAGGATTCCAGCGATTCATTTCTTCTTTCCCACAGATGAAGCCGCAGGATTTCTCATAGAAGCCGGTTTTTTTCAGAATCCTTCGGTATGTATCCATATCCTGAACGGAGAAGCGATCCAGAATCACCATGATGTCGACATCGCTGTTTTCACGGGCTTCCCCGCGCAGATAGCTTCCCTGCAGCCCCATGTACAGCAATCTTTCTCCGAAGGCTGACTGACAGTTCAGGATCAGAGCATCCAGATACTTGTTCAAATCAAACATTGTTGCTTCACCCCACATGCCGCAATAAAGTGCCGGCTGAATGCTTCGATCTTTCTGACCGCATCCTCTGCTTTTTCAGGCTCCCGATCGCACAGGCGGATCAGCGCGGAGATCGGCGTGGTATACGCAAAAGCAAGCATGCCAGGATTCAGTTTTATGATCCCGACAAACGGGAATTTGTTAATTCCTTTGTTCAAGATATAACAGTGCTTTCTTTGCAGCTCTGTCTACCGCTTTTTGATTCCTGTCTTCAACAGCGGAAGGACGAAGGCCGAAAGAAACACCCCAAACCTCCGCAATCGCTTCCACAGCGACCCCTTTTACAAACACGTCTTGTTCTGTTTTCAGACATTCGATCAGTCGGTCTTTTGTATTTATTTGCAGCGCTTCCCGCTCTCTTGACGCCATCTGCAAAAACGAGGATGCCGACCAGGCACGACACAGAGCGTCTTCATCCGTAAGAAGATGCCTGTTCAGAAGAGCAATCTCATTAGCGGTCCCTATCCATCCGATGACAATAATACTTCTTCGACGGACAAAATGATCTATCGATTCCGCAAGACGCACAGTCTCCTTAAGGACAGTCTCTTTCTCATTCGGACTTAATCCATATGCCGACCTAAACCGATCAGACGCTAAAAGATAAACGGCGTGACTTGCCGCATTCTCATCACAATTGAGCAAGGACAACAGATATTCGCCGCCGGCTCTGCCGTGCTCGGAAAAGGTTGAGTAAAGATGCATTTTTGGCTCTTTGACTGGACGGTTCATTTCGATACAACAGAGTTTAAAATGTGTCTCTATCTCGTCGCTTTTGCCGATAGCAAGGCTGAAATCCAGCGATTCATTAAAAGGAAAACCTTGCTCTTTAAGCCTTTGATATTCACTGATATAGTCCAAGTTTCTCACCTACAAATCCCGATTTGTCGAGGCCTTCGACCCTCAACATAGGCATAGTATAGCATAGGTTTTTGAATTTAGTGTGACAATTCCCGAAAAAGAAGGCGGCTTCTTTCTCTCTGTCATGTCCCATCTTGTTGTCTCAATTATTAACTATTTGGGGCTCCAGAAGGGCTGTTGTCTCAGTATTAACTACTAAATTCTCGTCAGAATTCTACAAAACAAATCAAAAAGATTTGGGCATGAAAAAACCCCGGAAACGTTGAATTTCCAGGGTTTTGCGCATCTCTCTTGGTCTCGGTCAGCGCTTGGAGAACTGCGGCGCACGACGGGCGGCCTTCAGACCGTACTTCTTGCGTTCCTTCATTCTCGGGTCGCGCATCAGGAAGCCGGCCTTCTTGAGCGGAACACGATAGGTCTCGTCCGCGAGCAGCAGCGCGCGGGCGACGCCGTGACGGATGGCGCCGGCCTGGCCGGACATGCCGCCGCCGGCCACGTTGGCGACGATGTCGAACTTGCCCATCGTGCCGGTGACTTCAAACGGCTGATTGATAATCAGCTTCAGCGTCTCGAGGCCGAAATACTGGTCGATATCCTTGCCGTTGATCGTGATGGATCCGGAGCCGGGATACACGCGCACGCGGGCGACGGAGCTTTTTCTTCTGCCCGTGCCGTAAAAATAGGGCTTTGCACTCGTATACATTGTTTTTCTCCCTTTCCTTATTTCACTTCATACGGGGTCGGCTTCTGCGCCTGCTGCTTGTGCTCGGCGCCGGCATAGACCTTGAGGCGGGTGATCGCCTTGTCGCCGATGGAGTTGTGCGGGAGCATTCCCTTGACGGCGTATTCCATCGCCAGCTCCGGCTTGGTCGCCATGAGGGTCTTGTACTGGACCTTCTTGAGACCGCCGATGTAGCCGGAATGACGGTAGTGGTACTTCTTCTCCAGCTTGTTGCCGGTCAGGACGGCCTTCTCGGCGTTGATGATGATGACAAACTCGCCGCAGTCCACGTTGGGCGTGAACTCAGGACGATGCTTGCCGCGCAGGATGGTGGCCGCGGTGACGGCGGTCTTGCCGAGCGGCTTGCCAGCCGCGTCGAGCACGTACCAGGCGCGCTCCACGGTCTCCTTTTTTGCCATGAAAGTGGACATATCGTTCCTCCGATGGTGGATAGATTTTTTCCGATTTACTCAGCGTGCAATAGTATAGCACACGCGGCGGCGCGTGTCAAGGGGATCGGCGAATATTTTTCAGTTTTTTCACGGCGGGCATGTGTTTCTTTGATTTTCTTTGATTTTCTTCGATTTTTGTTTGATCTGCGTTCGGACAGGCGCCCGCTGCGCAGCGGAGTGGGCTCTGCCCCCATCCGGCCGCTGCCGCGGCCGCCTTCCAGACTTCGGTTGGGTGGGGGCCGCGCCGGACGCAGGGGGGCACGTCGCGGTGCAGCAGCACCGCGAAATGCAAACGAACAGATTCGCTGATTCTCCCGTCTGCGTGATGCAACGATTTTCCTTTGCTTCCCCCATCCGGCCGCTGCGCGGCCACCTTCCCCCGCGCGGGGGCGCGGGGGAAGGTTTTTTTTAGATTTCTGCGGGGGCTGTCGCCCCCGCACCCCCGGGCGGATCAAATAAACTTTCGGGGGCTTCTGTGGTAAACCGGCCTTGAGGCCGGATTTACCACCGCATTTCCCCTCGCGCCGCAAAAGGCGGTGGCGCGTTTCCCTTCGGGAAACCGGGTCAATGCCCCCAACCCCGCACCCCCGAGAGATTCGATCGCTTTGGCGGATGCCGCTCTGCCCCCCCATCCGGCCGCTGCCGCGGCCACCTTCCCCCGCGCGAGGGCGCGGGGGAAGGTTTTTTTAGATTTCTGCGGGGGCTGACGCCCCCGCACCCCCGGCACCGCACCTTGTCCCGTGCCCTGTTTCAAAGTCTTTGAAGAGGGGGCGAGGGGAGGGACTTTCTCCAGAAAGTCCCTCCCCCGCGCATCCCTGCGTCTCCCCCTGCGCAAAGTTCGGCTTGACTTTTGGCGGCGTTCGCAGTACAATGTTAGTAAGAATCCGCGAAAGGAACCCAACCAGCACCATGGTCGATCTGCTTGCCTTGCAGAAGCATTTCATTCTCGCCCACCTCCGCCCCGGCGACGCCGCCGTCGATTTCACGATGGGCAACGGACACGACACCGCCTTTCTCTCCAAAACCGTCGGACCGGCCGGCTCCGTCGTCGCCTTCGACATCCAGCCGCTGGCGCTCGTGCGCACCGAGGAAACCCTGCGCGCCGAGGGATGCCCGCCCAATTACCGCCTGATCTGCGCCTCCCACGACCGCGCGCCCGAGTTTGTCTCCGGCCCGATCCGCGCCGGCATGTTCAACCTCGGCTATATGCCCGGCAGCGGGCACAAGGAGCTGACCACAATGCGGAAGACGACCCTTCCCGCCGTCGAGCAGGCCGTCGGCATGCTCGGCCGCGATGCGATCCTGCTCGTCGCCGTCTACCCCGGCCACGCCGAGGGCGCGGCGGAGGGCGAGGAGCTGACGCGCTACTTCTCCACCCTCTCCCGCTACAAGATGACAGTGGCGCAGTTCCGCATGCTCAATTCGCCCGCCTCGCCGTTTTTCATGATCTGCGAAACGAAAGCATAAGGTGCCGCCATGAACCGTCAGAACCGCCCAAGCCGTGCGGACAACACGGCCGAATACGCCCGCCGCCGCGCCGCCTATGAGCGGCAGAAGGCGCGCGAGGCCGAAGAAGCCCGCCGCCGCGAGATCGAAAAACAGCGCCGCGCCGCGCGCCGCCGCCATTCGCTGCGCGTCTTCGGCGGCCGACTCCTCGTCGGCGTCGTCATCTTTCTGCTCCTCGCCGCCGTCGCCGGCGTCCTCTTCTGGATCCATTTCAACCGCACGCACCCGGCCGAGGAGCCGCGCGTCGTCCGCTATACCTACGGGGAAACGGCCGGCGCAAGCCTCACCGAGGCCAGCGCCCGCCAGGGCGGCGTGCTCTACACCGATTTCCATGAGCTGGCCGCCTGGCTCGGCATGACCGTCGTCGGCGACGCCGACCGGATACGCTTCGTCGCCGTGCCGGAGACGAACGCCGGCACGACGGACAGCGCCGGCAGCGGCCGCGAAGAATCCGTCACCTTCTATCCCGCAAGCGACCGCGCGACCGTCAACGGCCAGGACGTGCGCCTCGCCGCGCCGGCCGTCCTCCTCGGCGAGCACCTCCTTGTACCGGCCGGCTTCGTCAGCGAATACATGTGCGGCGTGACCGCCGCCGTCACCGACGGCGCCGTCGCCTATGCGCGCACCGAGGGCGAGCCGCTCGCCTTCCGCCTCAAGGACGTCCGCCCGCTCGAGACGATCCCGGAGGATGATTACAGCGCGCTCGGCGGCACGACCGGCCAGACCGATCCGCCCACCCCGCCCGCGCCGGTCACGACCGGGGGCGAGGCACCCGTCATCGCGGAGCCCGCCATGCCGGCGGTGACCTTCACCGCCGATCTGTCGGCCTATGAGGAATTCATGAACCCCGCCGACCGCGACGGTTATCTGCTCCTTGTGAACAACACCTCCACCCTCGACGCTTCCTATCTGCCCGACGACCTGACCGATCTCGCCGACACGCGCAAGGACGGCCGCGCCACGCAGAAGATGCGCCGCACTGCCGCCAAGGCGCTGGAAGCGATGTTCATCGAGATGCGCGCCTGCGGCTACACCGACGTCTCCGTGACGAGCGCCTACCGCTCCTACGAATACCAGAACACGCTCTTCAATATGTACACCGCGAACGAGATGGCGGCCAATCCTTCGCTGACGCTTTCTCAGGCGCAGGCGATCACCGCCACCTACTCCGCCCGTCCCGGCACGAGTGAGCACCAGAGCGGCCTCTGCTGCGACATGCACAATCTGCCCTCGGCCGACCGCGCCTTCGCACAGAAGGACGCCTACAAATGGCTGTGCGACAACGCCTGGAAGTTCGGCTTCATCCTCCGCTTCCCCGAGGGGAAGGAGGATATCACACAGATCAGCTTTGAGCCGTGGCACTACCGCTACGTCGGCCGTGCGCACGCCTACGCGATCCACGAATCCGGGCTGTGCCTCGAGGAATACCTCGCGCAGCGGTAACCGATCATTCCGAAAAGGAGGCGGAGAGCGGCGCTCTCCGGAAAAAATGGAGTATCATGATTTCATGCGCGCGGCGGCGTCCGTCGTGCCCTCGCCGCGGCAGGCGGCGTGGCTTGCGCGCGGCATGTTCGCCTTCGTGCACTTCACCGTCAACACCTACACCGGCCGCGAATGGGGAACGGGCGACGAGCCGGAGTCGATTTTCAACCCGGCCGAGCTGGACTGCGACGAGTGGGTCTGCGCGATCAAGGCGGCGGGGCTCCGCGGGCTGATCCTCACGGCGAAGCACCACGACGGCTTCTGCCTCTGGCCGAGCGCGTACACGGAGCATTCCGTGAAAAACTCGCCCTGGAAGAACGGGCGCGGCGACGTCGTGCGCGAGGCGGCCGAGGCCTGCCGCCGCGGCGGCATCCCCTTCGGCGTCTATCTCTCCCCGTGGGACCGCAACTCGCCCCTCTACGGCACGGATGCCTACAACGACTACTACTGCAATCAGCTGACCGAGCTGCTCACCGGCTACGGCGAGCTGTTCGAGGTCTGGTTCGACGGCGCCTGCGGCGAGGGGCCGAACGGCCGACGGCAGGTCTACGATTTTGACCGCTACATCGCGCTGATCCGCCGCTATCAGCCGAACGCCGTGATCTTCAACGACGCCGGACCGGACGTCCGCTGGTGCGGCAACGAGGCCGGGCAGGCGCGCGAGGCCGAGTGGTCCGTCGTGCCCTCGGAGCTCTGCTTCCGCGCCGAGGTGCAGACCGGGCCGGGGCCGGACGCGGACCGCGCGTCGCTCAAGGGGATCTACAACTCCGACGCCGACATCGGGACGCTTCCGCAGATCCTCGCCTCGCGCGCTCTGGTCTTCGCGCCGTCGGAGTTCGATATGTCGATCCGGCCGGGCTGGTTCTATCATGAAAACGAGGCGCCGCACCCGGTCGAGCGGCTGATGCGCGCCTATCTGAACTCTGTCGGCGGCGGCGGATGCCTCAATCTGAACATCCCGCCGATGCCGAGCGGCCGCTTCGATCCGCGCGACGTCGCGCGGCTGGCCGAATTCCGCCGCGCGCTCGACGACGCCTTCGGCGCGCCGATCCCGGCGGCGATCGACCGGTGCGATCTCTCCGAAACGCAGTGCACGCTGACGCTGACGCTGCCCGAGGCGCGCCGCGTGCGCTATCTCGTCCTCGCGGAGGATCTCTCCGTCGGCCAGCGCGTGGAACGCTTCGTCGTCCGGAACGGCAGCCGCGTGCTGTACCGCGGCACGACGATCGGGTACCGCCGGATCTGCCCCCTGCCCGACGGCGTCTCCTGCGGCGCGCTGACGGTGACGATCACCGCCGCCCGCGCCACCCCCGCGATCCGCGAGGCAATCGTATACTGACGCGAGGGGAACGAACGAGAGGACCCTTTTGAAAAAAGGGTCCTCTCGCGCTCTCTCCGAAAACCTTTGAGGCAAAACACGGGACAAGGCGAGTGCGGATCGCTTGTCCTGTGTTTTTCATTCTGCCTGCGGCCGCTGGCCGACGGGAAGCATATTGGATCCACCCGGGGGTGCGGGGGCCAGAGGCCCCCGCAGAAATCTAAAAAACTCCCTTCCCCCTCGCGCAGGCGAGGGGGAAGGTGGCCGCGGCAGCGGCCGGATGGGGGTGGGATTGGGAACCGGGAGAAAAGCGCATCCGTGCCACGCCGAATGTTTATTGGATCCACCCGGGGGTGCGGGGGCCTCCGGCCCCCGCAGAAATCTAAAAAAACTCCCTTCCCCCTCGCGCAAGCGAGGGGGAAGGTGGCCGCGACAGCGGCCGGATGGGGGTGGGATTGGAAACCGGGAGAAAAGCCCCGCCCCATGGATCAGACATGGCGCGCAGCCGGGAAGTAAAAAAACATGGGCTTCGGCGTTCGTTTGTGAGAAGCCAACAGTCAGGTTTTAGGCGTCTGCTCGCCGCAAAACAAAAAATCACAGGCCGGGCAGCCTCCGCCGCACCTCGTCCTGTGCCCTGTTTCAAAGTTTTCGAGGGGAGTCTGAGGGGGACCTTTTTCAAAAGGTCCCCCTCAGCGCATCCCCCGCGTCCCCCTCGTCCCCCGCGTCCCTCTACGGCCGCAGACCGCGGCAGAGCAGCGGCAGGACGGAGTCGGAATACTCTGCAAGCGAGAACTCGCCGCGGTAGAGGCACCAGTCGTACATCATGCTGCGCTCGATCATCGCGTAGAGGCGCACCAGCTCGTTCACGGTTTTCTTCTGCGTGATATCGCCGCGCTCCTGTCCGCGCGTGAAGATCGTGCGCAAGAGGCGGTAGTAGGTGCGGTTGCGGTCGAGGAGCTGCTTTTCCCCGTTCTGCGTCAGCTGGGTGGAAAAGAGCCGCGTCAACAAATCCATATCCACGCGCCGCTCGATCATCGAAAAGAGCTCGTGCGTCAGGTAGAACAGCGTCGAGAGCGTGTCCGCGTCCGGATCGAGCTGCGGCGAGAGCTCCTCGTACTTTTCGTCAAACAGATAGGCCATCGAGCCGAGCAGTGCGTCCTTGCCGCTGAAATAGTGATAGAACGACCCCCGCGACGTGCCGGATTCCCAGATGATCTCCTCCACCGTCGTGTTCTCATAGCCGTTTTCATAGAACAGCTTCCACGCCGCGTCCACAATGCGGCTTTTCGTGTTGCGTGCGTTTTTCATCGCGTCTCCTGCGTCTGCCCGCCCGGCGGGCAGGATTTATTCTTCCCCGTCGCCCGCAGCGGCGGCGTCAAAAATCTTTGTCACCTCGTCGGACGGCGCACGATCCAGCAGCGTCACGACAACGGCAGCGATCATGCCCGCCGCAAAACCGGGCAGCAGCTCATAGACTCCCGTCGAGGAGGCCAGCGTCAGCCACAAAACGTCGGTCAGCGCACCCGCCGCCACGCCGGCGATCGCCCCCTTGTAGGTGAAGCGCCGCCAGAAGACGGAGAGGATCACCACCGGGCCGAAGGCCGAGCCGAAGCCGCCCCAGGCGTTCTCCACCATGTTCATGATCGCCTGCGCGCCCGAACCGCGCGAGGAGGCGATGAAGTACGCCACCACCGCCACGACCAGCACCACCGCTCGGCCGATCCACAGAACCTCCTTGTCCGAGGCGTTCTTGCGGATCAGCGGCTTGTAGATATCGGAGGTGAAGGACGACGAGGCAACGAGCAGCTGGCTGTCCGCCGTGGACATCGAGGCGGCGATGATCGCCGAGAGAAGCAGCCCCGCGATGAAGGGCGGGAACAGCTTGCGCGCCAGCGCAATAAAGACCATCTTCTGCTGCCCGTCGGGCAGCAGCTCGTCCGCCACCAGCATCCGGCCGAGATAGGCGATCACGAGCACCGCGCCCAGCGACAAAATGACCCAGACAATGGCCACCGCGGCCGATTTTTTCACCATCGAGGATTTTCTGATCGACATGAAGCGCACAAGGATGTGCGGCATGCCGAAGTAGCCGAGACCCCAGGCGAGACCGCTCACAATATCCTGCCACGAGGCGGAGAAGAGATTCGCCGTGAACGACGCCTCCACCGCCGCGCCGCCGTCCATGTAGGTGTAGACCTTGGCGAGCGCCGCCGTGTCGGGATTCTGCGTCGCAACGATCACGATCGGCACGGCGAGCACGGCGATCAGCATCAGGATCCCCTGGAAGAAATCCGTCCAGCAGACGGCCTTGTAGCCGCCGAGGAAGGTGTATATGATAAGGATCAGCGCAAAGATCCGCATCGCCGTCCCGGTCTCGATGCCGAAAATCGTGTTGAAGACCGTCGCGCCGGCGACGAAGCTCGACGCCACGTAGACCGTGAAGCAGACCAGAAAGACGATCGCGCAGAGGATCTGCAAAATCTTCGACGGCGCGGCAAAGCGATTCGTCAGATACTGCGGCAGCGTGATGGCGTCGCCGGCCGCCTGCGAGAAGCGGCGCAGCCGCCGCGCGATGAGGATCCAGTTCAGCGCGGTGCCGATGGCAAGGCCGATGCCGATCCAGGCCTTGCCCAGGCCGAAGGCGAGCACGCTGCCCGGCAGGCCCATCAGGAGCCACGCGCTCATATCGGAGGCCTGCGCGCTCATGGCCGTGACCCACGGCCCCATCGAGCGCCCGCCGAGGAAGTATTCCTTGGCGCCGCCGGAGCGCGTGCGGAAGAAGAACACGACGCCGATCGTCAGCATCGCGGCAAAATAAATCACAAATGCAATCAGTTCCAGATTCATCGATTCGTCCTGCCTTTCGGGATCGGATGGGATGTACTATTATACATCACCCGCACGCCGGAACACAATGCAGAACAAATTCCGAACGATTACCGGTACTTATAATCTATTATACATGAATTTTCATTTGTTTTCAAGGTATTTTTTAAGGAATGAATTCTATACAAAATCAAATCCATTCAATAGACGGCAAAAAAACCGCGCGCTCGGCGCGTTTTTTTATTCCGGCAGGCGGCGCCGGGCGCGCTGTGATGAGAAAAAGACATCGGAACCGCCCCCTCTCCCCCTCGAGACAAAAAAAGGACCCTGCGCGGCGCAGGGTCCTTGGGGCCGATTTTACGGGACGAGCTTGATCTCATTCTCCCACGACGGGTAGGGCGAAACCGGGACGTCGAAGACGCACAGGCCCGCCGTCACGCCGGTGTACTGGCAGAAGCCGGTCTTGCCGGTCGTGCCGATCGCGGCGCCCTTCTCCACGACGTCTCCCACGGAGACGGAGAGAGAATCCATGCAGCGGTACCAGCTCTTGAGGCCGTAGCCGTGCTCGATGACGACGGTGTTTCCGCCGAATTCGGTGTAGCCGGCGAAGACGACCTTGCCGCGGTTGACGGCGGCGACCGGCTGACCGACGGCGGAGACCGAATACTCGACGCCGTCCGAGGTGTACGAGTCTCCGGTGGCGGTGACGCGCACGCGGTGGCCGAAGCCGCGGATGATCAATCCCTGCGGCTGCTGGAACAGCCCGTCCCAGTAGCGCTCGGCGCTGCCGGTGCTGAAGGCGGAGGCGGTCGCGTCGGCGTAGGAGGCGAGCGTCTGCTCGGTGCGCGTGGAGCGCACGATCGCCGCGGTCACAGTATTCTCAAATTGACGCACAGGTTTCTGTGTGACGTTCAGCGTCAGATTCTCCGTCACGCCGCCGTACTTGAAGGTCAGCGTGTAGGCGCCGGCCGCCAGATCGCAGCGGATCGGCAAAAGCGCATAGGCCAGCTCGCCGTCAAGGAAGAAGGTCGGCGCGTAGTCGATCGGCGGCTCCGAGGAGAAGATGACGCGGGACGGATCGGCGATGTTCGTCGCGGAGACGACGGTGAAGGTGCCGTTTTCGATGGTCGTGTCCGCGAGGCGGAAGCTGGCGGGCGCGGCGATCTCGGCCGTGAAGGCGTACTCCATCTCGCCGTAGTAGTCGCGCGCGACGTCCTCGTACCACTTGGCCGTGATCTCCACGTCGAGCACGACGGACTTTGCGAGCGTCAGCGAATCGATGTTGGCGTACTGATCGTTGTAGACGACGGCGCCGGTGGCGCGGTCGGTCAGTTTGAGGCTGAAGTTGTCCGGCGCGATCGTGAAGCCCAGATCAAGCCCGCCCTCCAGCGACACGGACTGCGCCGCGCCGCTCATGTCGGGATCGCACTCGACGAAGGCCCCGGCGGAGTTCTTGTACATCCACAGCGCGCTCTTCGGCAGTACGCTGCCGCCGCTCCAGCCGGCGATCTCCAGCGACGGTACGACGGCGTTCAGATAGAGGCTCGAGGCGTACTTGCTGCCGATGAACTCGGCGGCGTACTTCTCGCTGATCTGATAGGCCTCGCCGGCGCCGTTCAGGAAGTAGGCCTCCTGCGGGTTGGTGGAGAAATAGTACTGGTAATCCGCCGTTTTCTGGGCGCTCTTCATCGAGACCTTGAAGAACGAGGTGCCGACGAGGGGCGCGGGCAGCGAGGAGATCTTCGTGGCGTCTTCGTTCATCTGCAGAAAGAAGTTGATCATGCTCTCCTCGGATTTGCCGCCGCGGGCGGAGAAGGTGGTGGTCTTCCCCGCGAGGTCGGAGAGCTCCATCGTCTGGATGTTCTTCGCCGAGACCGGCTCGACCAGCGTAGACCGGTAGGAGGCGATGGCCACGGCCGTCGGGATGAACACCGCGATGGCGAGGAGGACGAGGATTATTTTGTGTTTCATGCGCGGTTCCTTTCCTCATGGATCCGAAAGTATACACAAATATTATACCTTGATTCGACGCGGAAATCAAGTGCTTTTGGGTGTATTGGGCAATTTTTCGCCGAAATCCGCCTTTCTTGCGCACGATCCGCCGCCGCAATGTCCTCCGGAGAGAAAAAATCGACGCCGGCGCACAAATTTCCGCCGAGGGCTTGCATTTTCCTTCACGGTGTGGTATAATACCATCAAGTTAGCCTTCGCTAACTAAATACCCCGGCAAAAGAGGTGTACCCATGATCCAAACCACGCTCACCATTGACGGCATGGCCTGCACTATGTGCGAGGCGCACGTCAACGACGCGATCCGCCGCGTCTGCCAGGTCAAAAAGGTCTCCTCCTCCTATAAAAAGGGAACGACGGAGATCCTCTCCGAGGCACCCCTCGAGACGTCGCTGCTGCATCAGGCGCTCGACGGCAGCGGCTACCGCATCCTCCGCATCGAGAGCCGTCCCGTGGAGAAAAAACGTTTTTCTCTCTTCGGCCGCTGAGGCCGCGCGGAGACGCCCGGACGGCGTCTCCCTTCCGCCATATGTTAGCATACGCTAACAATCAGACAGGAGAAATCTCATGAGCATCGTAATCGTCGGCGGCAACGAATGTATGACCCGCCAGTACAAGGATCTGTGCGAGCAGTACCGCTGCAAGGCCAAGGTTTACCCGAAGATGGCAGGCGGGCTGAAAAACATCGGCACGCCGGATCTGCTGATCCTTTTCACCAACACGGTCTAGCACAAGATGGTGTACCGCGTGCTGGGCGACGCCAAGGAAAAGACGAAGATTGCCCGCTGCCACAACGCCTCTCTCGCCGCGCTGCGCGGCGTGCTGGAGACGCATCTCGCCTGATGCGCCGCGCTTCGGCAGCAAAATGAAAAAAACGCCATGTCCCGCATGGCGTTTTTCTTTTTGTCCTGTCGTTTCTCTCAGTTTTTCTTCACGCGGCGCATCACCAGGATCATGCCCGCGCCCTCCACGATCAGCGACACGCCGTGCAGCTGCGTGATAAAGGCGGCGAACTGCACCGGATTGAGCAGGATCACGACCGCCAGCACGGCCGTCACGCAGGCGAAGACGAGCGCCAGCACGAAGAGCACGCCGCGTGTGCTGCGCAAAAGAAACGCCTGCACGAACATCAGGATGCTGCCGTAGAGCAGCAGCACGCCGGTGACGATTTGGAAGATGCCGATGAAGAAATCCGCGTGCAGGATCAGCGCCGTGCCCAGAGCGATCTGGATCAGCCCGACGAGCAGATCCCCGGCCGAACGCTCGCCGCCGCGTCCGGCGAGGAAAACGATCAGCTTGAACAGACCCAGCGCCGCCAGCGCGATGCCGATCCCGGTGCAGAGCACGCGCAGGGACTCGCCCGGCCAGATAAGCATGGCGAGGCCGAGCAGCACCAGCAGCACGCCGTCAAGAAAATAGCTTTTGAAAGGACTCTTGTGTGCAGAAGCCATAACGAAGCCTCCCGAAGGATGAATTGGGATTTTCCCTCTCTATTATAGCGGAAAACGCGCGCAAAAGCAAGAGAAATGGGAGAAATCACGCCGCCGGGAAGGTGCGATTCACGCCAGAAGGCCGCGCAGATATCCGGCGACGATCTCATCCAGCGGCGGCAAAGCGTAGTATGCGTTGTCAAAATCGTCATACGGATACCGCTTGTACTGCGCGATAAAATCCTCCGCAGTACGGAAGGAGAAGGACGACATATCCGAGAGATCGATCCCGTTGTCCGTTACGAACTGCTCATAGATCGCCCTGTGCTCCGCAGCGCCGACCTTCGCGAGCGCCTCGGCGGTCAGCGGCGCCATGGCATCGCCCCAGTTGACGAAAAACTGGCACAGCCCGCCGTTCTCGACCTCCCAATGGAGCTCGCCCGCGATAAACGCCGCGCGCTCCGCCGCGGTGAGCGCAGAAAGGCCCGCATATCCGCCGCCGGGAAGGCGCGCGGACACGGCGCTCTCCGCATACTCCATCATCGTCTCAAACAGCTCGTCGCCGGGCACATCGCGCAGCGCGGCGCGCATGCCCTCGCTCAGCCCTTCCTCTCTGCCGCCCGCGCTGCCTCCGGATGCGCCGCATCCGAGCAGAGGAAGCAGCAATAGTCCGCTCAAAAGCGGGATCCATCGTCTGTTCATGTCATCCTCCTGTATGATAGATTCAAGCAGCGCCTGCTTCCGCCGCGCTACATCCAGCCGATCTCCGCCAACCGCTCGGCCGTCTTTTCGGGATCCTCCGCCACAAAGCACAGCGCCTCGCCGTCCCGCTGGGTCACGATCAGCTCGCCGCCGCGCCGCCGGATGTCAAGGATCTCCGCGCGCGTCAGCGTCTGCGGCGCGCGCCTTTTGCCCTCCGCCGGCACGATGGTCAGACGGTCGTCCCCGAAGAGGAGAAAATAGGTCTGCACGCGGCGCCGCGCCGCGCCGTCCGGCGAAAGGACGCCGTAGGCCGTGTAAAGCGGCGGCACGGGCAGCGCGTCGATCGCCTCCTGCCGCCTCCGTTCCATTTTCTGCGTCCAGAAGAGGATGTACGTGTAGAGAATCAGCGAAAAGAGCGCGAACGCCAAAACGGAGAGCGGCAGCGCGATCGATTTCTCCATCTCCGCGGCGATCTCCGCAAAGCGCAGGCACGGGTAGGCGATGGCGCCGAACAGCGCGCCCAGCATCAGCGAGAACAGCATCCCGCCGCCCGGTTTCTTCATTCTCTCACTTCCCTTCTCCGCGGCAGACGCCGCGGGACTACGGATAGTATAGCAAATCTGCGCGCGTCTGTCAAGCGGCGGCGCCCCCGGCACGGCAAAAATCTCCCGGAATCGCCTTCCGGGAGATTTTCTGTGCGTTCCGCCGTGAAATCTCAGTACAGCTTCGCGCCGGCGGGAATGTGCGGATCAACCATCAGAAGATGGAGCTTTTCTTCCTCGCCTTCCTTATGAACGGCGGAGATCAGCATCCCGCAGGAATCGATCAGACCTATTGAGTATTCAGTTGTTTCTGTTCGACAAACTTGAATTTGTACGATTAGTTTTCGTCTTATCGCTCTATTCTCTTAGAAAGAAAAAGCACGAGATCATCATCGTTTGCAATTTCCGTTTCGTATTGCGCACAAGGTTTATCCCGATACCAGACACCTGTCCCATCTGGGATATAGCCTCGTTTGGCATACATTCGCTGGGCACTTCCATACCCGCTGTGAAGTCCGACGCCAAGCCATACCGTGTCGGCATATTGC
>Ga0208297_1000767_pt1 | contig 48176 bp, 42 predicted proteins | sample LMS_cellobiose_e_FD_187367 | JGI IMG/M metagenome (GOLD analysis project Ga0208297, IMG submission 187367) | Rumen-fistulated moose microbial communities from Alaska, USA - LMS_cellobiose_enrichment (SPAdes) (version 2) | ecosystem: Host-associated > Mammals > Digestive system > Stomach > Rumen... | reverse complement strand
TAGGTGCATCCGGGAGAGCATGGTGACGAACATGGCACGGTTCATATTTGACGAGGGGGAGAATGTGGTGGCTGAGGTGCCGTTGGTTAGGCCCCGCAGGACGGCATCGTCCACGGTTTTGGCGAACCATGCGTTGTCCTCCACATCTGAGAAGGTTGTTTTGGCCAACAGATCAAGGATCAAAATACTGCCGCCGTACTGATCGGTGACATAGAGCTTCCCGTCCTTCACCAGGGGGGTTCTGGGCAGAAGGGGGACCATGGTAGTGGTGCTGCCGCGGGCAACGGTATAGACCCGGTCCCCTTTGATCGCGCGGATGGCCTCGTTGTTGCTGTCCGCCACGTAGATGGTGCCGTCGTCGGCCACGGCCAGGCCTTGGGGATGATCAAACTGCGCCTTTTCCAGGGGGCCGTCCGCATAACCGCCGTAATACTCCCCTTCCTCCTCCGCAGGCTGCGCGATCCCGGTGATGACCTGGACCTGGCCGTTCACCACTTTGCTGATACGGCTGGGGCCGGTCTCCGCGACGTACAGGGTCCCGTCGTGCCAGCAAATGCCTGTGGGCTCGATGAGGCCGGAAACATAGGTGGAAACTGCGCCCTTGGTGCTGATGGTGCGGATGGTACCGCTTTCGGTATCCGCCAGGTAGAGGGTGCCGTCGTCTCCGGTGGCCAGGCCCGTGGGGGTGTCAAAGGAGCTGGTCTTGTCCGTGCCGCTCTTGTTTCCCGCCATGCCGGAACCGGCCAGGGTATAGACCTTGCCGTCCTCAATGTACCGGACCACGTGGGCGGCGGTGTCCGAGACGGCAAAGCCGTTCAGGAAGGGCGACAGGGCCCAGGGCTCCATGAAGTAAGCCGCGTCCACCTTTCCGTCGTGGTAGACCCCCTGGGGCTCCCCGGAGAGGTCCTCCACGGGAATGACCCCGGCAAACTGGGTGACGGTCTGGGCGGCGGCGCCGTCCTCGGTCACCGTATCCTCCACCTGCCAGATGATTTTGTTATAGGTGTCGCTGACCAGCATGGCGCCGTTTTCCGTGAAGACGATGCCGGAGAGCTGTCCCCGCTGGAAATCATCCGGGCTCAGCGCAAAGGCCGGGACACTCAGCAAAAACGAGAGCGTCAGCAGCAGCGGTATGATCCGTTTTTTCATATCGACCCATCCTTTCTTTCTTTCAGGGCGTCCAGGGTCAGGACCTCAAAGCCCTCCGCCTTGCCCTTGAGTTTGATAGAACCGCCCAGCGAAGTGACCTGGGCCCGATCTCCCAGGGCGTCGGCCACGTCCCGGCTGATGTAGATGGTGCCGCCGGGGGCGTTGGATTCCAGGCGAGAAGCGGTGTTCACCGTGTCCCCGATGGCGGTATAGTCCATGCGTTTGGGAGCGCCGATGTTGCCCACCACGGCGGGGCCCACGTGGACCCCCACGCCGAAGCTCACCGTCCGGCCGAAGCGGCGCATGAGCTCCTCCCCCACCGCCTTGGAGCCCTCAACCATATCCATGGCGGCCTGGCAGGCCAGATAGACCGGGTCCTCCTGGGGCAGCGGGGCGTTCCAGAAGGCCATGGTGCAGTCTCCCACGAACTTGTCCAGGGTACCGTGGTGGCGCATGATGCATTCCGTGGTCAGGGTGAGATACTGGTTGATGATCTCCACCACCGTGGGCGGGTCCAGGGACTCGGACATGGTGGTAAAGCCGCGGATGTCCACGAACAGGACCGCGATCTCATACATCTTGCCTCCCAGCTCCAGCTCCTCGCCGCCCTTTTCCAGCAGCTGCTTGAGGATGGCCGGGTCCACATAGCGGCCGAAGGTGTTGGTGATCTGCCGTTTGGCCCGCTGGGCCCGGATGTAGTTGGCCGCCACGGAGCCGATGAACAGCACCGTCAGGGCCAGGGGCACCCAGAGGACATGGAGGACCCAGCCCGCCCGATACAGCGCCGCGCACAGGCCGATCCAAACCCCGCAGGCAGCCAGCCACGCCGCCACGGCATGGGGGACCTTCCGGTCCCGGAAGAACCAGGCGGCCAGGGCCGAGAGGACGAACAGGATGATCAGCTGAGGCAGATCTCCCGCCTCCCTGGGCAGGAAGCCGTTCCGATAGGCGTCAATCTGGTTGGCGTTGATCTCAATGCCGTACATGGGGGCGGCGTGGTCGACGGCGGTGCGGTATTCGTCCTGCATCCCGGCGGCGTAAGGGCCGATGAGGACGATCTTCCCGGCAAAGAAGTCCGGGGGGACCTCCCCCTCCAGCAGATCCACGATGGAGAAGCCGTCGGAGTAGGACCCGGGACCGGCGGTGAAGGGCAGGTAGAACCAGCCGTCGGCGGTGTCCGGGCCGGGGTTGGGCTCCTGGCCGGAGGCGTCGCAGTACCGCTCGTAAACGGTCCGGGCGAAGGAGGGCACCGTGCCCTGGGGGCCGTCCACGAAGTACAGGGCGTGGCGGACCACGCCGTCCTTGTCGGACATGGTGTTGATGTGGCCGGTGTCCGCGGCGGCGGCCAGGGCGTCAAAGGGCCCGTCCCAGGCCACCACGCTCTGGTCGTCCACGGTGAAGTCTCCGTCCTCCAGCTCCACGATGTCGCTGCCAAAGACGGCGGCGGAGGCCACCACCACGTTATTCCCCCGGGCCGCGGCGTCGGCTAACGCCCGGTCGGCGGCGGGGTCGCCGCTGTCTCCGGTGTAGAGGACGTCCACGCCGATGACGGCGGGCTTATTGTCGGGATCGGAATTCAGATAATCAATGGCCTGGGCCATAACGTCCCGGGGCCAGGGCATGGGCCCCAGGGCCTCCACCGCCCGCTGGTCCATGCCGATGACCACGATCTCTCCGTCGGTGGCTCCGCCCCGCTGGTAGAGGGCGTCGGAGACCACGCCGTCGGGGGCCCGGAGGACGCCCAGGGCGGCGATGGCGGTGAGGAGGGCAGCTATAACGAGGGAAACGATCAGCCTGCGCACATTCATGGCGTGACCCATTTCGCATAGAGGGTCAAGGGCCCAGTGACTATATCCGTTTCAAAATTCCACTTGGTCGACAATGAACTATCATACCAACCAGCGAATGTATGTTCATTATAAATCGGTGTATCAGGCTCCTGCACTTTCTCTCCGCTTTGCACAACCTGAGGATCTACTCCACTTCCCTCTCCAGTATGGAATTTGACCTCAAAACTCAGCGCTCCGGCTATTGTGCCATTATTTGAGATTGACTGCTTGACCAGAAGCTGGGCCGCGTCGTTTTGATTTCCGTCACAGCTTCCGTTCACAATATTCGAACCGGCTTCAGCATTGATGACAAGCAGACTCATATTTCCGATATTGTATAATTGTCCGGTAGCATGGCTCGTCAGTCCATTCCCGGAGGAAAAAGATGCGTCATGATTGATCGTTCCGCTTGCGATCCCGTTTTTGATGATACCGCTGCTCTCCATAATACTGGCCGTTACGCTCCCCGCGTTTTCTATCGTCGCGTTGGCCGCAGAAATCGTCATGTTGCCGCCAGTCAGCGTTCCGCCCTTCTGGATCACAAGACGGCTGTCACCCTCCGTAAGCTGGACAACTCCGCCGTTTAATGTAATTCCGTCGCCGATGGTCAGTGTGCAGGCGATGGTGGTGCCCGCAACGGTAAGCGTCCCGCCATTGGTCCCCTTCCTGATCTCCAGATCTGAACCGTCAACGAAGGAAAGGTTACCTGTTGTAGACACATCTACGCCATCAAGGATCAGCGTCTTATTGCCGTTGACGACAAGGTTGCCCGCACCTGAGATATTAGTGTTCACATAGATGGTGTCTTCCGTTCCGGCCAGAGCGGCCTGCAGCTCGGCAAAAGTGGTCGGATTCAGATACACGCCGGCCACCGTCACATTGGCTGCTGTGTTCACAATTTTGTTTTCACCCGGCCCGATTCCTGTGGCCGTGCCATTTTCACGGACGTCCAGAAGCGCAGCGTCCGTATAGTAACCGGGGTTTGCCCCGACAGAATACATAAGGGGGTCGCCGGTAGGCACCGTGTAGGTCACGCCGCCATCGGTGGTCGTAGTAGCGGTGGTCGCAGTCACCGTAATCGTGTACCCGGTCCGATCAGTCATGGCGGGGAATGTCACCGTGTAGGTTGCGGGCGTGCCGCCGCCGCCACCGCCGCCTCCGCCGGAGGTGGTATCCTTAAAGTAGTACTCCACCGGAGACTTGGCGATCTCGTCCGCCTGCTCCTCCAGGCGCTTCTCAATGTCGGCCTCCCGGGCGTCGATCTCCGCCGCCTCCCGGGCGACCTTGTTCTCATAGTCCGCGATGAGGGCGGGGATATCCAGCAGGGTCCCCTGGGCCCCCTCGATGGCACGGGCCTGAACGTCGGGGTCTTTTACGATCTCCTCCACCACAAAGGCGGGCACGTGGCGGTTTTCCGCCTGCTGCTTGACGAAGTCGATCTGCAGCAGGTCGGGCTGCCCGGACTGGGTGGTCTGGTATTCATAATAGACCCGCTCTCCGGCCTTCACGATAGTGGTACGGGTCTCGCCGGTGCGGGGGTTGATGCAGGTCAGGGTGACCTGTCCCTCCAGGATGCAGATCTCCGTGGGGGTCACCCAACCCATGGTCCCCCGGATGCCCGCCACCATGGTGGAGGTCCGGATGTTCATGCTGGCGTTGGAGGCCAGGGGCTGCTTCACGTTGAAAAAGAGCTTGCCGGAGGCCAGATAGAGCTCCAGCTTGTTTCCGGACTGTCGGATGCCCGCCTTGCTGGAGGCGTCCAGCTTGGCGGCCTTGGCGCTGTCCAGGGTGATATAGGCGTTGCTCCCCTTTCCGGTGGCGGTGGTGTATCCGCTGTAGAGCCGCATGCCCTTGCTGACGGATACCTTCTTTCCGCTGGCGTTGGTGACGCTCACCGTACCGGTGGAGCTGCTCAGCCGCAGGGTGGTGGCCTTGGCGGAGTTGGCGGCCAGGGCGCCCATGGGCAGCAGGCTCAGGGCAAACAGCAGGGCAAGCAGCAGGGATATGGTTCGTTTCATGCGGGTGCCTCCTCTCTGTGTGTGTGTGTTTCGGGGATGGTCTCCCAGGCGCGGCTGGCTTCAAACAGGGCCAGCAACTCCCCGTCCACGCCCCCTTCGTCCACCATGCTGTGGAGGATGGACAGGGCCTTTTCCGTGGGCATGGGAGGCTTGTAGGGCCGGTCCCGGGCGGTGAGGGCGTCGAAGACGTCCAGGATGGTCAGAAGCCGGACCTCCTTGGGAATGTCCGGGGCAGTGAGGTGATCCGGGTACCCCTTTCCGTTGAGCAGCTCGTGGTGCCCGGCAGCCCACTGGGGGACCTGGGCGTACAGCTTGGGGAAGGTCACCTGGTCCAAAATGCGTCCGGTGACCACCACATGGCTCTCCATCACCGCCCGCTCGTCGGCGGTCAGGGTCCCTTTTCGGACGGAGAGGCAGGTGTGCTCCTCCCGGGTGAGCCAGGGCCTGGTCTCCCCCTTCTCGTCCGTGTAGGTCCGGGCGGCCAGCTCGTCCACCCTGGCCAGGGAATCGTCCGGGAGGAAGCCCGCCCGCTCGGTCTTTTCGATAAAGGCCAGGGCGTCGGCCCGGTCGGCGGCCCGGCGGTCTTTTTCCGTTTGATCGATGCGCCCTTCCAGCAGGGCGATCCGGTCCAGCAGCGCCATGGCGGTGAACCGGTGGCGGATCTCCGCCAAAGCGGGACCCAGGCGGGTCTCCTTGTCCATGACCTCCAGAGGCACCACCAGCTTGCCCACATCGTGGAGCCAGACGCTCATGAGGAAAGTCCGACGCTTGTCCGGGTCGAACCGCCAGGGGTGGTCGGTCTCGTCCATCCAGTTCAGGAAGGCCTCGCCGTATCGGGCCATATTCCGGGAGTGATTGGCGTTGTAGGGCGACCGCTGGTCGATGGCGGCGGACAGGGCTCCCACCAGGGAATCCAGCAGATCCCGCACCTGTTCGGAGTACATCATGTTGGTCAGACTGATGGCCGCCTGGGAGGAGATGGCGCTGACCAGCAGCTCGATCTCCGGATCGAAGGGGATGGTCTTCCCCTCCTGATCCAAGGCGTTGATCAGCTGCGCCACACCGATGAGGTCTCCCCTGTCGTTGGTCATGGGGACCACCATCATGCTCTGGGTGCGGTATCCGGTCATCTCGTCATATCGCAGGGAACCGGTGAAATCGAAATGGGTATCCGTGCGCACGTCTGCCACATTGATGGTCTCCCGGTGGATAGCCACCCAGGAACAGACGTACTTCTCCTCCAGGGGCACCGGGGGCAGGGTGATGGGGGAAGCATGTCCCCCCTGCTTGACTCCCTGGGAGCGGGTGACCATGCGGCAGAAGTGAAGGCCGTCATCCTCCAGGAGATAGAGGGTGCCGGCGTCGCATTGGGCAAGGTCCATGGCGGTGTCCAGGATCTGTGACAGCAGCGCCTCCCGGTCCCGCTCGGCAGACAGGGACAGGCACATGTTGAGAAATTGCCGTGTTTCGTTTCCAGTCATAGGCGTATCTCCTCTCCCTGAACGGCCAGGCGACATGCCGGGCAAATGGCCCGGACCCGCCTGTCCGCTTCCTCCAGAATCGAATCGGTATGGGTGGGGTCATGGTGAATGATCCTCGCCTGACGAGCCCCGCTGAGGGCGGCCAGACGGGCGGCAACGGTCCATGCGCTGTGCCCGAAATGGGGGCGGGCGGCAAACTCCCCGTCGCTGTACTGGCCGTCCCACAGGAGCAGGTCGCAGTCTCGGGCAAACTCGGCCATCTGCGTCAGTTGGTCTTCCGTCAGGGTACAGTCCGGGGCGAAAACCACCGTTTTTCCCCCGCCGGTGAGCTTATAGAGGGTCACGCCGCCGGGGTGGACACCTTCTTTGGTCTCCACCCGGACCGGGCCCAGATCCCACTCCTTCTGTAAATCATGAAACACAAACCGGGCGGGCAGTTCCTCCGGTCCCACCGGCCAAAAGGGCGGAACAAAAAGCCGGGACAGGGCGGACGCAAGGGACACGCCATCCCGCGGCGCGCCGTAAAGGTCCAGACGATTCCCCGGCGTCAGCGCATAGGGACACAGGGGCAGGCCCAGCAAGTGGTCCAGGTGAAGATGCGTCAGGAGGAGAGGCAGGGCAGGGGTGCTTTGTCCCTTCTCCGGCAGCGACAGCAGGCCGGTGCCCGCGTCCAACACCACCGGCTGCCCCGCCAGGCAGACCAGGATACAGGTGGTAGCTCCGCCGTACCGGGCAAATCCCGGGCCGCTGACCGGGACAGAGCCCCGCGCGCCCAGGATGGTAACGGTTTGGTCCATGTTCCTCTCCTCCGTGTATGTTTCACTATACTATACAATAATACGATTTTATCTTACCGTATCTTCGTAATTTTTGCAACACTTTTCCATCCCGTTGACAAGTTTTCTCCTCTCACTCCCCCTCCAGCGCCTCCCGCAGCTTGGAAAGCGCCTTTTTTTCGATCCGGCTGATGTAGGACCGGCTGATCCCCAGGGAGGCGGCGATCTCCCGCTGGGGCTGCGGCCGGTTCCCATCCAGGCCGTACCGACGGGTAACCACTTCCCGCTCCCGTTCGGTCAGGCAGGTCATGACGCAGCGCCGGACCCGGGCTTGGGCGTCCTTTGCGTCCAGGTTTTCCAGCATATCGTCATCGACCTTGATGACGTCCATCAGGGACAGAGCCGCGCCCTCCCGGTCAGATTCAATGGCGTCGGACAGGGAGACGTCTCCCTGGAATTTCCTCTGGGAGCGGAAGTACATCAGGATCTCGTTCTGAGAGGCGATTTGTCAAGGGTATTTTTATCCCACCCGTTCATTTTTTCTCCAAATCGCCGAGTTCCATCATAAAACTCAGCGCCAGATGCAGACGGGTATCCCGGTCCTCCAGCCGGATACCCATTAATTCTTCGATGCGGCCCAGCCGGTATCCCAGGGTATTCCGATGAATATGAAGCTCCTTGCAGGTCTGCTGACTGCTGAAGGAGGACAGGGCGTAGACCCGCAGGGTTTCCAGATACTCCCCGTCGTTCTCCCTGTCATGGGTCTCCAGCAGCTCCAGTGCGGGGTGGCGGCAGTTCTCCTGCCCCAGCTTTTCCGCGGCGGCGTCGATCATTGCGCGGAGGGCCAGATCGCGATAGTAATGAACACCTGATTCCGACTGCCAGCGCCGCCCGGTCTCCAACGCGATCTCCGCCTGACGGCGGAAGCGCCCGATGTGCTCCAGTCCGTCAAAGGAACGGGAGACCCCGCAGCTGAACTGGAACCGTCCCATGATCGCGTCCAGTTCCCGCAGGATGGTCTGACTGTGAGCCCGGTCCCGGGTGCCGTAGAGCAGGACGTAAAGGAAGCGGTCCGACGGGTCCAGCAGCAGAGGCAGGCCGGTTTCCTCCAGCTGATCCTGGATGTAATAGCCGAAGTGCTGCCGGTCGGTCCGATTGGGGGCCAGGGCCAGAAGAACGTACCGGGGGGCGAAGGGTAACCCAAGCAGGGTGGTCCACTTCTTCACTTCCGCCGCGTCCTTCATCTCCCCCTGCATGAGGCTCCGGGCGAAAAAACGCCGCAGACTCAGCCGGTCATAGCTTCTGCTCTGCTGGGTCTGGAGATAAATGGCCACAGCGTCCGCGATCACGGCGATGGCCTCCATCTCCTCCAGCCCACAGGAGGTCTCCCCCATCAGCATGGATACATAGCCCACCAGAGCGTTGTCCCGGACCACCGGGGCGGTGAGACGTCGGCTGTCAGCGAAATAGCCGGCGTCCATGATACAGGGCCGATAGTGGTCCTTCATCTGGTTGAAGGCGTCATATTCGAAGATGTTGCGGATGGAGTGAAGGTCCAGCTCTCGCCCGGCCAGATAGACGTCCCACTTCTCGTCCCCGGTGGGGGTGGGCGGACAGATCTCCGTCAGCTTGACATAGGAGGTATCCGTAAAGATGATGGGCCGTCCCATGATCTCATAGGCTGCGCGGATGATCTGGCGGATGTCATTGGACCGCACCGCCTGGAACAGAACGCGATAAATCTCCTCCTGGTTTTTCACAGGACCACCTCCTCGATTCGTGGCTATGATAACAAAGAATCCCCGTTTGTGCAACTGCACAAACACAGGGTGGCAAGATTCAGGACCCGGCACATGGAAAACTGTTTGATAATAAGGTAAGCTGTACCTATCAAGAAGTACAGCATGATAGGCAATCGCCTTTCATCCCCGCGAAAGGAGCGCAGCTATGTCTGAAATCTTGAAGATCAACAACTGGATCAATAACCGGGAGGTCCCCGCCGACAGATACCTGGATGTCATCGACCCCGGCAACAACGACGTGGTGGTCGCCCAGGTGGCCCAGGGCACCGAGGAGACCATCCAGCAGGCCGCAGAAGCCGCCCAGGCCTCTCAGCCCGCATGGGCCGCCCTGCCTCTGTCCCAGCGCAAGGCCTACATCGACAAACTGGCCGCCATCACCCAGGAATCCATGGCCGACCTGGTGGAGCTGGAGGTCCGGGAGGCCGGTCACGAGCGCCGCACCGCCGAGGTGGACTTCGGCATCGCAATGGGCTCCCTCCAATACTACAACTCCGTGATCGATGACTTCATGAAGTCCGAGGTTATCGAGGACGAGACCAGCTGGACCCGCATCGACAAGGTGCCCAAGGGGGTCTGCGCCGGCATCGTGCCCTGGAACATGCCCATCTGCCTGACCATGTCCAAGCTGCCCCTGGCTCTGCTCACCGGCAACACCATGATCATCAAGCCCCCCTCCGACGCTCCCGCGGCCCTGACCCTGTTGATGCAGCGGTTCGCCAAGGCCCTGCCCGACGGCGTGCTGAACGTGGTCAACGGCAGCGGCGGACGGCTGGGCGCGGCCATCACTTCCAACCCCATCATCCGCAAGGTGGGCTTCACCGGCGGCACCGAGGGCGGCCGCAGCGTCTACGAGGGCTGCGCGGCAAATATCAAGACCGCCACCCTGGAGCTGGGCGGCAACGACCCGGCGGTGATCCTGGACGACGTGGATATCGACAAGGTGGTCCCTCAGCTGCTCCACGGCATCTTTGACCGGTCCGGCCAGATCTGCTTCGCCATCAAGCGGGTGTATGTGCCTCGGAAGATGATCGACGAATTCTTTGAGAAGATGTGCGCCGAGGCGGACAAGCTGAAGACCGGGTACGGCCTGGACCCCGAGTCCTACTACGGCCCCCTGATGAACCAGAGCCAATACAACTTCGTCATGAGCCTCATCGAAGACACCAAGAAGACCGGCTCTGAGATCCGGGAGCTGGGCGGCAAGTCCACCCCCGAGCTGTGGGACAAGGGCTACTACATCCTGCCCCATGTGGTCAAGGCCATCTCCAACGACATCGCCATCGTTCAGCAGGAGCAGTTCGGACCTGTTATCCCCCTCATCCCCTATGATACGGAAGAGGAAGCCATCGCCTACGCTAACGGCACCATGTTCGGCCTGTGCTCCTCCGTGTGGAGCTCTGATCCCCAGCGGGGCATCGAGGTGGCCAGCCACATTCAGGCCGGCCAGACCTTCGTCAACGGCCACAGTCTGTTTGCTCTGACCTTCGGGGTACCCTTCGGCGGCTTCAAGGACTCCGGTGTGGGCCGTGAGTTCACCGGGGCCCAGAGCCTGGACGCCTATGTGGATTACCACGCCGTCCGCCTGCTGAAGGGCTGATTCCGCAGCACCGGGACCGGCGCTTCCGTCCATGATTTCCCCTCCTGTCTCAGGGAAGGGCCGCCCTTGGATTTCGGCGGTCCTTCCCGCTCTCTCTTGATCGTTCTGACCGAAAGGAGCCATACCCATGATCAAAATCGTTGCGAAAATGCCCGTGAAGGCCGATCAGGTCGAACCCTTTAAAACCATCGCCAAAGAGCTGGTGGAGAAGTCCGCTGCGGAGGAAGGAAATATCTCCTACTCTCTGAACGTCAGCCAGGCTGATCCCAACTGTTTCGCCATCGTTGATTTCTGGAAGGACCAGGCGGCCATCGACTTCCATAACGCCACAGAGCACTTCACCACCCTGCTGCCCAAGCTGGCGGAGCTGTGCGATGGGGAGATCGGCATTGACCTGTTTGATTTGGTCTTCTGATCTATAAATAATCCCCGCCTCTTTTCCTGCGCATCACAGGAAAAGAGGCGGGAATTTGCTTTATTCCGATATCAGGACCACAGCCTTGCCGAGGCTCTCCCCGCTCTCCAGCCAGGCGTGAGCTTCCGGGACCTGCTTCAGAGAAAACACCTTCGCCGGGGCGGCGTCCACCCGGTACTTCTTCACATAATCCAGCATGGCCTGGAGCTTTGTTCCATCCACATTGCCGGAGTAGAAGCTGGTGAGATACCCGTTGGCGGGCAGGTCGAAGATCGGGTCCATGCCCTCGATGGTCCATTGGTGGCCCAGCTGGCCGGTACTGCACACGATGCCGCCCTCGGCGGTGTGGGCGAAGGTATTCATCAGGGTGGCAGGGCCGATGAGCTCCAGGACCTTGGTGAACCGTTCCTCCGTCTGGAGTTTTCCGTCTGTTTCCAATATCACATCATCATATCCGGCCTGTTTCAGCAGGTCGGCTTTTTTCGCGCTCCGGGTGGTCCCGGTGACGGAAACACCGGGGTATTTTCCCTTTACCAGCCGCAGGAAGGCCACCCCTACTCCGCTGGTGCCGCCCCGGACCAGAACCCTGTCTCCCTCGCGGATTCGGAGATTCAGGAATGAACCATAGGCGGTGTAATAGGTCTCCGGCAGGGCCGCCAGGGTGGTCCAGTCCAGGTCCGTGTCCACGGGGTAGATCTGTTCGTTGGGGAGCAGGACGTATTCGGCGTACCCGCCGTCAAAGGCCCGGCCCATCTCTCCCATGATGGAGATGACCGTTTGTCCCACCGGCAAACGGACCGGGTCCGTGGTATCGGAAATAACACCCACGCACTCGATCCCCAGAACACGGGGAAAGCGCACGGAAGGCGAAAGCCCCTGCCGGGTGAACACCTCGGAGTGATTCACCCCGAAGCCCTTCACCTTCACCAGGGACCAGCCGGGGCGAACTTCCGGTGTGGGCCAATCGGTATAGATCAGCTTCTCCGGTCCGCCGGGCTCATAGATCACGATGGCTTTCATGTGCGTTTCCCTCCCATTCTGTCCTCGGCCAGCTTCAGCAGACCGTTCATAAGGATGGCCAGTCCCGCCGACAGCAGGCTGCCCCAGAGGATCTTGGCGGTGTTCATGGTCCGCAGTCCATCAAAGAGCAGCGTCCCCAGCCCCCCGGCGTTGATGGAGGCGGCAATGGTGCCGATGCCGATGGTGGACACCACCGCCAGCCGGATTCCGGCGAATAGGGCCCCCTTCGCTAGGGGGACTCGCACACGAAAGAGGGTCTGCATCTCTGTCATGCCTATACCCCGTGCGGCTTCTATCACAGCTGGGTCCACCTCATTTAATCCAGTGAGGAAATTCCGCAGGAGCAGATACTGGTTGTAGGCCACCAGGACGATGACGGCAGTCTTCATTCCCAGACCCGTCACCGGGATGAGGATGGCGAACAGGGCCAGGGAGGGGATGGAGTAAATGACGGAAAAGGCATGGTTCAGCGCCTGTCCCAGCCCTTTCCACTGGATGGACAGGACGGTCAAAAGAGACGCCAGGGCAACGGAGAGAACCAGCACGATCAGCAATATCTGAATATGCTGTACAAAGGGGACCCAGATGCGCTCCGGGTGCCGGGAGAGATAGTCGATCATAAGACGCCCTCCCAGAACTTCTCCTGTTCCCGGGCCGATGCGATGAGAGATGCCACAAACCCGTCCGCCGGGTTTGAAATGATCTCCCTTGGCGTTCCGAACTGGAGAAGCATTCCCCGGTCCATGACCATCACCCGGTCCCCCAGCTTGAAGGCTTCGTTGATGTCATGGGTCACCAGGAGAAAGGTCCCGCCGGTCTCCTTATGGATGCGGAGCAGCTCGTTCTGCAGGCTGGTCCGTGTGATGGCGTCAATCGCCCCGAAGGGCTCGTCCAAAAGCATCAGCCGGGGCCCCGCCGCCAGAGCCCGTGCCAGCCCCACCCGCTGCTGCTGTCCGCCGGAGAGCTGAGAGGGGTAGCGGGAACGAAACTGGGCCGGGTCCAGACCCACCAACTCCAGCAGCTCCGTCACCCGGTCACGGGTCCGAGCACCGTCCCACCCCAGCAGGCCGGGGAGGACGGCAATGTTCGCCTCTACCGTCATATGGGGGAACAGGCCCACCTGCTGGATGACGTAGCCGATGCCCCGCCGCAAGGCGATGGGGTCCTCATTGGCAATATCCTTGCCGAAGAGGGCGATGCTCCCCTCGTCCGGCTCATAGAGGCGGTTCGTCATTTTCAGCAGGGTGGTTTTTCCGCACCCGGAGGAGCCCAGGATGGTGACGAACTCTCCTTCCTCAACGGCGGCGGTCACATGGTCCACCGCGTAGCTGTCTGCTCCGCGAAAAGTCTTGCAGACGCCCTTGTATTCGATAGCCGTCATGACAGGCTGGCAAAGTAGTCGGCGGCTGCGTCGGCGTAGTCCTCTTTGTCGATATCCACCCTGGCGTTGAGGGCGGTCACCGTCTCCGTGTCCAGGGTTGCGCTGACGGCGTTGAGGATATCGGCAATATCAGGGTATTCCGCCAAAACTTCATCCCGGACGACCGGGGCCAGGTTGTAGGGAGGCCACATCCCTTTGTCATCCTCCAGCAGAACGAATTTGTCGGTCTCCACCAGCCGGCCTTCCGTGGTGTAGGCCGGGGCAACATCCGCTTCGTCCTGGTCCACCACCTCGTATTTCAGTCCGTTGTCATAGACCTTGGAGGACTTCCAGTGGAAGGGTCCGTACAGGGCTTCCAGACCGGGCATACCGTCTTCCCGCTGGTCAAACTCCCCCTGAGAGGCAAAGCGCAGGTTCTCCGCGTTGGACTGGAGGTCAGAGATGGTGGTGATGCCGTACTGATCCGAGGCCCGTCTGCTGATAAACAGCCCCTGGCCGTCGTTGGCCTGGGCGTAATCCAGCCAGGTGATCTGGAATTGGTCCTCATAGGCGTCCTTTACGGTTTCGTAAACCTCGTCGGGGTCGGTCATCAGGTCCAGCTTGAGAATGGAGAGCAGACCGGTGCCGGTATACTCGGGGTAAAGGTCGATCTCGTCATTGACGATACTGGTATGGATCACAGAGGAGGCGATGTCCATCTTCCTCTCCACGGTGTAGCCCGCGTCCTCCAGGGCCAGGGCGTAGATCTCCGCCACTACTTCGTTTTCGGTAAAATCCTTGGAGCCGATGACGATCGTGCCTTTGTCTCCGCTATCCGAAGCGGCAGGGGCAGAGCCGCAGCCGGCCAGCAATACAGCAGACAAAGCCGCTGTCAAAGTCAGAGTCAGCAGGGTTTTCAACAGTTTCATGGGATGTTCCTCCTCGGGTCCACATTGTTACACATACTTATACTTCAACACCCGGCGACAGGCCAGGTCGAACAGCCCCCCACAGCCCAGAGAAAGGACCGCCACAGCAAGCCCGCCCAAGAGAAGCAAATCCCCCCGGTTCAGGCCCAGACCGGTGAAGATGATCTCCCCCAGGCCTCCCGCGCCGATCTTGGCGGCCAGGGCGGCGGAGGCGATGACCTCCACCAAAGCAGTCCGCACGCCGGCAAGGATCAGGGGCAGGGCCAAAGGAAACCGAACCTTTCTCAGCAGTTCCCGGTCCGTCATGCCCAGAGCCTGTCCGGTCTCTGCCATAAAGTCCGGCACCTCCCGGAACCCGGCGATAGTGTTCAGGAGGATGGGCGGCACAGCCAGGACGGTCAGGGCCGTCACCGCCGGGGGAACCCCGGTGCCCATCACGGGGATGAGCAGGATGAGCAGGGCCAGGGAGGGCACCACCCGCAGGACCTGGAAGGGTCCCGTCACCAGCGCCTCGCTTTTCGGAGACCGGGAGGCCAGATATCCGCAGGGGATGCCGATGGCCGCCGCGACCACCAAAGCCAGCAGGCTCACCCACAGGTGGGTCCCCAGCTGACGGAGCAGGCCGGGCCAGTTTCCCTGTACATATTGGAGCATGGATGCTCCCATGGTCAGCCCTCCATTCTTCCTCGCCGGACGATGACCTCAGCCGGACATTTCTCCACGCAGCGCCCGCAGTGGAGACAGTTCTCCTGTCGGATGACATAGGGCGTCCCCTCGTCAATGGCTTTCTGGGGGCACTCCTCGGCGCAGACGCCGCATTCCGTACAGTCATCCGTAATGAAAAAGCCCTTTGGCTCACTGACGCCGCCGCCGAAGGCAAAAGGCCAGCGGGTAATGGGCTCCGTGGCAAGGCAGAAATACTCCCCCTCGCCCTCGTACAGGCAGAACACCTCCAGGATATTCCGGGTCTCGCCGGGATAGACATTGTGCATAGAGGGGTTTTCCTCAAAAATGCGGCCCAGAAGAGTCTGTCCCACGTTCTTCACCTTGCCCCACACCCGTACCGTCTCCCATTTGTCGTTGAGGCCGGAAACCGCCACACGGCCTGTGGCGGTCAGTTCGGAATAGAAGTCCTTCCCCCGGGCGGTGAGGAAGTAGAGCTTGTCTTCTTCAACCAGCATCACATCGATGATCCGGGATCGGGGCGTCCCGTCCGGGGCGACAGTGGCGAAGGAGCAGTCCCTGACCTGGCGCAGGATGCTGAAGCAGGTCTTGATATCCATGGTGTTCCCTCCTGTTGGTCATATCACTACCGATATTGTAGCAAAACAACCCATCCGACACAACGTACAAAATCGGTCTTTCTGTTGTATTTTCGTTCGAGTTGTGGTACGCTGAGCAAAAACGACGGGAAGGAGACTGTCCCATGTCCCAGTATGAAGCCGCCAGGACCAGGACCCGGGAAAAGATCGAGCAGAGCTTCTGGGAACTTTACACAGACCGGGACTTCCGCCGCCGGGTACGGGTGTCAGACATCACCCAGCGGGCGGGGATCCACCGGTCCACTTTTTACATGTATTTCGATTCGGTGGACGCCATTTTCGACAGCATCAAGGCCCGGCAGCTGTCCAAGCTGGAGGACCTCTGTCGGGCTGAAAACTCCACCGTGGAGGAGTACGAAACCTTTCTGGACAGGCTGGAGACCCTCTTCGAGGAGAACCGAACCTACTTGAAGCCCCTGCTGGCAGAGTACCACAGCAGCTCCTTCTCCCTGGCCTACCGGAGGATACTCCGGGAGAAGTTCCGGCAGGATGCCAAGGTGCCCGTCTATCCCGAGGGGACCAAGGAAAAAAGCCTACTGGACAACCTCCTCAGCGGCATGATCGAAATGCTGATCTTCACCCTGGTGGATCCCAAACTCCGTGTACAGGACACCTTTCCCGTGGCCTACCGGATGATGGAACAGGGGCTGAAGGCGGTGCTGAATGAAACGGCGATCTGAATCAAACGAATAATTATTCCATTTATTATCGTTCCCGATCATAGTGTTTTCCGCTCACCAGCTTTTCTGCGGCCTCCCTTTGCAGTTCCGGCTCAAGCCGGGATAGCCTGTCCAGGCTCTGCTGCGTGACCTTTATACCGGATTCCTCGATGATTCTCTGGGCTTCCGGCGACAGATCCTTGGCGATCTTGACCTGCCGCCGCACAGTGCGCTCGTCCACGCCCAGTTTTTTGGCGGTATCCTGGGCAAAAGACTTGGGCCTGACGGACAAATTGTCCGCAAGGTCGCTGTCCCCTGCACTGCGCTTCACCCCGTTGCCTTGTGCAACTCCCGCCTTTGTTTCATGGTGGAGCGCTTCGTAGATTTCCTTTCGCCGAAACAAGAGCTGGCTGGTTTCAAGGGGAGTGAGATTCGCACGGATATAGTTTTCGTCGATCTCTGCCAGCTCCGCGTGCAGCTCGTCCAACTCACAGACGTTACACTCGATCTCTGACCAGCCCAGCAGCTTTGCCGCCTCCAGGCGGTGCAGGCCGGCGATCAGGTTGTGGTCGGCGTCAAGGGTGATGGGGTTCATCAGACCGATTTCCGCAATGCTGTCCGCGAGCTTCCGCACATCGGAGGGCGATGCCTCGCGGCGGTTTGGATTGATTATGATTTTATTGATATTGATTCGCATTTATAACCTCCCAAGAATATTGTGTCAAAATGGAACACGGGCCTGGAGACCTTGAGGATCTCCATGCCCGTGATGGGTGTATAATTCGGTTTATGCTGTTTTCTCGCCAGTAGCCGCAGGCTTAGATGCTTCAGACGCCATCGGCTGATTACGTTGTCTTTGCCTTTTGTATTTTGCGGCCTCTCTGCATTTGACGCAGCAATACTTGACGTTCTTCCTTGTTGTTGTGAAAATCGTTCCACAGTTCTCACAAATGCAATCCCTGCTCCTGCTTTCTGCTGCTTCCTGCCGATGATACATCCCCAGACATTTGCGTCCGCAGAACATAGCGTTAGAGTTCCTGGCTTCAAAGGTCTTGCCACAGTATTTGCAGGTAAGCGTATTGGGCTTACCGACAACTCGTTCCCCGGCCTTGATTTGCTGATAGCGTTCCCGGCATCTCATACGGCGTCTTTTGAGCAGCTCCTGCCGCTTGCGTTCTTCCCGCGTGAGTTCCGGGGCCGGAAGCTCAAACCGTCCGATGAAGTTCAGATAAACATCAACCGCCATGCACCTGTCCCCGTACTCATCCTTGCTCGGCGCTTGGACGATGATCCTGTCGATAAATTCGTTGATCATCGGCGTGGTCAGCTCAGAGAAAACGGTGTACTTCTTTGCCAGTGAAAGAAACTGTTCCGCATGATCTGTATCTTCCTCAAAAACGGCCAACTGTGCTTCGGCGTCGGTGACAGAAGCATTGAGGACTTTCTGCTCCGTTTCATAATCCGCAAGCAAACTGTCAAAGCGTTCCTCACTGATCCGGCCAATCGCAAAGGATTCATAGAGCTTTTTGATGATGCCGTCCAACTCGTCCCGACGCTTCCGGTCTTTATTCAGTTTGCGCCGGACTTCCTTGGCCGCGTCCTGCTGGCGGATCTGCGAAGCAGCCCGCACCTTTTTCAGAAACTCGTCTTGGTTGGTCACAGCATAGGTGCTGGCGGTACGGATCGTCTCAAGAATCAACGTATTCAACGCCTTTGTCGTAATAAAGTGGCTTGTACAAACCTGGTTCCGCTTTTGCCGGGACAACGTATGGGTGGAGCAGTCAAAGAAATCCGAAGGATACTTTCCCTTTTCCGGATTCCCTCTGGCACGGTGATTATACATCTTTTCGCCGCAGTCAGCGCAGAATACAAGACCAGTCAAAGGATTTGCCACGCCTAAGGTATCTGTGCGCCTCGGCGTTTTCCGCAGCTTCTGGGCCAGCTCCCAGGTCTCACGATCCACGACAGGTTCATGGGTGTCCCTGAAAATCAACCAGTCCTCTTTCGGGCTCGGAACACAGTACTTATCCTTGAAAGATTCCTTGTGTGTACGAAAGTTGACCGTATCGCCCCTATACTCCGGTCTGGAGAGGATGGTCCCGACAACATAACCGCTCCAGCTATAAGGGTTAGGAAACTCCGTCCTGCTTTTCCAAGGACCGGTACCGTGCTTGGCTGCATAGACCGCTGGCGTCTCCACATGATCCTCAAAAAGCATCCGGGCGATCTCGTAAGGCCCGAACCCTTCAATGGTCATCTGAAAAATTCGTCTTACGACTGCCGCCGCTTCCTCGTCCACGATCCAGCGATATTTATCGTCAGGATCTTTCTGATACCCATAGACGGCGGTGTTGGTAGTACGTTTGCCGGATTCACCTTTGATGCGGATCGAAGCTTTTTGCTTGCGGCTCAGGTCCCGCAGATACCACTCGTTCATGATATTGAGGAACGGAGCGAACTCATTGCTATTCTGGTCATTGCTGTCCACGCTGTTGGCAATGGCGATGAAGTGAACCCCGTGCTGCCGGAACATGACCTCCGTATAGAAGCCGGTTTGCAGGTAGTCACGACCGATGCGGGACATATCCTTTGTGATTACTCTAGCCACCCGTCCTGCTTCAATATCGGCGATCAACCGTTTCCAGTCGGGCCGGTCGAAGTTCCCGCCGCTCCAGCCATCATCCGTATAGTGGACGATATTTTCATAGCCCTGCTGGGCGGCGTAGGCTTCCAGGTACTTTTTTTGATTGATAATCGAGTTGCTGTCCCCTGTCAGATCATCGTCTCGGGACAGTCTCTCATACAGAGCCGTAATCTTTGTCTGCTTTGCGCTCATAACGCGCTCCTTTCAGACCGGCGGCTCGTTTGTGGTGCATTCATTATACCACATTCCGGACTGATTTCCACTGCTTCGCTGCGAATCAACCGAATTATTTTGTCCTCAATCGTTTCCGTTGTCGATTCACTGCAATGGACGTTTACGAGATAGTTGGTAGAGCCGATTCTCCGAGTGAGGGAGAAGGCGGCTCTGTTTTCATTTTCCATAGAGCTCCCTTCCGCGCTTGTCGCGCTTTGTAATGGTGAAAACATAGTAGATATGTCGTTTTCATCTTGATGTTCCTCCAAAACAACCTGTTGACAAATCACAGGCATATTATGTCGCCTGTCGTGACCGGCGTTGATCTCTATTTGCCTTGATTACAGCTCATACATAACCATATGCAGGACCCTCCTTTCCAAATGACAAAGGGATAATGACCTATCACAGGTATTTGTCCCTCTACATATAGGAGAATGGAGACCAAATTTCGGAACTGTTTTGAGTCAAGCACAATTCTGTGGGGTGAGTACCCTGACTGTCAGTCAATGTCAAGGCCCCGGCTAACGCTTCGCTGAATGCGGCCTTGAATTCGTCTGCCATTCATGCGATTTGTAAGGAAACGGATACAATCATCTCTATCTACAGCAGTGGAAGTTCTTCAAAGAAGCGGTTTTTGAAATCTCATAGAAAAAGTGATTGAGACTCTGCTTTTATAAAAAACGTGACAAGATTTGCGTTTGGCGTTATAATGCAGTTAAAAATTGTAGAAACAGAGGGGGTATCAATGTGGCCGTTCCAAAATATTCCGAGTTTTATAATACATTTCTGGAATCGCTTAGGGATGGTAAAGTCCATGCTTATAATGAGTGCAAAGAGTACGTAAAGGAAAAAAAGCAGATGACTGAACAAGATCTTGCAGAAATAACTGCAAGTGGATATGCATTGTGGGTTAATCGGCTTGGCTGGTGTGCAACATACTTGAAAAAAGCTGGCCTTGTCATCAGTCCAAAACGCTCTTTTTTTCAAATTACAGAATCAGGAAGTAACCTTCTTGCAGAAAAGATCCTTATTACGGATTCACTTCTTATGGAGCGTTATCCTTCGTTTGCAAACTTCAAAAAAGGAAGCAAAAGTGCTGGATCATTTAGTGAAGGACAAACTGCACAAACTGAATCAGAAGAGACACCACAAGATACATTAGAAAGGGTATATCGAGAAATCAATAGTCAACTTTCTGACGATCTGCTAACCTCTGTTTTATCTATGTCACCTTCCTTTTTTGAGCGTCTAGTTGTTCAACTAATGGAGGCTATGGGCTATGGAGGTTATGCAGGTGCAGGTATCGTTACTCCCGCCAGTAATGATGGTGGTATTGACGGAATAATCAACGAAGATCAGTTGGGTTTCAATTTGATTTACATTCAGGCTAAAAAATGGGAGCCGGATAAAGTAATTGGGAAACCAGAAATACAGAAATTTGTCGGGGCATTGATGGGACCACCGAGAATCGATAAAGGGCTTTATGTCACAACTGCAAAATTTTCAAAGGGAGCAGAAGACTATGCCAGGGCTTAGCACATTATTTTAGTGGATGGAGTAAAACTCACTGAACTTATGATAAAGCATGGAATCGGTGTTTCTTTACAGAACAAATATGAAATCAAAAAGATTGACACCGATTATTTTGAGGAAAGTTAGATAATCACTCTAGAACCGCAGGCTAAGGTCATGAGCTTTATGCGTGATTACGGAGAGCCTTATGAGTGGCTCGTTTCTGTGTTCAAGGATTGGGCCTTCACGCTTTTTACAACGAAGTTCTATTATGAACGAAAGAATAGCCCTGACGCAGAGACACGGGAATTATACGAACAGGGTATGGCCGCCTTTGAGGACAATGCGCCAACTTATCACCTGGAGCTGCGGGACCGGCCCACATTGGTTTGGGATTTCCATTCGCTGCTGTTGAATGTCAAGCTGCTGATCTTCCTGGCGCTGACGGATGAAAACAATCCCTTGAAGGTCTGTCGGAAGTGTGGGAAACCGTTTATTGCATCGAAGCCAGCCGACAAATACTGTTCGGAGGATTGTCGAGGGAAGCGCAAGAAGGCTCCATAAAACAGCAAAAGCGGGACGGATCACTCCGCCCCGCTGTATGGTCGTAATATGTTTACTTGATCCACACCGCCGCCGGTCTGAGATCGGACTGTTCTAAGTCCCCAAAGGCCCAGGCAGTGCCGAGGTTGTAGGTTCCATAGGCGAAATACATCGTTACAGTGTAGCCCGGATTCTGATTCTGGACTTCAGCGGCCAAGGACTCAACGCCGGCAGTGATCTCCTTGCTGTCGAAGGATTTCCACCAGGCTTTGAAATCGTTCATGCTGAGGCTGCCGGAGTAGGTCGCCGTGAAGATCTTCTCGTTTCCGTAGTGTGTGACTGGTTTTTCCTTGATCTCCCACTGAGAGGCAAAGTCGCCAGATTGGGACGTGGCTTGCTTTGCCGGCCCGTTTACTGTAGCGGTGTTGGTGGCAGCGTCGTACCCAACCTCCAGGCCGTAGGCTTCAGCCAAGGCCCGGACTGGAGCGTATGACGTCCCATCGATCGAGAAGGTCATGACCTCGTTTCCGTTCACATCCTTTGGATGGAACGTTTCACCGTTAACCATGATTTCGATGGGATGGATCGTGACCGTGAGTATCCCGTCTGTAGCCAGGGCAGACAGAGAAATGGCCCCAAGGATAAGCGCCGTGAGAATACCGGCGAAGAAATACATTCCTTTACGCTTCATAATCATACCCTCCCTCAGCAAAAGACCAATTCGGCGAGGATGATCTCCTCGGCCCGGTTTTGAATATTGTCCATCTTTTGGACCCAGGCCAGTTGGTCGGATGCTTTCATGGCTTCGGTCACACCCTCGCGCTCCGCCATCTGCGCGATGATCTGCTCGACCTGCGAGTTGCAGGTCCGGTCGATCTCGGCAAGGTGTTCAAAGAGGGTCCCGCGCAGAAACATGGCTGTGTAGATCGGGGAACGATGTTCTTTCAAGTATTTCTGCCTCATTCGGCCATATTTGCCGAGTCGATAGTTCCGAGACACAGGGGGCAGAAGGTTAGGGAGAAGGTAATCTCCCTCTCGCCGGTATGTACCGCCCATTCGTTCAAATGTAGATTTCACAGTGGCTCCTTTCGTGGTAAAATAATGTTGGCAGCAGCGGAAAGTCTTGACAGGACTGGATTTTCCTCCTTTCTCACAACTGCGTTTCATTTCCCACAAACGAGCCGCAGTCATGATGCGATGTGCGAAGGATGAATCCTTCCTTTACACATTACATCTTGGATGCACTTGCTGCAGTAAGTGGCCAGCCGGACCTTTTTCCCCATCTGATAGGTGGACACCCCTTTGATGAGGCCGATGGTCCCGATGGAGATCAGGTCGTCCTGATCGCTGGCCTGGACGTAGTATTTCTTCAGAATGTGGGAGACCAGGCGAAGATTGTGCTCCACCAGCTTGTTGCGCGCCTCCAGGTCCCCGGCGGCGTATCGTTCCAGATACCTCCGCTCCTCCTCGGGCTTCAATGGCCGGGGAAAGGAACCGGTGTTCCCCAGGCGCAAGGGAAAACAGAGGGTGTTGAGCAGCAAAAGCGCCCACGCGGTCATCATAGGCAGCACCTCCATGTTGGGAGTCTATTCCCGGCGCGCCTGTCCTTATCTCCGAAAATTTTGGGCACAAAAAAGAACCGCCCATCCCTTCGGATCGACGGTTCTTCGATATACAGCCTGTTTACCAGGTTTTCGCGCGGGCAAGGAAGGCTGCGGCAGAGCCGGGAAAGCCCTGAGCTTCCCATTCATCACACATGGCATCCAACTGGTGCCGGGTAAACCCATGAGCCAGAAAACCCATCTGTGTGTAGGCCAGTTCAAATTCTCTGTATTTGGCCTGGGGATCCGCCGCGCCAGATCCGGATATGGAGTTATGGGTAAGAACTACACCGCCGGTGACCTTCTCCAAAACACTTTCGCTGAGAGCCGCGCTCTTCTTCATAACGTTATTGAGTTCCTTGCTCATGGATAACGCTCCTTTTCTTTGATTTGATTGCTCCTATTATATCGCATTTCATTCGATTATGGAATGCGTAAGAAAAATTTTTGTAAATTGTGCGTAAATCACAGTCAAACGGGAAATATCATCCTATAATCATACCATCAAATCAAGTAAACCGCATAAGAAAGGATGTGCGATCATGTCTATGATGGAACTCAACAACTCCAACTTCGAGGAAAAAGTCAAGAACGCCGACTCCCCCGTTCTGGTGGATTTCTGGGCCGCCTGGTGCGGGCCCTGCACCATGCTCTCCCCCATCGTGGAGCAGCTGGCCGAGGAGCACCCCGAGATCGCCTTCGGCAAGGTGAACGTGGACGAGGCCCCCGAGCTGGCCCAGCAGTTCCAGGTCTCCGCCATCCCCACCCTGGTGCTGTTCAAGGACGGCAAGCCCGTGGGGACCTCCGTGGGCGTCAAGTCCAAGGACGATCTGGAAGAGTTTATCAAGTAAGTATCCCCTCATTTCTCCCAAAAAAAGAGCGTCTGCCCATGTCAGTCTGGGCAGACGCTCTTTTCCTATGCTTTGATGGTCTTTTCGGTTTCCAGGCTTTTTCGGAAGCTAGTGAGGGTCCCGCAGAGAAGCAGGACCAGAAGGACGAAGGCGATCCAGGTCCCCCAGAGGGGCAGGACGCTCATCCAGTCCACCGGAAGGGCAAGCACGGTCGTGACAACGGCAAGAACTGTCCGCAGGCGGAGGATGGCTTTCTCCTGGGGGCAGTCCCATTGGCGGGCGATCTCCGCCAAGTTCGTAAGCAGTTGAAAGTGGAGGTACAAAGACAGGGCGGCGGCCACCACCGTGACCAGGTAAAGATCCGGGTCCAGGGCAAAGATCTTCAGAACCCACAGGACCCCGTGCCACACGCCCAGAATCAGGGTCAGGGGACGCAGAAGCTCCACCGACGGCGCCGCCTTTGACAGCGCGGGGATGGCTTTCCACAGCAGGATGAAAAAGACAAAGCTGGGCAGGATGCTCACCGGCCCCAGATTGATGTCCAGGTAGAAGAACGCGTAGCCCCAGGTAAGCTTGCGGACGGCCTCTGCCAAGGCGTTACGGTCCATCGTGGGTCACCTCCCGCAGCGTCAGGGTCTCCCGGTGTTCGCCGTTGAGCCAGATATCGGCGGTAAAAGAGTCAGGCGGCGAAATCTTTCGATGGGACGCGTCATCCACATAGGTCCCGCTGGTTACCTTTACGGTGCCGTCCCAGGCGTCGTCCACAGGCTGAGAGGTCCAGCTGCTGCCGTTGCCGCTGCCGGACTCATGGGACTTGACCTCCATCAGGTGGTCCAGATCAGACCGGCCGCCGGAGGCGTTTTCCATCAGCCCGCCCTCCCCGGAGAGGGCAACGCCCGCATGGAAAAGGGCAGACCGCTGTTCCTCGCCTCCCCGGAAGGTGTACGTTCCGGCATATTCGACCTGGACCATATCAAACCGGGCATCTAGAATAGGGACCCGGCTGACCGAGGACGACATCCCCCCAAAGAAGGGATCATACTCCTCTGTGGCTTCTTGCTTGACGGTGTGAAGGGTACTGTAAGCCACGGTAACTTCGCCGGTGAGCCCCTCCACGGTGTACTCCCGTTGACCGGGGAGAGTGATGTCGTGATAAGTCAAAAACTGCGGCTCCGTGCCAATGATCAGGATAGGCAGGCCGTCATCCTCCACCACATAGCCGTCCTCCAGAGTTACCCGGACGGGGATCAGCAGCGTTGCCGACGAATTATACGGGACCGGCTCTATGACTCCCGACAGGGAAAAGGCCAGGCAGGCCCGATAGCAGTCCCCTTCCGCTCGAAGGTTCAGGACCTGGTAATCCATGGCAAAACCGTATTGGATCCGCTGGACGGAACCCTCCATGGGAAGCCCCATATCCTCATAAGCGTGATACACAAGGGCGCGGTCCGGCATCAGACGGCGATAAAACCAGGACTGGGCCGGTGTCTCCTCCCAGCGGACCATGGCCTCATATCTCTGACGCATCCCGCTCTCCAGAGCAGGGCGCTGTGCCTTGGGCGTTACCATCAGAAGTGTTCGGCCATCTTCATACAGCATGGCCTTGGCAAAGGTGTCCAGGGCCCCCGCCGCGGTGGTGCACCGGGCCATCCTCGCCTTGGCCATGGAAGCCGAGAAGGCCAGCCCGGAACGGGTATAGGAAGAATACACATCATCGTTGTCCGGCAGCTCCGCGCTGACCGAAACGCCGCCCAGAAAGCAGGCGGCCAGAAGCATCACCGTCACGCACACCGAGGCCAGAGCCATCCCCCTGGGGTACCGCTTGAAGCGGACGATGGCCTCGATTCGTCGGGCGATGTTTTTGCCGCCGTTGGACACCGACGTGGTGCCCGGTGCCCGGGGATACCGGTCGTTGGCCATGGTCAGCAGGCAGACGCCGTAAGCCCGCCGTTCCTCCCCCGCCAGCCGTTCCAGGACCCGCTGGTCGCAGAGGGATTCCAGGTCGTTGCCCACCCGGTCGATGCAGTACCACACCACGGGGTCGCACCAGTGGAGGGCCCGGCAGACCGACCAGAACAGGTTTTGCGCGGCGTCATGATACCGGATATGGAGCAGCTCGTGGAGCAGGACGTAGTCATCCACCGGCTCGCCCTCCGGCAGGACAAGGACCGGACGAAGGACGCCGCAGACCATCGGCGACGGCAGACCGGAGAGAACCACAGCCTTGCAGGGCTTCAGGCCGTAGATCTCCCCTACACGCGCGATCTGTTCCTTGACCGCCTGAGGGGCGGGCGTTCCGTTTCCAAGGAGCCGCCGCAGACGAAGGTAGGAGAAGAGGTAGCGGAGAAAGAAAAACAGGACTCCCGCCCCATAGATCACGAAGAGCCAATCGGTGAGACTGACCGGCTGCACCGTCAGGTGGGGCAGGATCCCACTGACCGACACCGGCGTATCGTACTCTGTATAGGCAGACTCCAGACCGGACTCCGCGATGGATTTGCCGATCTCTACCCAGAGAGGCAGCGGCAGGAGGATGTACTTTCCCGTCCACCGGACCGGCAGCAAAATGCGCAGCGCAAGCACGCCCCATACGCCGTACTGCCAGCGGGGCGTCAGCTTGTCCTGCAGAAGGGCCTTGACCAGCAGGAGAAGCCCCCCTGTCAGCGCCGCGTACAGCGTCTGAAGGACAAACACCCAAAGATTCGTCATGGGGTCACACCTCCATGTGGTCCAGAAGGTCACGAAGGCGGTCCCGCTCCTCCGGTGTGATCTGCGATTCCTTCAGAAAAGCGGCGATCAGGTCCCCCGCCGCGCCGCCGTATACTGTTTCCAGAAAAGCCGTTCGTGCCTCCCGGGTGCAGTCGTCCCGCTGGACTGCGGCGTCATAAAAATGAGGCTCCCGGCTCTTGTCAATGATCACCAGGCCCTTGGCCTCCATCCGGGTCAGATAAGTGTGGACGGTGTTGCGCCGCCACCGCCGGGTCCCCTCCAGGGCGGAAACGATCTCTCCCAACGGGCAGGGGCCCTTCTCCCAGAGGACCTGCAGGACCGCCCATTCCGCTTCCGTCAGTTTTGTCACAGCCGCTCTCCCCTTTCTTGTACTACGTTTGTAGAACTCTCTGCACGCAGTATACTACAAATGTAGAACGATGTCAAGGCCCCGGTCCCTTTTCGCCGTCCCCGCCCCGGATAGCCCTTGTCACACCCTGGCACTTTATGCTATGATACAGACAAGATGAAGAGAGGTGACACCCATGCGTATCGGTCCCGTATTCCTCCCCTCCCCCCTGGTCCTGGCCCCCATGGCCGGGGTCACCGACATTGCCTTCCGGACCATCTGCCGGGAACTGGGGGCGGGGTATACCCTCACGGAGATGGTCAGCGCCAAGGCACTGTGCTATCAGGACAAAAAGACCATCCCCCTGATGACTCTGGGGCCTGACGAGCATCCCGCCGGAGTCCAGGTCTTCGGCAGCGACCCGGCCTGCATGGAGGAGGCAGCTGCGATCATCCGGGAGGTCTCCGGGGCGGACATCATTGACATCAACATGGGCTGTCCGGTGCCTAAGATCGCCAACAATGGCGACGGCTCCGGTCTGCTGAAGGACCTGGACAAAGCCTGCCGGGTGGCCGAGGCCGTCCGGAAGGGAGCGGGCGACACGCCGGTGACGGTGAAAATGCGTCTGGGCTGGGACCGGGGCTCCATCGTCTGCCTGGATCTGGCCCGGGCCCTGGAGGAGCTGGGAATCTCCGCCATTACCCTCCACGGACGGACCAAGGTGCAGATGTACGGCGGCACCGCCAACTGGGACTATATCCGGGAGATGAAAAACGCCCTGTCCATCCCGGTCATCGCCAACGGGGACGTGTTCTCCGGACAGGACGCCGCCCGCATCCTCAAATACACCGGGGCGGACGGGGTGATGATCGCCCGGGGCTGCTTTGGGAACCCCTGGATCTTCCAGCAGGCCAAGGCCGCTCTGGAGGGCAGGGAGATCCCCCCTCTGCCGCCCCTGGCGGAGCGGTGCGACACGGCAGTGCGGCAGTTTGAGCTGGCCGCTCAGTACAAAAGTGAGAAGATTGCCTGCCTGGAGGCCCGAAAGCACTATGCCTGGTATCTGAAGGGCGTCCCCCACGCCGGGTACTGGAAGGGCGAGATCGCCAAGATTACCACCTTGAAGGACGTATACCGGGTAACGGCGGGGATCAAACGGGAGCTGCGTGATGCCGATGATTTACGATGACAAACGCCTGGCTCAGCTGGCCGGTCAAGGAGATCAGGACGCCTTCGCCCGGCTGGTGGAGCGATATACGGGCATGGTCTATCACCTGGCCGTCCAGCGGGTGGGAAACCATCACGACGCCGAGGAGATCGCCCAGGCCGTGTTTTTCAAGGCCTGGCAGGCTCTGCCCAATTTTCGGGGAGACGCCGCCTTCTCCACCTGGCTCTATCGGATGACCGTCAACGCCGCCACAGATCATCTGCGGCAGAAGGGTCGGCGGGAGACGCCCCTGTCCCTGGATGACCCCGATCTGCCCCAGACCGCCGATCTGTCCCCCGGCCCCGCCGAGGCCGTCCAGGAGGCGGAGCGGCGGGAGGCGCTGAACCAGGCCATCCACGCCCTGCCGGACCAGTCCAGGACGGTTCTGCTCCTGCGGGAGTTTGAGGGACTCTCCTACGAAGAGATCGCCCAGGCCCTGGAGCTGCCCATCGGGACGGTGCGCTCCCGGTTGGCCCGGGCTCGTGCCGCCCTGACAAAAATTCTCCTGGCGCAGGGGAACTTATGGGACGAGGATTCGTCTAACTCTTGGAAGAACAAGGAGAAGGGAGGGACAGGCCGTGAACCACGAGGAATATGAAGTGCTCATCAGCGCTCAGTTGGACGGGGAGCTTAGCCCGGCTGAGGAAAAAACGCTGGCAGAGCATCTGGCGGTCTGTCCCGCATGCCGAAAAACCAAGCATGAGATGCAGCAGGTTCATCTGCTGCTGGCGGGCATGGCGGCAGCGCCTCCGGCAGATCTGTCGGAGCGGATCCTGACCCAGCTTTCGGACCAGCCCCAGCGGAAACCCGCCATGCTCTGGTGGCGGCGGGCCGCGCCTTTTGCAGCTGCCGCTGCGGTGGTTGCCCTGGTGATACTGGGCGTGGTCAAACCCGACCTGCCGTTCAGTGGCGACGGAGCAGAGACCAATCAGGAGTATGCCGTGACGACGCAGGAGGAAGCTGAGGAGGCTGTGGGGGACGAGGAGGAAGCTCCTCAAGCTACGGAATCAGAGCCTGCGCAGAACAGCAACGGAGAAACCGAAGGACATACAGCCTCAGTCCAATCCGCCGTGCATCATGCCGCCCCCCAGCCCACCGGCGGAACACAGGCGCCGATTCGAGACGAAAAACCAGCTGCCGCTCTGTCGCCGGACAGCCCCGGCGAGGAATCCGTCTCGGAAAGCGCCGTTGCTGTTGAGCCGACCGGCACCCAGGAAGCGGAAGCGGGCGTCCCCACGGAGACAACTGAGGCGGAGGCCGCGGAGGACAGCACCCCCCTCATAGACAACGAGGAGCCTATGGAGGCAGATGTCAGCGAAGAGGACATTTCCCCCAGCTCCACGGGAGGCGGCGGGTCTGCCGGTGAGGCGGCGCAGTCGGAACAGGCCGCAGATCGTTCGGAACGTGCCGATTCCTCATCCTCTCTTACTTGGCAGCAGGCCACGGAGCGGCTGCGGACCTATCTGGGCGAGGCCGCAGGCGACCTGACGATGCTGGGGATCAGCGGCGATGGAACCCGGTGGCTCTTTTCTGCCGGAGGCGATCAATATGCCGTGGACCGCTACACAGGCGCGGTGATCCCCCTGGGGAGTCAGGCGCAATAAGAAACCGTCTGCGGAGCACAGGTCCCAAGGATGACTTGGGGCCTGTTTTTTATGACTCTTCCAGCTGATGTGCGGAAAGCAAGTAGGGAAACAAGAAAAATAATTACAGATTTTTTGATAAAGTAACTATTTTTCTGTTGTCAGAACTGCTATCTTGTTGTATACTAATCCCTATGGAACGATTTCCTCGGCGGGGACAGCCCGCCCATCTGTAATGAAGGAGAGACAACTGTTATGAGCTATTCCACCGATAAAATCCGCAACGTCTGTCTGCTCGGTCACGGCGGCAACGGCAAGACCTCTCTGGCGGAAAGTATGCTTTTCCTCACGGGCGGCACCGACCGGCTGGGGAAGACCCCCGACGGCAACACCGTCTGCGACTATGACCCCGAAGAGGTCAAGCGCCAGATTTCCATCTCCATGGCCTCCGCGCCGGTATCCTATAGAGATCACAAGCTCAACGTGCTGGACACCCCGGGTAACTTCGACTTCAACGGTGAGGTCTGCTCCGCTCTGTACGCCGCTGACGCCGGCATCATGGTCTGCGCCGCCAAGGATGGCCTGAGCGTAGGCGCTGACCGGGCCTGGAAGATGCTTCGGGACCGCAATATGCCCCGCATCATCTACATCTCCCGCTGCGACGAGGAGAACGCTGACTTCAACGGCACCGTGGCGGCTTTGAAGGAAAAGTTCGGCACCGCCGTCACTCCCATTGTCTATCCCATCATGGACGGTACCTCCGTGGGCGGCTTCGTGGATCTGCTCCACAAGAAGGCTTACAACGCCAAGGGTGAAATCGACATCCCCGGCGACATCGCCGACGAGGTCCAGGCCGCTTATGAGGAACTCATGGAAGCTGCCGCCGGCGTGGACGAGGAGCTCATGGAGAAGTATTTCGACGCCGGTGAGCTCTCCGCCGCCGACATCATCAAGGGCCTGAAGGAAGGCGTGAAGAACGCCGACATCGCCCCCGTGGTCCTGGGCTCCGGCGCCACCGGTCTGGGCACCAACTTCCTGATGGATATCATCGTGGACATGGCTCCCAACCCCATGGAGGCCGCTCCCGTGTCCGGCGAGAATGACGCCGGGGAAGCTGTGGAGATCAAGTGCGATCCCAACGGCCCCACCGTGGCCTTTGTCTTCAAAACCGTGTCCGACCAGTACGGCAAGTACTCCTTCGTCAAGCTGCTTTCCGGCAAGCTGACCTCTGATATGTCCCTGGTGAACACCACCACCGGCAACAGCGACAAGCTGGGACGTCTGTACACCATGAAGGGCAAGAAGAACGAGGAAGTCAAGGAGATCGTCTGCGGCGACATCGGCGCCCTGGGCAAGATGGACCGGCTGAAGACCGGCGAGGCCCTGTGCGACCCCAAGTTCGCCGTGAAGCCCGCTCCCATCCCCTTCGCGGAGCCCTGCTTCTCCAAGGCCATCTCCCCCAAGACCCGGGGCCAGGACGACAAGGTGGCCTCCGGCCTCATCCGCATGAACGAGGAAGACCCCACCTTCTCCATGGTCAACAACGCCGAGACCCGTCAGGTGGTCCTCTCCGGTGCCGGCGATATCCAGCTGGACGTGCTGGTCTCCCGTCTGAAGAGCCGCTTCGGTGTGGACGCGGAGCTGTCCGACGCTCGCGTGGCCTATCGTGAGAAGATCCGCAAGAAGGTGGAAGCTCACGGCCGTCACAAGAAGCAGACCGGCGGTTCCGGCCAGTTCGGCGACGTGTGGATCCGCTTCGAGCCCCAGGAGGAGTCCGAAGAGATGATCTTCGCCGAGGAGGTCTTCGGCGGCTCCGTGCCCAAGAACTTCTTCCCCGCCGTGGAAAAGGGCCTGCGGGATGCGGTCAACCACGGTGTGCTGGCCGGCTATCCTCTGGTTGGCCTGAAGGCAACCCTGTATGACGGCTCCTACCACCCCGTGGACTCCAGCGAAATCGCCTTCAAGACCGCTGCCCAGCTGGCCTATAAGGAAGGCATCGCCAACGCCAACCCCACTATCCTGGAACCCATCGGCGAGCTGAAGGTCACCATTCCCGACAGTTACCTGGGCGACGTCATGGGCGATCTGAACAAGCGCCGCGGCCGTGTCATGGGTATGAACCCCACCTCCGACGGCGACCAGATCCTGGAAGCCGAGGTCCCCATGGCGGAGATGACCACTTATGCCATCGACCTGCGCTCCATCACCCAGAGCCGTGGCTCCTTCTCCTTCCACTTCGTGCGCTATGAGGAAGCTCCCCCCGCCGCCCAGCAGAAGGCCATTGAGGACGCCAAGGCCATTCAGGAAGATTGATTCTCCTGCCTTTACCCAATAAAACCAATGCTAAAAAAATCCCCTTCCCGACTGGGAAGGGGATTTTTCATGGTATCCATGGAAAGGATCAAAACAGACTGATTTGACTGGTCTCCGGCATCTCGCCCAGAGCACCGATGCTTGCCAGCAGGTCTACGTGGGCCTTGGAGACCTTGGGGCAAGCCGCCAGCAGTTCCTCCTGGGAGACGAAGGACTTGCCCTCCCGGTTTGCCACAATGGACTCCGCCGCCGCTTCACCCAGGCCAGGCAGAGCGGAGAAGGGCGGGAGCAGGGACCCTTTGTCGTTGTTTACCAGGAACTTAGTGGCATGGGAACGGTACAGGTCGATGGGTTCAAAGGTAAAACCACGGAGATAGAACTCGTAGCAGACCTCCAGGGTCACCAGCATGTCCTCCTCCACCGCCGCGGCGTCCTCCTTGGCCTCGATCTGCCGCATTTTCTGCTGACAGACCTCCATGCCCTGGCACATACAGGTGGCGTCCAGGGCCTTGGCCCGAATGGAGAAGTAGGCCGCGTAGAAAGCCAGAGGCCGGTGGACCTTGAACCAGGCGATGCGGAAGCCCATCATGACGTAGGCCACAGCGTGGGCCTTGGGGAACAGGTAGCCGATCTTGGCCAGGGACTCGATGTACCAGTCGGGGACGTTGGCCTGCCGCATGGCGTCCTCCCAGCCGTCCTGGAAACCGCCCTTCTTCACCTTTCCTTTTCGCACCGCCTCCATGATGTCGAAGGACAGCTTGGGATCCACTCCCTGAGACATGAGGTAGAGCATAATGTCGTCCCGGCAGCCCACGGTGGAGTCAACGTCCGCCGTGCCGCTAACGATCAGGTCCCGGGCGTTGCCCAGCCACACATCGGTGCCGTGGGAAAAGCCGGACAGGCGGACCAGGGTGTTGAACTTGGTGGGCTGAGTGTCCATAAGCATCTGGCGGGTAAATTTGGTGTTGAACTCCGGCACCGCCACAGCCCCCGTAGGACCCAGAACTGGGTCGTTCTCATAGCCCAGAGGACGGGAGTTGGTGAAGATCTCCATGGTGTCCGGATCGTCCAAGGGGATGGTCTTGGCGTCCACCCCGGTCAGATCCTCCATCATGCGGATCATGGTGGGATCATCGTGTCCCAGCATATCCAGCTTCAGGAGGTTGTCCTCCATCTTGTGGTAGTCAAAATGGGTGATGATGATGTCCGTCCCCGTGTCGTCGGCGGGGTGGGTCACGGGGCAGAAATCGTAGATCTCCTTGTCCTGAGGGATGACCACCATGCCGCCAGGGTGCTGGCCGGTGGTCCGGCGGACGCCGGTGCAGCCCATGGCCAGGCGGTTCTCCTCCGCCTTGGTCACATGGAGATCCCGGGCCGCCAGGTACTTTTTCACATAGCCATAGGCAGTCTTCTCCGCCACGTTGCCGATGGTCCCGGCCCGGAACACGTGGTCCTTGCCGAAGAGCTCAAAGGTGTACCGGTGGGCGTTGGCCTGATACTCACCGGAGAAGTTCAGGTCGATATCCGGGACCTTCTTGCCGCCGTAGCCCAGGAAGGTCTCAAAGGGGATGTTGAAGCCGTCCTTGACGTACTTCGTGCCGCAGACCGGGCAGACTCCATCGGGCATATCCGCGCCGCAGCCGTAGCCCTCCCCCGCCTCAAAATCACTGTGCTTGCAGTTGGGGCAGCGGTAGTGAGGGGGCAGGGAGTTGACCTCGGTAATGCCGGACAGGAAGGCCACGATGGAGGAGCCCACCGAGCCCCGGGATCCCACCAGATAGCCATGCTCCAGGGAGTTTTGCACCAGCTTCTGGGCAGACATGTAGATGACGTCGTACTTCCGCTCGATGATGCCGGGCAGCTCCAGCTGAATGCGGTCCTTGACGATTTGGGGCGGGTCCTCCCCGTAGAGTTCGTGGGCCTTGCCCCAGACCAGATCGTAAAGCTCCTTGTCTGAGTTCTCCAGCTTGGGGGCGAACAGTCCCTTGGGCAGCGGGGCCACCTTGTCGCACCAGGAGGCCACCAGTTGGGTGTTTGTGACCACAACTTCATAGGCCTTCTCTTTGCCCAGATAGGAAAACTCCTCCAGCATCTCCTCGGTGGTACGGAAAAAGAGGGGATTGGGAGAATCGGCGTCATCAAAGCCCTTGGTGTCCAGGAGGATGTGGCGGTAAATCTCCTCATGTGGGTCCATGAAGTGGACATCGCCGGTGGCGCAGACGGGCTTGTCCAGCTCCTCTCCCAGACGGACCACCATCCGGTTCCACTCCCGAATCTGCTCCCAGTCCTTGGCCTTGCTCTTGCCGCTCTTGTCCGGACGGAGCATGAAGCCGTTGTTGGAGAGGGGTTGGATTTCCAGGTAGTCGTACCAGGAGGCGATGCGCTTGAGTTCCTCCCAGTCTTTGCCCCGCATGATGGCCTGGTAGAGCTCCCCGGCCTCGCAGGCGGAGCCCAGGATCAGTCCCTCCCGGTTCTCGTTGATGACGCTCTTGGGCATGATGGGGAACCGTTTGAAATACTCCAGGTGGCTCACGGAGACCAGCTTATACAGGTTCCGCAGGCCGGTCTGATTTTTGGCCAGCACCACCAGATGCTTGGGCATCCGCCGGGCCTTGCCCAGAGAACTGTTTTTCGCCAGGGTAGCGTTGATCTGCTGGAGAGTGGTACAGCCCCGATCCCGAAGCATCTCGTAGAACGGAACCAGCATATAGCCCACCATGGCCGCGTCGTCAGAGGCCCGGTGGTGGTTGAAGTCCGGCAGATTCAAATGACGGCAGACGATATCCAGCTTGTACTTGCCCAACTCGGGCAGGAGATTCTGAGCCAGAGGGAGGGTATCCAGGTAGGTGGGGGTAAAGTCAATACCATACCGCTTGCAGCCCTGGGCGATGAAGCCGATATCAAACTCCGCGTTGTGGGCGGACAGGGGGCGGTCCCCCACAAAGTCCAGGAATGCCCGAATGGCTTCCTCCTGGGTGGGCGCGCCCTGGAGCATGTCGTCAGTGATGCCCGTCAGGTCAATGATGGTCCGGGACAGCGGACGCTGGGGATCGACGAAGGTCTGGAATCGATCCTTGACCTCCCCGTTCTCCAGAACCACCGCCCCGATCTCTGTGATCCGGTCGCTAAAGCGGTCCAGACCGGTGGTCTCCAGGTCGAAGCAGACGATGGGCGCGGACAGGTCCTGATCCCGGTCCCCACGGACGGTGAGCTTTTCGTCCACATCATTGATATAGTACGCCTCCACCCCCAAAATGGCCTTGATCTTGTCCCCGGAGGCGTTGAAAGCGTCGGGGAAGGACTGGGCCACGCCATGGTCCGTAATGGCAATGGCGGGGTGTCCCCACTGGATGGCTCGTTTAATCACCGCAGAGGTATCCGTCAGCGCATCCATGGCAGACATCCGTGTATGGAGGTGGAGCTCCACCCGTTTTTCCGGCGCGTTGTCCTGCTTCGTCTCCTTCTCCGCCGTCTCAATAGCCAAAGGCTCCAGAACCATGTCGTTGTCGAAGCGGTTGATATTCAGTCGGCCGGCGATCTTCAGGTGCATGCCGGGGCTGACCCCCTCCACAATGGGCTTGCCTTCGTCGCCGGGCATAAACTTGTTTACCCGGATGGAGGAAGTATAGTCCGTAACGTCAAAGTTAACCACCCAGGCGTTGCGCCGGGTCAGCTCCTTGTGGTCTGTGGCAAAGACATCCCCCTCCACCACCACGATCCCCATGTCCAGTTCCAGGGTATTCATGGGAATCGGGGGCTTTTTGATCCCTCGGGTGCCGAAAATACGTTTGGCGTGGAAGCCAACACTCTCCTTCCGGTTGGCTTTGGCCGCCTTTATGGCCTGCTGCCGTATGGCCTCGGTCTGCTGGAAGATCCTCTCCTCCTCTGTAACGGGCAGTTCCTCCTCCAGAGGGGGCTCATCGGGCAGCGGGGGGGGATCGTCCGGAGGCGGGATCTCCTCCTCGTCCAACGGAGGATGCGCTTCTTCCGGCGCGGGCTGCTCTGCGGGCTGGGCCGGGATCCCCTCCTTTTTTGCCTCCTCCTGAGCGCAGAGGGCCGGTTCGGGAGACAAGGGAGACAGGGTGACTGCCTGAAGCCGATAGAGGGAGGCCAGCTCCCTCTCTACCTGATGAAGCAGATCGGGCTCCGGAGGCTCGGGGGTGAGCAGGTCCACCCGGATGGTCCGCGTCTGCCGATCCATTACCGCGCCGGTCACTGTCCAGGCCTCCAGCAGAGCGGCCAGAGCGTGGTCCGGATGATAGGGGGCAAACATTTCAAAAAAAGCTAGGTTTTTCTCGGGCATAATCAAATCTCCTGAATGAGAAGCATGAGTTCATCCAACAGGGCCTCCTGGGGCACCTTCTTTATCACCTTGCCCTGCCGGAACAGCAGGCCGAAGCCGTTGCCGCCGGCGATCCCCACGTCCGCCGCGGCGGCCTCGCCGGGTCCGTTGACAGGGCAGCCCATGACTGCCACCGTGATAGGCTTGGTGACGGTTTTCAGCCGTTCCTCCACCTGCTGGGCCAGGGGGATCAGGTCGATCTTCGTTCGGCCGCATGTGGGGCAGGCGATCAGGTCCGGGCCCTCTTTCCGCAGTCCCACAGCCTTGAGGATGTCTCGGGCTGCGTAGATCTCCTCCACCGGGTCAGCGGTCAGGGTGACTCGGAGGGTGTCTCCGATCCCCAGCGCCAGCAGCCCGCCGATGCCCGCCGCCGATTTGAGCGTACCCATTCGCACGGTACCCGCCTCGGTGACCCCCAGATGAAGAGGATAATCCGACTGCTGGGACATGAGTTGATAGGCCTGCACTGCAATGGGAACTGAGGAGGATTTCAAGGAGACACAGATTTCATCAAAGTCATAGCGGTTGAGCAGAGCGATATGGCCGAAAGCAGAGTCCACCAGGGCCTGGGGAGTAACCCCGCCGTACTTGGCCAAAATGGACTTTTCCAGGGAACCGCCGTTGACGCCGATGCGAATGGGAATGTTCTTTTGCCCGCAAGCGTGGGCCACCGCTTTGACCCGCTCCGGGTCTCCGATGTTGCCCGGATTGATTCGGACCTTGTCGCAGCCCGCCGCCACGCATTCCAGGGCCAGCCGATAGTCAAAGTGGATATCCACCACCAGCGGGATGGAGATGCGCTCCCTGATTTTCCCCACCGCTTTGGCGGCCGCCAGATCCGGCACTGCCACCCGGACAATGTCGCAGCCTGCCGCCGTCAGCTGTTCGATCTGACGGACGGTGGCGTCCACGTCATGGGTGGGGGTATTGGTCATGGATTGGATGGAAATGGCCGCGCCGCCGCCCATGGGGACGCCACCCACTGTGATCCGTTTCGTCATCGCTCATCGCCTCAAACCGTTTCAGAATATACGCCTCGCCGGAGTGTCTGGGACGCACCGCTCACGGCAAGCGCTTTATTTCACCAGCTTCCACACGTCGCTGAAGGTCACCACCGCCATCAGCGCCATCAGAAGCACCAGGAACCCAGCGTTGAGGTAGGCCTCATACTTCGGGTCCAATCGCCGCCGGGTGAAGAGATAGAACAGCTCTCCCGCCAGCAGCAGGAACACCCTTCCCCCGTCCAGGCCAGGGATGGGCAACATATTCATCACCGCCAGGTTTACGGCGATGAGGGCAATAATATACAACACGTTCTGAAGGCCCGCAGCAAAGGTGGGGCCCTGGCTTCCCGCCTCGCCCAGATAAGACACGATGCCCACAGGACCGGACATATCGGACAGGCCCACCTGTCCCCGGACCAGCATCGCCAGCCCCTGCCAGACCGACCGGGCAAAGTAGCCGCAGGTCCGCCAGCTCTGGGAGAGGACCCCCAGCGGAGTCGCCTCCTCCCGGGCAAAGGTCAGGCCGTATCGGGTGATGGTCTGGCCGTTTTCCGTGTACTCCTTCAGAGGAAGGGGCACGCCGGAGAGAGTCACCTTCTCTCCGCCTCGCTTGATGACGAAGGTTTTTTCATCTCCTCCGGATCGAAGGGCTGCGGTGATATCAGAGTAAACGGAAACCCGATAGCCGTCTACGGACAGCACCTGGTCTCCAGGCTCCAGGATCCCGGCGGCCGGGCATCCGTCGGCCAGGGAATCGATCACCGGCACAGCGTAGCTGCCGGCGGCGGCAAAGAGCAGCGCCACGATGACAAAACCGGCCACCAGATTCATAAAGGAACCGGCCACCAGGATCATGAGCTTTCGCCAAAGGGGCTTGGCGGCAAAAGACCGAGGATTTCCCTCCGTGTCCATGTCCTCCCCTTCCATGGCGCAGTACCCGCCGATGGGGAGGACCCGCAGGGAGTATTTCGTCTCCCCTTTTTGCCGGAACCAGAGGGCAGGTCCCATACCGATGGAAAACTCGTTGACCTGGACGTCCAGCTTTTTCGCCGTGATATAGTGGCCCCATTCATGGACCGCGATGAGCAGACCGAAGAACAGGATGCCGAGGATGATATAGAGCAAAACAGGTCTCCTTCCAAATTCAGGTTCCAATCTGCCACGCGCGGGCTTCTTCCCGGGCCAGCCGGTCCGCTTCCAGGACCGCCTCCAGCGTCAAGGGTCGGACCGGAACCGCACAGAGCGCCGCTTCTACCACCCTGGGGATATCGAGAAATCCGATCTCCTCAGACAAAAACCGGGCGACGGCGATCTCGTTTGCTCCGTTCAGAATGGCGGGGGCGGTACCGCCGGTCCGGGCTGCCTGGATGGCCAGGGCCAGACAACGGAAGGTGTCCAGATCAGGCCTGGCAAAGGTCAGACTTCCCGCTGTCACCAGGTCCAGGGAGTCGGCGGGGCCGGGGGTACGATCCGGCCAGGTCAGGGCGTACTGGATGGGCAGACGCATATCCGGGGCGCCCAGCTGCGCGATCACACTGTTGTCACAGTATTCCACTGCGGAATGCAAAATGCTCTCCCGATGGATCAGGATCTCGATCTGGTCGGGTCCAACGGAGAACAGGGACATGGCCTCCAGCAGCTCCAGGCCCTTGTTCATCAGCGTAGCGGAGTCGATGGTCACTTTTGCGCCCATGTCCCAGTTGGGATGCTGAAGAGCGTGGGCCGGGGTGACGGTCCTCAGCTGCTGTGTCGTCCAGCCATAGAAGGGTCCTCCGGAGGCTGTGAGCAGAATGCGCCTGAGCTCTTTGTGGTGGCTGCCCTGGAGGCTCTGAAAAATGGCGGAGTGCTCAGAGTCCACCGGGATGATCTCCGCCCCTTTCTCCCTGGCCCTGGCCATGACCAGCGGTCCGGCGCAGACCAGAGTCTCTTTGTTGGCCAGGGCAATGCGCTTGCCGCCATCGATGGCCGCCAGCGTGGGGCGGAGCCCGGCAATGCCCACCAGAGCGGTCACCACCGTATCCACATCAGGGTGGGACGCGGCAGCCAGAACGCCCTCCTCCCCTGCCAGGACTGGAATGTCCGTGTCCGCCAGGCGCTGGGCTAAAGAGACGGCGGCCGTTTGGTCAGCCGCCGCCACGAGATCAGGATGAAATTGTCTGGCCTGCCGCTCCAGCAGGTCGATGCTCCGGTTGGCTGTCAGCGCGGCGACCCGGATGCCGCAGGAGGCGGCGACCTCCAGGGTCTGGGTGCCGATGGAGCCGGTGGAGCCTAAAACAGAGATGGTCCTCTCCATAGTATCCGTTCTTTCTATTGTTGAGTTAGCGGACGGGGCCGACTCACTTGAACGCCGGCAGCCACAGGATCATCAGCTCCACCGCGGGAGCGCAGAAGATCACGCTGTCAAAGCGGTCCAAAACTCCGCCGTGGCCGGGCAGAACGTGACCGAAATCCTTGATCTTACAGGTGCGCTTGACGTAAGAGAAGGCCAGATCGCCCACCTCCGTCACCACGCCGCCGATGATGCCATACACCGCCAGGAAATAATAGTTGACGGTCACATCGGTGATCTTGTGGAACACCAGGCCATAGATGATGCAGGTGAGCACTGCGCCCACCAGACCGCCGATGGCACCCTCCACCGTCTTCTTGGGTGAGAGCCGGGGGGTGAGCTTGTGCCGCCCCAGGAACATGCCGGTGATCATAGCCGCCGCGTCCGCGACAAAGGGAAGGGCGATGGGCAGAAACACATAGCTGGTGCGCAGCTCCATGGTTCCAATGCTCACCACAGAGGACAGGCAGTAGGAAATCAGCAGGGCAAAGAAGAACCCGCTGCCCACCCGCTCGATCCGCACGCGGAATCCGCTGAGGAAAGCCTCCAAAAACACCAGGACCAGATAAATCAGCAGGGCCAACAGCGCCCAGCGCCTGGGCTCGCCAAAGTGGACCCAGAAGGGGACGGCAAAAGCCAGGATCATGGTATACAGAGCAATGCGGGGGTGATTCATCTTGACGGCGTGAAGGGCCTCATAGGTCCCCACAACCGACAGCACCCCAATCAGAACCGGGGTAAAGACAGGCGGCAGCACGAACAGCGCCACCAGAATGACTGGAATGCCCACACAGGCAACCAGAATACGACTGAGCATGGGGGACCCTCTCTTTCGCAAAGGAATTTTCTCTCTCAGACGGCTATACCCCGCCGAACCGGCGGTCACGCCGCTGGAAATCCGCCAAGGCACGGTCCAGGACCTCCGGGGTAAAGTCCGGCCAGAGCACATCACTGAACCAGAACTCCGCGTAGGCCGACTGCCATGGCAGGAAATTGGACAGCCGAAGCTCTCCGCTGGGTCGGATGACCAGGTCCGGATCCGGGATACCGGCAGTGTCCAGGTAGCCGGACAGGACCTCCTCAGTCAATGCCTCAGGAGAGGTCCTTCCGGCCCGAACATCCGCCTCCCAGGCCTTCACCGCACGAAGGATCTCGTCCCGGCCGCCGTAGTTCAGGCAGATATTCACCTGATGGCCCGGAGGAACCAGCTTGCTTCGCTCCATGGAGCGCTCACACAGCTCCCGCAGATCGGGAGACAGCGGGGAGAGATCGCCGAAGAAACGGACCCGGAACCCGTCCCGCTCCATTTTCTCCAGAACTTCCAGCAGATACTTTTTCAGCAGGCCCATGATGGCGGAGACCTCCTCCGCCGGACGCCGCCAGTTCTCCGTGGAAAAGGCATAGACCGTCAGATAGGGGATACCGATGTCCCGGCAGTAATAGGCGATGGTGCGGAAGGCCTCCGCCCCGGCACCGTGGCCGGCCGTTCGGGGCAGGCCACGTTTCTTTGCCCAGCGGCCGTTGCCGTCCATGATGATGGCCACATGGGCGGGCAGGCGGGAGAAATCAACCTGAGGTTGCCCCGCCTGGTCGGGTTTCTTTCGGGAAAAGAAGGCCACGGCTTACACCGCCATGAGTTCGGCTTCCTTCTTGGCGGTCAGGTCGTCGATCTCCTTGCACTTCTTGTCGGTGAGCTTCTGGAGCTCCTCCTCATAATCGTCAAAGTCGTCCTCAGTGATCTCGGACTTCTTCTTCATGGCCTTCAGCTTTTCCATGGCGTCCCGGCGGATGTTGCGAATGGCAACCTTGCCGCCCTCGCCGTATTTTTTCACCTGCTTGGTGAGATCCTTTCTCCGCTCCTCCGTGAGCTGGGGGAAGGCCAAGCGGATGACCTTGCCGTCGTTCTGGGGGTTGATGCCCAGGTCGGAGGTCAGCAGCGCCTTCTCAATGGCCTTGAGCAGAGAGGCGTCCCAGGGCTGGATCACCAGGGTCCGGGGGTCCGGGGTGGAAATCCCCGCCACCTGCTGCAGGGGGGTATCCGTGCCATAATACTCCACAGTGATCTTGTTGAGCACGCCTGCGTCAGCCCGGCCGGCCCGGACCGCGGCAAAGTCGCTCTTGACCACTTCGATGGTCTTGTTCATCTTAACATCATAATCCTGGATAATGTCGCTCATAAGTATTCTCCTTCCGAATAAACGTATGGTCGGGTGACTGGGTCGAACTTACAGGGTTACTTTTGTGCCAATGGCCTCCCCCTTCACCGCCCGGAGGATATTGGCCGGGTCAGCCAGCGGGAAGACCATGGCGGGAATCTTGTTTTCCAGCGCCAGCGAGGTGGCCGGCAGGTCCATCACCTGGAGCTGCTTGGCCAGGACCTCCTCATAGGTAACGGAATCATACTTCACAGCGTTGGGGTCTTTCCGGGGGTCGGCACTGTAGACCCCATCGATGTTCTTGGCCAGAAGGATCATGTCAGCACCGATCTCAACCGCCCGGAGCACCGCCGCGGTGTCGGTGGAAAAGTAGGGATTGCCGGTGCCGCCGCCGAAAATGACCACCTTGCCCTCCGAGAGATAACGGTCCGCCAAGGGGCGGGAGTAGGGCTCGGCCACGTTGCCCATGGGCTGGGCCGTCAGGACCCTGGCGGGCTGCCCCTGCTGCTCCAGCACATCCTGCAGGGCCAGGGAATTGATGATGGTGGCAAGCATTCCCATCTGGTCAGCCCGGGAGCGCTCCATTTTGTCGCCGCCGTCCTTCAGGCCCCGCCAGAAGTTGCCGCCGCCCACCACGACGCCCACCTGGACGCCTTGATCGGCACAGTCCTTCACCGCGGCGCAAACGCTTTGGATAAAGGGGAAATCCAGTCCCCGCCCCGCGTCGGCGGCCAGGGCCTCTCCGCTGAGCTTCAGCAGGACCCGCTTGATATTGTCCATGTCCTTCGACCTCCTGCCATTCCGGTCAGAGGGCCGGAACGATAATCTATGTATCTATTCGTGTATTTTACCAAATACTAGGCCATTTGCCTAGGGGGTTTTGCGAATTTCTCAGGATATTTCCTATCTTACGGCGCGTCCTCAATGACCGCCTCGTCCTCATGGGCCTCCTCCGAGGCAAACTGGACAGACACCGCCGTGCCCACCTGGACCGGCGCACCGGCCTCCACATCCTGGCTGATGACCACGCCGTCCTCGCTGGCACCGGTGGCGTTGAGATAGAGCCCCAGCTCCTCCAGGGCCTCGTTGACCTGGTCGAAGGTGCAGCCGGTCAGATCGGGCATGACCACCAGATCCTCCGGACGCTGGGTCCCCAGATACAGGACCACCTTGGTCCCCCGGGGCACGATACTGCCGGCAGAGGGGGCCTGATCAGTGACGATGTCGCCTTCTCCTGAGGTGCGGTAATTCAGCTCGGTGCCCTCCAGGCTCTGCTGGGCCTCAGCCAGACCGTATCCTGTCAGGTTGGGTACGGTGATGCCGGTGTTGGTCTCAGCGGTCACGCCGGTGCTCTGATGGCCCAGATAGTCCAGAATATTGGCAATGAGCCGTCCGGCCAGCGGCGCGGCCATGGTACCGCCGCTGATGTAGGTGCCGCTGGCGATATTGTTGCCCTCATGGACGGCGGGCTTGGGCCAGTCGTAGGCCAGCAGGACGATGACCTGGGGGTTGTCCGCAGGCGCGAACCCCAGGAAGGAGACGATGATATGGTCCACGCTGTCAGTGTTCTGGGAGGAGCCTGTTTTGCCGGCAATGCGGTAGCCGGGCACATAGGCGTTTTTACCGGTTCCTCTGGGGGCGGAAACCACGGACTCCAGGATATCCCGGACATGGGCGGAGGTCTCCTCACTGACCACCTGCCGCAGCTGGTGGGGTTCATGATAGCTGATGATATTGCCGTCCTTATCGGTGACGGACTGAACCAGGTAGGGCTCCATCAGGTGGCCACCGTTGATGACCGAGGACAGAGCGGTGACCAACTGAATGGGAGTCACCAGGAAACGCTGACCGAAGGAGGCAACCGCCAAGTTCGTGATGCCGGCGGGGCTGACAAACTCTTCGGTCGGCCAGAAGGTAGAGTTCTCCTCACCGGGCAGTTCAATGCCGGTCTTCTCTGTAAATCCATAGCTTTCCCAGTAGTCAAGGAACTTCTGGGCGCCCAGCTTCTGACCGATGCGGATAAAGGCGGGGTTGCAGGAGTTCTGCACGGCCTGCCGCAGATTCTGGGTCCCATGGCCCCGACGGGCGGAGCAGCGGATGACCGAGCCGCCCACGTTGACGGCGCCGGTGCAGCTGAAGGTGTCCGAATCGGTCACAGCCCCCTCCTCCAATGCGGCGGCCAAAACCAGAGGCTTGAAGGTAGAGCCGGGCTCATAGGCCGTGTTCAGGCACTTGCTTCGCCACTGAACGAACTGAGCCTGCTTGTACGCTTCCTCATATTCTTCCTGGCTGACCTTGGGGTCCCGCTTGAGACGGGCCAGATTGGCCAGGGCCACTGGATCGGACACGGTGTTGGGATCGTTGAGGTCGTAGTCCGGCGAGCTGGCCAGCGCCAGAACCGCGCCGGTGTTGGGGTCCATGACTACGCAGAACGCGCCGTTGATAACGTCATAGGCTGCGATGCCCTGCTCCAGGACCGTCTCCGCATAGAGCTGGATGGTGGTGTCGATGGTCAGGTTGACATTGTACCCGTTCTGGGTGGTGCTGCGGTCGGCAAACTCCGAAAGCATTTCCCGACCGGAGGCGTTCTTTGAGGTGATGGTGCGGCCGTTTTCGCCGGAGAGCTCGCTGTTATACAGCGCCTCAACACCATATGCCCCCTGATTCTCGCTGTTGACAAAGCCCACGATCTGGGTGGCCAGGTAGGAGTAAGGATAGTACCGCTTGGAGTCGTCGGTGCAGTAAACGCATCCCTTCAGATCATTCTCCTCTACGAAGGCGTTGACCTGGTCCCCCACCTCATCAGGAACCTTCTCCGCAATCACCTGCCAGGCGGAGTTGGGCTTCTCCTGGACCTTCTGATAGACCAGATTGGGATCGATATCCAGAATGTCCGCCAAGCCGCTGGCAATGGTGTCGATCTTCTCCTGGGCCTTCTGGGTGCGTTCCGCGTCGATAACGGTCTGAGACCGGGGATTGCCGAATTCATCGGTGGTGTCAACCTCAACTGCGGCCAGAATATCCCGGGGCGAAAGGACAACGTTCTTTACAGAGCCGGAGATAGCCAGCACATCGCCGTTGGCGTCAAAAATCGTGCCCCGATGGGCGTTGGAGGTAGTGACGCGGGTCTGCTGTTTCACCGCCCGCTCCGTGAGGGTGTCGTGCTCCACAACCTGGAGCTGCCAGAGCTTGGCAAACAGAATGCCAAAGGTGACGATGCCAAAAATGATCCCCAGGACGACAATGCGCTGGAGGTTGCCAACGCTTAGCCGCCGGTTTGGACGGTTTCTGAGAGGTCTGGGTGCCATAGCGGTCTCCTTTCCAAAGGAATTGTATGCAGCGCCAAAAGGCGCAATATATCAGTTTATGATTATTCCTATTATACTATATTTTGAGAAAAAGGCAAATCCTAAATTGTAAACTTTCCGTATATGTGAAAACCTGCCTCCGGACCAGGCCGGAGACAGGTTTTTCAGGAACTCAAATGGAAGGGACAATCAAGTCAGTCATCATCCCGCTGCGCTTTCAGAGGCATATTCCTCCCAGCTGATCCGGTCGCCAACATCCAGAGGCTGGACCACGGTGGTGCCATACTCTCCCAGGGTCACATCGCCGGTGAGGACCATGGTGTGGGTGCCGCCGTCTTTGTCCACTGTCTTGAAGGTCGCTTCGCAGTGGTTGGCGGTGAGCTGACCGGCCTTGTTCACCGAGAAGGTGAAGTGGACGTTGTCCAGGATCAGGTCTTCTCCCACAAAGTCCTCAATGTCGTCCATGCTTTTCACGCCTTTGCCGCGCTCATAGGCAACTACGTCAGGGTAGAAGGTGGTGGTGCCGTCGTTGGCTACGTAGAGAACCCCGGAGGTTGAGTTGGCGGCATCCATCTTCTGCTCCAGCTCCTCATAGTAATGACCGTGCATCTCACCCTGAAGCTCCTCAAATTTTTCGAGTTCTTCGTTGTTCTCCCACCATCTGTCGTCATCCACTTCACCGCGATAGTGGTCCAGGAAGTCCTGGCTCAGCTGCTCACCGGTCTGTTGCTGATAGTACCGGACAGCACACAGATCCCAGTCCTCAAAATCCACATAGGACGTGTTGCTGACACTCTCCGACATGGCATAGGCCAGGACGGACAGGCCGGCGTTGACTACAGCGGGAACCTGGCTGCTGGAAATATCCAGCTGATAGGTGTAGTCGCCGTTGGAGGACCCGATCTCAACCACGTTGTTTTTCAGATCCCCCATCACGGTGTCCGCGCCCATCTCCAGGAAGTTGATGATACGGTTGGAGAGTTCATCGTCCTCCGTGACCCCGAGCAGCCCGTGAGCATCTGAGGTGTCCCCGGCGTCAGCAGTGTAATAATAGGCATCGCTGGCATTGAACCAGGTGTTGACACCGTTAAGCGTGGTGTCAAAATTCTCCTCGCTGGATTTCCCATCGGTCAAAACATAGTGCATCGAAAAGTTCTTCCCGTCCTTGGCGGACTCACCCTTGCCGCTCATCACAGTCTTTCCGTCATAGGTTACAGAAACTGCAGCCTGGGCGGAGAAGTTATCGGACTTAAGGGCCAGCTCTTTTACGGCGGTCTTGTAGTTGGCGTAGCCGTTGACACTGCCAAAAGCGGCGGTGGCAGAGACCGCCAAGATGCAGACACCTGCGGCCAGGCAAGTCATCACGCGATTATTCTTCATGGTGTTTCCTCCTTTCCCGCAGTGCGGGGTCTGTTTCTTTCTTACAGTGCTATCTTACCATGGGTTTTGAAAGAAAGAGTAAAGGAATTCTTAAAACTTTATTAAACGCGGATCATTCTTTATGTCTGGGCAATGATCGGCTGATAATCATCGGAAGAGAGAATCAACCAATCAGAAAATGATTTCATGGAATAGTAGACAGGAAGAAAGGTATAGGAGACTTCTGAAGGATCTCCCTGGGTCGTACAGGAAAAAGAGTAGGTCAGGTTACCTTCCTCCAGGGAGCCGGACGTCTCAGTTGCTCCCTTTAAAAACAGCTGGTCCGGATAGCCAAAGGAATCGCAGGCTGTTACATCCACCAGATACTGTTTTCCATCATCCATTGTAATCAAATTCCAACTGTGCAACCCGGACGCGAGGGCGTGATCGCAATACCCTACTACCAATTTGCAGCTGACCCGATCACTGGAAAACGAGGATATATCACACAAATATTGAAACGCCCGGGCATACCCTCCGCATATCGTATAGGTTGCGGGATCATCATCAAAGACACTGATGAGTTGGGATGAACAGCCGAAAGCTCGCGTCTCCGCTTGGGGATCATACTCTGTGAAAGCAAGAATGGCGTTTTTATAGGCAAGCAGCTTTTCGTAATCGCTTTTATCACGGTTTTTCTCTACAATCGTTTTGGCGTAATCAGCAGCTTTCCCGGCCTGTACAGCCTTCTGCGGATCAACCGACAAGAAAAATCGCTTTATCGTGCCGTCCAAAAATTCAATCTCCTCCGGTCTGGAATTTGAATAGTCCGCAGACACTGAGGCAGATAAAACAACCGCAGTATCCTCCAAAGACGCTGGCCGGCCATGGACAAAATAGCAGGCAACCGGTTCTCCATCAACCATTTCGCTATCAACTACAAAAGAATTAGATAAATGAAATCCTACACTTTCATCGAACCAATACAAAGCATACGGGTTGTCAGCAATAAGAGCATAATATACACGGGAAAACGAATCCTCGGAAAAGGACGCCAAGTCATTCATCTTCCGAACGCAGTCAGTGCTGAGCCGATCCCCTTCTAAGATTGGAATACCAAGATCATTTTGTGTATACGTTAGCTGGTCCATCCGAAGATCACGGAAAGAGAATTCAAATCGTGTAGAACCGCCACGTTGAGAAACAGAGGAAAATCTTTCCAGTAAGAGATCATACAGAAGCATTTCACGATCAGATAAACTGTTTCGTACAGGATTATGGTCTGACGTAACGTTTGAATGCACAGACGATAGGGGCAACGAAGTCGATGCGCATGCACACTGCAAAACAAACAGCATGACAAGTAGCAAAAAAAGGAAGGCTCTTCTCACACTGTATCACACCCAATCTTAAATCAGCTAACATGATTATAGCAAATGCACCCCTGTCATACAAGAAGAAAGGAACAATGAAAAACGAGACAACCAAAAGGCTGTCTCGTTTTGCTGTGTTGGCGTTACCTATTTTCCCGGTTCGTCTCCAAACAAGTATCTTCGGCGCGAGTGAGCTTAACTTCCGTGTTCGGGATGGGAACGGGTGGACCCTCACCGCAATCAACACCAACTGCGTTTCCTCAGCAGAAACGCTATTCAATTCGCGCCTTTCGGCATGGTGACCCGTACGGGAATCGAACCCATGTTTGCGGCGTGAGAGGCCGCCGTCTTAACCGCTTGACCAACGGGCCGTTGGTACACCTTCAGGGACTCGAACCCTGGACACCCTGATTAAGAGTCAGG
>Ga0208297_1000766_pt1 | contig 48462 bp, 37 predicted proteins | sample LMS_cellobiose_e_FD_187367 | JGI IMG/M metagenome (GOLD analysis project Ga0208297, IMG submission 187367) | Rumen-fistulated moose microbial communities from Alaska, USA - LMS_cellobiose_enrichment (SPAdes) (version 2) | ecosystem: Host-associated > Mammals > Digestive system > Stomach > Rumen... | reverse complement strand
TCTCCTTGCCTGAAGTCTTAAAGAGAGGCTGTTCTTTTCACCATATAAAATCACGCCGGGAAGTGCATCAATAGATGCGCTTCCCGGCGAATTATCTATAAAAATGTGAGATGTCCGTCTAATTCTAACCCAGGCAAGGAGATAGGGTGGTAGGTGAATGGCGCGCACAGCGCGCCAGAGGGAGGAGGGGAAGGAACTTCGCCGTCTGAGATGGTCCTTCCCCTCCTCCCTGAGCAAGGGGATGAACTTCCCCTCCGCATAAAGAAGCTTCGCCGTGGTGGGGGCCCCGCTCCCGTGAGATGGTGCTTTCCCTCCTCCCTGCTGCGCAGAGCAGCGGGTGCAAGGCGCGCAAAAAAGCACAGGATCCTGCGATCCTGTGCTCTTTTTGCGTTCAAAGATTACTTGTACAGCTCGACGAGCTTCGTCAGACGCTCGTACTTCGCCTTCGCGTTGGCGTCCGCCTTGTTGAACAGCTCCTCCGCTCTCTCCGGGAAGGACTGCATCAGACGGGCGTAACGAACCTCACCCTCGATGAACTCCTTGTAGTCCGCCGTCGGCGCCTTGGAGTCGAGCGAGAACGGATTCTTGCCCTCCGCCTTCAGAGCCGGGTTGAAGCGGAACAGCTGCCAGTAGCCGGCCTCGACTGCACGCTTCATCTCGATCTGGCAGTTGGCCATCGTGCCGGGGATGCCGTGCATCTCGCAGGGCGCGTAGCCGATCACGATCGACGGGCCGTGATACGCCTCAGCCTCGGTCAGCGCCTTCAGGAGCTGATTCTGGTCGGCGCCCATGGCGACCTGCGCCACGTACACGTAGCCGTAGGACATGGCGATCTCGGCCAGATTCTTCTTGCCGATGGCCTTGCCGGCCGCGGCGAACTGCGCCACCTGGCCGATGTTCGAGGCCTTGGAGGCCTGGCCGCCGGTGTTGGAATACACCTCGGTGTCGAAGACCATGATGTTCACGTCCTCGCCGGAGGCGATCACGTGGTCAAGGCCGCCGAAGCCGATATCATAAGCCCAGCCGTCACCGCCGAAGATCCACACGGACTTCTTGGCGAGATAATCCTTTTCGGCGAGGATCTGCGGCGCGATCGGGCAGCCGTCCGCGGCAGCCTTCTCGAGCTCGGCGATCAGCGCCTCGGCGGCAGCCGTGTTGGTCTTGCCGTCTTCCTTCGTGTCAAGGAACGCCTTGGCGGCGGCCTTGAAGCTCTCGGACGCCTTCTCGGACGCGGCCATCTCCTCGACCTTGGCGATCAGACGGTTGCGGATCGTCTTCTGGCCGAGGTAAATGCCGAGGCCGTGCTCGGCGTTGTCCTCGAAGAGGGAGTTCGCCCAGGCCGGACCGCGGCCGCTCTCGCGGTTGACGGTGTACGGCGTGGCCGGCGCGGAGCCGCCCCAGATGGAGGAGCAGCCGGTGGCGTTGGAAATGTACATGCGCTCGCCGAAGAGCTGGGTGATGAGGCGGGCGTAGGAGGTCTCGGCGCAGCCGGCGCAGGAGCCCGAGAACTCAAGCAGCGGCTGCTTGAACTGGCTTCCCTTGACGGTGGTGTTGACCAGCTCCGGCTTCTCGGAGACGTGGGCGACCGCGTAGTCGAAGGCGGACTGCTGATCGGCCTGCGTTTCCTGCGGCGCCATGGCGAGCGGGGCCTTGGCGGCGGCGATCTTCGCGGCGGCCTTGGCGGCGGTCTTCGCGTCGTATTCCGGATGCTCGGCGGCCACGGCGGCAGCGGCGTCCTTCTCCGCCTTGACGGCGACCGGGCAGGCCTTCACGCAGAGCGTGCAGCCCATGCAGTCGAGCGGCGAGACGGCGATGGTGAACTTGTAGTTGGTCTTGAGGACCGGGCGGGCGGCGAACTTGGTGGACGCCGGCGCGGCGGCAGCCTCCTCCTCCGTCATGGCGAAGGGACGGATGGCGGCGTGCGGGCAGACGAACGAGCAGCTGTTGCACTGGATGCAGGCGGCCGGATTCCACGTCGGGACGTAGACGGCCACGCCGCGCTTCTCATAAGCGGCGGCGCCCTGCGGGAACTGACCGTCGGCGTACTCCTCAAAGGCGGAGACGGGCAGCGAGTCGCCGGCCATGGCGCCGACGGGCTCCACGATTTCGTTGACGAACTTCACAAGCTCCGGACGGGTGCCGGTGGCGGGCGCCTTCGGCGCGTCGGCGGGCAGGTTCGCCCACGCGGCGGGCACCTTCACCTCGGTGAAGGCGTCGGCGCCGGCCTCGATGGCGGCGTAGTTGGCGTCCACGACCTTCTGGCCCTTCTTGATGTAGGACTTGTAGGCCATCTTCTGCATGTACTCGATCGCCTCGTCCTTCGGCAGGATCTTGGCCAGCGCGAAGAAGGCGGACTGGAGCACGGTGTTCTTCACCTTCGGATTGCCGACGCGCTTGGAGGCGATGTCGGTGGCGTCGATGGTGATGAAGCGGACGTTGTTTTTGGCGATGTAGCTCTTGACGGCGTTCGGCAGATGCGCGTCGAGCTCTTCCGGCGTCCAGCTGCAGTCGAGCAGGAAGGTGCCGCCCGGCTTGACGTCGGAGACCATGTCGTACTTATGGATGTAGGCGACGTTGTGGCAGGCCACGAAGTCGGCCTTGTTGATGTAGTACGGGCTCTTGATCGGCTTGTCGCCAAAGCGCAGGTGGGAGATGGTGATGCCGCCGGTCTTCTTCGAGTCGTACTGGAAGTAGGCCTGGATATACTTGTCGGTGTGGTCGCCGATGATCTTGATGGAGTTCTTGTTGGCGCCGACGGTGCCGTCGCCGCCGAGGCCCCAGAACTTGCAGGCGATGGTGCCGGCCGGGGCGGTATCGGGCGCGGGCTTCTCCTCGAGGGAGTGGTGCGTCACGTCGTCGACGATGCCGATGGTGAAGTTGGCCTTCGGCTCCGCCTTGGCGAGGTTCTCATAGACGGCGAAGATGGACGCGGGCGGGGTGTCCTTCGAGCCGAGGCCGTAGCGGCCGCCGACGACCTGAATGTCGGTGCGTCCGGTGCGGCTGAGGGCGGCGACGACGTCGAGATACAGCGGTTCGCCGAGGGAGCCGGGCTCCTTCGTGCGGTCGAGCACGGCGATCTTCTTGACGGAGGCGGGGATGGCCTCGGAGAGCTTCTCGGCGACGAACGGGCGGTAGAGGCGGACCTTCACGAGGCCGACCTTCTCGCCGTGCGCGTTCAGATAGTCGATGACTTCCTCGGCGACGTCGTTGACGGAGCCCATGGCGATGATGACGCGGTCGGCGTCCGGCGCGCCGTAGTAGTTGAAGAGCTTATAGTCGGTGCCGATCTTCGCGTTGACCTGGTTCATGTAGTCCTCGACGATGGCCGGCAGGGCGTCGTAGTACTTGTTCGACGCTTCACGGTGCTGGAAGAAGATATCGCCGTTCTCGGCGGAGCCGCGGAGCACGGGATGATCCGGATTGAGCGCATGCGCGCGGAAGGCGGCGATGGCGTCCTGGTCCACCATGGACTTCAGGTCGTCATAGTCCCAGACCTCGATCTTCTGCACTTCGTGGGAGGTGCGGAAGCCGTCGAAGAAGTTGAGGAACGGCACGCGGCCCTTGATCGCGGACAGGTGCGCGACGGCGCCGAGGTCCATGATCTCCTGCTGGTTGGTTTCGGCGAGCATGGCGAAGCCGGTCTGACGACATGCGTACACGTCGGAGTGATCGCCGAAGATGTTGAGCGCGTGGGAAGCGACGCAGCGCGCGGACACGTGGATCACGCACGGAAGCAGCTCACCCGCGATCTTGTACATATTCGGGATCATGAGGAGCAGGCCCTGAGAGGCGGTGTAGGTGGTGGTCAGCGCGCCGGCGGCGAGGGAGCCGTGGACCGCGCCGGCGGCGCCGGCCTCGGACTGCATCTCAACGACCTTGACGGTATCGCCGAAGATGTTCTTCAGTCCCTGCGAGGACCACACGTCGGTGGTATCCGCCATGGGAGAAGACGGGGTGATCGGGTAGATGGCAGCGACCTCGGTGAACGCATAGGAAGCGTGCGCCGCAGCGGTGTTGCCATCCATGGACAATTTCTTTCTTGCCATGAAAATTGATCCTCCTGAATGGTTTCTGTGTTTTCACATGTGCAAGGATGCACATCGTAACAATCGGTACTATTATAGCGCATTTCTGCGTGTTTGTAAATATGAATTTTGTAAATAGTTCGCGTTCTGCGGGGACAAAAGTTTGCCTTTGCCGGAGGTTTCACGCAGAATGGTGTGGTAAACCGTCCTTAAGGCCGGTTTACCACCGCATTTGCCTCTCGCGCCGCAAAAGGCGGCGGTGCGTTCCCTGCGGGAACCGAGGCAAAAGCGCGCGCCGCGGCATAAGATCCAGCGTCCCCCGGCGCCGCCGTTCTGTTTCTTATCAGCAGGCGCGCCCAAGGGGCCTTCGGCCCCGGCTGCGCGCCTGCCAAAATCACCGCGCCGGAAGTTTGGAAAAAGTTGTTGTTTTTGTGAAAACTGTATTGACAGCGAGAGGGAGATATAGTATAATAATATATGGTAATAAATACAAGAGGTGATTCCGATGGGCTGCTGAGCATTCAAGAGGGAAAAGACATCGAAGGAAAACGGGAACCAGAACATCAAAACAATGAAAAGAAAAGGAGAACAGTAATGAAAACGAAAAGAAAACCGATTTTGATTGCCGCCCTTGTCTTGGTATTGATTGGCGTGTCTATTCTTCCCGCGACAGCGGATTATTACGACGACGTGTATATTTCTGACTACATTTCGACCGGATCCATCGAGTTCGCTGTGGGCTGCTTGTATTCGGATCAAAGCACATATGTGTCGGGGGGAACGGACGTCGTTCCTGTCAGGGACGCCGGAACAAACCTGACCTATTATCCCAGTTATTCTTATGTAAGGGCAACCATGGATTACGACGATGGTACGTATTTGTCGCATTTTGATGTGGGGATTACCAATACCTCTGCAACCACAAATGTATACCCCAATAAAACATACGCCGGCGGCTATACGGATCATTCGGCAGAGTTGACCTGTACGACGGATTCCAGCCTGACCCTCAGCGGCAGCGCAGGTATTGTTATTTATTAACACTAATACTACGAATATGGCAAAGGGGGATTTTCCCCCTTTGCCTCATTTACATAAGGAAGCTTCATGATGAAAATAAAAAGAATCTGCGCGCTGTGCACAGCGCTTGTCCTCCTGCTTTCTTTTGTCTCCTGCGGGTCTGGCCCCGACGCGGGGGAGGAGGCCTCCCCGAAAATAAGCTACTCCTTCTCCGACATATATACGTTTCCCTCGTTGAACGAATACGGCAAGGAACCGGTCACGTGGCAGCGCAAGCATAATATTCTCACCGGAGAGGATACGCCGATGTGTCCGGATCCCCTCTGCGATCACAAAAATCCCGACGAATGTTTGTTTTCCCGGTCAGTCACGAGCGGGATGATATTTTGGGAAAACAGCCTGTATTTTGTGTCTGCCGGAAAATCTTATACTGACGAGAGGACGGGAATTCCGACAGAACCGCAGCGCATCGCGCGGTATAACTGCGAGACCGGAGAGGTGAAAACGCTGTGCTCCCTCCTGATGACGAAATACGAAGGGATTCAGGGGCGGCTGGTCGTTCGGGACGGATACGTTTACTTTACCACGGAGGTGGCCGATCCGGACAACAGATCGGAAGGGTACTCCTTTGAGGATGCAAAATTCCTGTTCCGGCGCGTTTCGATCGAAGGCGGTCCCGTGGAGGACCTGGGGATCGTGCGGCCGTATTTTGTTGACGGAGTGTTTGACGGAAAGCTGTACTGTCAGGATCCCTTCAAAACCCATGGAATCGTAATGATCGACATGAAAACGCAGGAGGAAACCGTGCTGGTCCGGGATCAGGAAGGCGCGGTGACCAATATGTACTGGATGGCGCCGGACGGTACGGTGTTTTATATGGAGAAGACCGCAACCAGGGCGGCGTTTTATTCGGTAAAGGACGGGGAGGCGCCGCATGTGATCCTACAATTCGATGAGTTCCCCAAAAATGTAAAAGTATACCAGAATCGTGTTTATTTCAAATATAAAACCGATTTGTACGTTATGACGGAGGAGGGGACGATCTACAATATCTGCCGCCTCGACCCGGAAAAGTTCGACGGTATTGGAAGTATCGATCTATGCGGGCTCGGCGTGCAGGTGTGGTACGATAAAATGGTAGAGGAAAACGGAAGAACCAAGCAGTACCATTTCCCCTTTGACTTCCTTCTCTCCGACATTTTCGCCTCGCCGCCGGTGACGATCGACGGTGTGACCGCGTACGGACTGCGCGCGGGGTCGTAGAATGGGAGGACGCCATGCGATTGATCGGTCATGAACTGAAAAAAGTGATGGGCTCGCGTGCTGTCTGGGGCTTTGCGGCGATCTTGCTGATCGCCAACGCGGCGCTCTGCTTCCTCAACACCCGCCATGCCGCGGATACGGCGCCGCCGGAGGCGATGGTCGACAGCTTCTTTCAGCTGTACGAGGAGAATCCGGAACAAATCCGCGCGGACTACGCGGCGTACAACGCCAGCAGCAGCGAGCGGCAGCGCCTCGCGTTCCAGCAGGCGCGTCTGACCGGGGAGGTCGCGGAGGTCACGCCGCCGCCGAATCAGTACGCCCCGGAGGGATACACGGACGCGCAGCTGTACACGGCGCTGTTCAACTGTCTGAACGGCATGGAGGAATACCGGACGGTGACGGACGAGATCATCCGCCGCGCGAACGCAAATATCCGGGAATATACCTTCCTCGGATATGCGCCGGACTCCTACGCGGTGCGCAGTCAGCAGTACGTCATCGATCGGTACACCTACGCGCAGGAGCATATAGAGATGCGCTTCACCTACCTGCACGGCTGGTCGGAGTATTTCCAGAATCAATGGGTGAACGTGTTCCTGCTCGTTTCCCTGATCCTCATCGACGCGGTGATCTTCACGCAGGAGATGACGAGCGGCTTTATGCCGATCCTACGCCTGTCGCGCAACGGGCGCACAAGGACCGCCGCCGCCAAGCTCGCCGCGATGCTGCTGCTGACGGTGTTCGACGTTCTGGTGTTCACCGGCACCACCTTCGCGATCTACTGGCTCCGGCTGGGGATGAGCGACCCGGGCACGGCGATCCAGCAGTTGGATCTGTTGGTTCGCTCGCCGCTCGTTCTGACGGTCGGACAGTATTTTGCTCTGCAGATCGGCATGCGGATCCTCGTATGCCTGTGCTTCTCCGCGTTTCTGGCGCTTTTCTCGGTGCTGCTGTACAACTATGTGCTGCAATATCTGCTCGGCCTGGCGCTGCTCGGCGCGAACTATCTGATGTTCGTCGTCCGCGACTATTCCGCCGATCAGATCATCCATCATATGAATCTGTTCGCCGGCGCGTATCTGGTGCCGCTGACGGAGCGTCTCCGCATCCTGCGCCTCGGGACGTCGGTCGTTGAATTCCTGCCGCTGCTTGCGGCGGGGATCGGCCTCGCGGGCATTTGCGCGGCGGCGCTCTGCATCGGGATCTATACGCACGGCGCAAAGGGCGTGAAGCTGCAATTCGTGACGCGCCTCGCCGCGCGGATCCGCGCGCGGCTTGCCCGGCGGGCGCGCCCGGCACAGCGGACGGTGCGGATCCGTCCGACGACCATCCGGGCGGCGGAGCTGCGAAAATCCCTCAGCGGGCGCGTGCTGGCGGTGCTGCTGGCCATGCTCTGCCTGAAATGCGTCCTGTCCGCGCGGGAGAACCGCCCGAACATCCTCTACAGCGAATCGCTGTACGCTTCGTATATGACGCAGCTTGCCGGACCGATCACGGACGAAAAAAGGCAGTATCTGGCCCAGGAGCGGGCGTGGATCGACGCGTACCTTGCCCGGGGTGAGACGATCGAAGAAGAGTTTGCAAGCGGCAGGATCGACGCCCGGGAGTACATGGAGTATATCGGCAAGAGCCAATCGATCATGACCCGGAGCGAGATCCTGCAGGTCGTCGAGGCGCATGCCGCGTACATCGATCGGATGGCGGAGGAAGGAAAGAGCGCCTGGTTCGTCTACGACACCGGCTGGAAGATGCTGTTCAATTCTCTCTTCGACTGGACGCAGTACGCGGCCATCCTCTTTGTGTGCTGCAGCGTGTTCTCGATGGAATATGACAGCCGTTCCTCCAGCGGCGGCTTCGCGCAGATCCTGCGGACGACGCGCAAAGGACGCCGGCATACGTTCCTCGCCAAATTTTCCGCCGCCGCCTTGATTTCGGCCGTGCTGTGCCTGATCTGGAACGCGGTATACGCGGCGACGCTCTTTCACAATTATCTCATGCCGCAGCCGGAGGCGCCGCTCGGCTCCGTGGAAATGTTCTGCGGGATCGCGCCGTCGATGACGCTGCGCGGCTACGGCGCTGTGTGGATCCTTTTGCGTATTTTCGCCGCCGCGCTGCTAGGCGTTTTGTGCGCCGCGCTGTCCTGTCTCCTGCGGCGCGCGATCCTCGCCATGTCGGCAACCGTTCTCGGAACGCTGGTGCCGCATCTGCTGGTAACGCTGGGGTTTGCCATTCTGGCGAAGGAGGATTATGTGCAGGTGCTGCGCGTAACGCCGGTGCTGCTGAATGGCTTTGGAAAGGGCGCGGTCTATTTGCTCGTTCCCGCGGCAGCGGCGCTGCTTCTTCTGCTGGCGGCCGCCTCTCTCTGGAACGGACGGGATAAAGCGCTGTGGAAAAAAACTGTCAGAACGGAGGCTGAACATGGAGCTGAGATTTGAAAACGTAACGAAATCCTATGGCTCGAATCTGGCGCTGGATCGTTTTACAGCCAAGCTGGAACCGGGTATTTATGCGCTGCTCGGCCCAAACGGATCCGGAAAATCGACGCTGATGAACATCCTGACGGACAATCTGGCGGCGGACAGCGGCAGGATCCTGTTTGACGGCGTCGATATCCGGAAGCTGGGCGTTCGCTTCCGGGAACGGATCGGCTTTATGCCGCAGTATCCCGGCCTGTATCCGCATTATACCGTAGAGCGGTTTTTATGGTACATGGCGGCATTGAAGGGCATGCCGAAGGAAAGCGCCGCGCAGCAGATCCCGGACGTTCTTCGCGCGGTGGCGCTCGACGACGTCCCCGATCGCAGAATCGGCGCGCTGTCCGGCGGCATGAAGCAGCGGCTTGCGCTTGCGCAGGCCGTGCTCGGCGATCCGGAGATCCTGGTCCTCGACGAGCCGACGGCGGGGTTGGATCCGAAGCAGCGGATCGTGATCCGGAATTATATCTCGAAAATCGCATTCGACAAGATCGTGCTGATCGCCACGCATCTCGTCTCGGACGTGGAGCTGATCGCGCGCGACGTGATCCTCCTGAAAAAAGGGGTGATCGTGGACAACGCGCCGCCGCATCGGCTTCTGGAATCGATCGCCGGTCAGACGTGGCTGATCCCCTGTCAGGAATCCGAGGTGACGCAGATGCAGCAGCAATACCGGGTGACGAATATTGCCCGCGACGAGCAATCCGGCGCCGTGCTTCTGCGCGTACTGACGGAAGAGAAACCCACGGAGAACGCGCGGACGACGCCTCCGACGCTGGAGGATTATTATCTGCATATATTCGGCGATGCGGCAAGTGAATGAATTCCGATAAAGGATCGTCACTCCCCGGCAAGACCTTTTTCGGTGTAACTGCGCTTCAAGACGTGTCCGACACGGCAGCGCCGCGGACCCGGCGAGCGGATCTCCATCCGTCCCGGCGTCCGTCGGCGCCGCCGTTCTTTTTTCATTTTCCTGCTTGTCAAGCACCGCGGAGTATGGTATAATGCATGTAGGCCTCCCCGGAGGCCCCAATCCAAATTCAATCAAAAAACGGAGATTCCCATGAAAGAGAACATCACCCTGCTGGACGGCGCGGTCGGCACCTCCCTCTGGGCGAAAGCCGAGGCACATGGATTCAGGAAAGATCCCGTCTGGCGCTACAACCTCGAACATCCGGAAATCGTCGCCGAGCTGGCGGCGGAATACGCCGACGCGGGCGCGGAGATCGTTCTTGCCAACACCTTCGGCGCCAACGGTCCCGCGGTGCGCCGCGCCTCGCCCTACACGGCGCCGGAGATCGTCTCCGCCGGCGTCCGCATCGCGAAGGACGCGCTGCGCGGGCGCGGCGTGAAGGTCGCGCTCTCGGCCGGGCCGCTCTCCATGCTGATGGAGCCGTACGGCGATCTGACCGAGGAAGAGGCGGCGGCGGCGTACGCCGAAATGCTGGAAGCCGGCGTGAAGGAGGGGGCGGATCTGATCCTTCTGCAGACGTTCATCGATCTGGCGATGCTGCGCGTCGCGACGGTCGAGGCGAAGAAATTCGGCCTGCCGGTCTTTTGCTGCCTGACGTTCGAGCGGCGCGGCAAGACGATGATGGGCAACTCGGTCGAGGACATGATCGAGGAGCTGGAGCCGCTGGGGATCGACGCGATCGGCATGAACTGCTCGCTGGGGCCGGAGCTGGCGGTGCCGGTGATACGTGAATTTGTCGGCAAGACGTCGCTGCCGCTGATCTTCAAGCCGAACGCGGGCAAGCCGATCCTGGCTTCCGACGGGACGACGGCGACGGCGTACAGCGCGAAGGATTTTGCGGACGGGATCGAGCCGGCGCTGGACTTTGTCGATTACATCGGCGGGTGCTGCGGGAGTGATCCGAGCTACATCCGCGAGATCGCCGCGCGCATGGGGAGGCAGAGCCTCCGCTGAGCGCGACCGGCCGGCAGTGGCCGGCAGTGCCCGGCCGCGGCTGCCGGACGGCAGGCGCGCGCAGAACTTCAGCTGAGTTGTGAGACAACACAGAATTCTCTTGGGCGAAAGCCTGCATACGCTGTTTGGTGTGGTAAACCGGCCTCAAGGCCGGTTTACCACACGCGTCAGAGGTACGGCATCGCGGCGTACACCAAACAAAACATAAGGCGGACAGCTGACGCTATCCGCCTTATGCTTTGGTCGGAGTGAGAGGATTTGGAACCTTGGTCTTGCGCCAACTTCAGCGGAATTGCCGAACAGCGCAGCGCAAGACCTTATGCCGCGCCGCGCGCTTTTGCCTTGGTTCCCGCAGGGAACGCGCCGCCGCCTTTTGCGGCGCGAGAGGCAAATGCGGTGGTAAACTGGCCGTCCGGCCAGTTTACCACACGCGTCAGAGGCTCTGCATCGCAGCGTATTCCGGGCAAAGCAACAGAGGGTGTCCGTAAGGACACCCTCTGTTGCTTTGGTCGGAGTGAGAGGATTTGAACCTCCGGCCTCTTGGTCCCGAACCAAGCGCTCTACCGAACTGAGCCACACCCCGATCGCTTTGAAAGCCTGTATATTGTACCACAACGCCCCTCTCTTGTCAAGTGTTTTTTCAACAATCTTTCGCTTCCCCGCGAAAAAATCGTGCGGCTGCGCCGCCGGGGGATGCCGCGCATCCCCCGGACGGTTCCCCCTTACCCCGCCGCGGCGGAGATCCGCACGACGGCCGCCGTCACGTCGTCCGTGCGGCCGCTCTCGCCGGCTGCCGCCGCGCGCACGATCCGCGCCGCGATCTCTCCGGGCGCCTCCTCCATCACGGACGAGGTGAGCAGCTCGCACAGCCAGGCCGAATCCTCGAAATTCTCCGTCACGCCGTCGGACAGCATGACGATCACGTCGCCCGCCTCCAGCGCAAAGCGGATCATCTCCGCGTCGAGCGCGCGCAGGATCCCGATCGGCACCGTCTTCGAGGCGAGGCGGAACAGCCGCCCGCCGCGCAGAACGAACGACGGCGCCGCGCCGCTTTTGACGAAGCGCGCCTCGCCGGTGTAGCGGTCGATCTCCATGAGGTCGATCCCGGTCGAGACCTCCATGCGGCGGGAGCGCATATAATTGTTGAGCATCGAGAGCGCGCTGTGCATATCGGCGCCGCCGCAGAGCATTTCGCTGAGGAAGACCGCCGCCATGCGGGCGGTGACGCTGGCCTCGCCGCCGGTGCCCATGCCGTCGCAGAGGAGCAGATACGCGCGGCCGTCATCCGTCTCAAAGGAGACGGCGCAGTCGCCGTTCGGCGGCGTCCGTCCGTGCGGCGCACCGCTCCTCTCCTGACGAAGCTGACCGGCGGAGAGGCTGGCGCTGCCGGCGTCGGCCGTGAGAAACGGCACGCTTTCGGCGGAGAGGGAGACCTCGTCGCCGTCGATGCGGTAGCTCAGCTCGCCGAGATGCGCGCCGATCGTTTTCTCCAGCGCCCGGCGCAGATCGTCCCCGCCCATGCGCACGCGCGTCAGATCGAGATTGCGCGCGTCGACGCGCCGGCGGCGGCGGCCGCTGACGGTGATGTCGGCGGCATAGAAATCCATGGCGCCGAGCGCGCGGCGCACCTTGGCTGAGAGCGCCTCGTCGGGGGCGAACTCCTCCTCCGCTTCCTCGGCGCAGCGCGTGAGCAGGCTGGAGAAGGCCTCAAAATCCTCGGCGAAGACGTCCGAGCGGTCGCCGGCGACGGCCTCGGCCGTCTCGGCGGCGCAGCCGTCGTTGATCTCGTCGAGGATCTCCGCCATGTGATGGCAGCGTCCGGCCAGCGGCGCGGGGACGACGGCGGCGGAGACGCGGCCGTCGCGCCAGAGCGAGGCGCTCATGCGCGCGAGCATGTCCGAGGTGGAGGCGATCTCCCGCTCCCAGCAGAGGCGGCGGTGGGCGCAGCCCTCGCAGCGGCGGCGCATCGCCTCGTCGCACAGCGATTTCAGCGCGGCGGCGGGCGGACGGCGCAGCCGGGCGGAGACAGAATCAAAGAAGTTGGCCATCGTATGGAGTGAGGCGGAGAGGGCGCGCAGGCGGCCGAGGCCGAAGGCCGTCTGCCGCTCGGCGGTCTCCGCGCGGCGCACAGCTTCGGCGGCCGGGATCGGGGGCGAGGCAGTCGCGCGCAGCGCGAGCGGCGGCAGGAGATGAAAGTGGAGGAGCGGGATCATGACGGCGGCGGCCAGCGTCATCTCCGGCATCACGGCCGCGAAGGCCGCAAGGCCGCCGGCGGCGAAGGTGAGGCCGACGGCTGCCATCCAGGCGGCGCAGACGGCGGCGAGGCCGGAGAAATCCCAGATCGCGGCGGCGGTGACGGCGGCGACGGCGTAGACCGGCGCGCCGCCCGGATCGACGGCCATGCCGACGGTGAGACCGGTGATCGCCGCGCCCATGATGCGGCGGGCAGTGGGCGTATGGGGCGCGCTGCGGGCGGCGGCCAGCGAGGCGGCGAAGGCGAAGGCGGCGAGGAGCGAGGGGGCGCCCCGGCTGCCGGGGAGAAGGAGAGCGAGGGCGCCCTCGGTCATGGCGGCGGCCGCGGCAAAGGCCATGCGGAGCCAGACGGATTCGGTGGCGCCGCCGCGCCAGAGGCGGCGGCGAAAGGGATCCTCCTTCTGTGGGGCGAGGCGCGCGCCGCAGAGGGCGCGGGCTGCGGCGAGGAGGAGCGCGGTTACGGCGGCGGCAGCCCAGGCGCGGCCGCTGAGCGCGCCGAGCGCATAGCCGGCGGCCGCGGCGAGCAGCATCGGCATGCCGGAGGCGGCGGCGACGAGGGCGAGTCCGAAGGGGCGGACGCTGCCGGCGAGCGACGCGCCGCCGACGACGGCGGCGCTGAGGAAAACGGCCAGCGCGCCGAGCGCGCGGCCGATGGGCAGATCCTGCGCGAGCGCGGCGCGGCGCAGGGTGGCGAGGGGAGATTTTCTTGCATGCTTGTCCATGGGGCACCTGCTTTCTGATTCCTTGAATTTGGGACTTCCTTTGTACGGCGGATTCATTGTAGCACGCCGCGGGCGCGGCGCGGCGCGCAATCCGCCGCACGAACGGAGGCGGGAAATGGGGGCGCGCGCCCGGCAAAGCCGGGTGAGGGAGAGTCGGCGCGTTTCCCGCGCGATGCCCGCCGCATCGCGGCGAAACCCGCGATCGAAAGCGGGCGGGCAGTGCCCGCTACCGGGCCCGCTGCGGGCGGTGCCCGCAGCCAAGCCCGCTGCGGGCGGTGCCCGCAGCCAAGCCCGCTCATTGCTTCAGTTGAATTGAAGGCCAGCTCACGTCGTGTAGAAAACAGGGGCCGAGTGCTCCCAAAAGAATACTTGATCCGCCCGGGGGTGCGGGGGCCTGCTTCCAAAAGGATATTTGATCCACCGGGGGTGCGGGGGCCTTCGGCCCCCGCAGGGAAAAATACTCCCCTTCCCCCTCGCGCAGGCGAGGGGGAAGGTGGCCGCGGCAGCGGCCGGATGGGGGCGGCGGGCGGTGCCCGCAGCTAGGCCCGCTCACTGCTTCAGCTGAATTGGAAGCCAGCTCACGTCGTGTAGAAAACAGGGGCCGAGTGCTCCCAAAAGAATACTTGATCCGCCCGGGGGTGCGGGGGCCTTCGGCCCCCGCAGGGAAAAAAACTCACCTTCCCCCTCGCGCAGGCGAGGGGGAAGGTGGCCGCGGCAGCGGCCGGAAGGGGGCGGCGGGCAGTGCCCGCTACCGGGCCCGCTCATTGCTTCAGTTGAATTGAAGGCCAGCTCACGTCGTGTAGAAAACAGGGGCCGAGTGCTCCCAAAAGAATACTTGATCCGCCCGGGGGGCGTGGGGGCCTCTGGCCCCCACGGAATCCCAATAACTCCCTTCCCCCTCGCGCAGGCGAGGGGGAAGGTGGCCGCGGCAGCGGCCGGAAGGGGGCGGCGGGCAGTGCCCGCTACCGGGCCCGCTCACTGCTTCAGTTGAATTGAAAGCCAGCCCACGTCGTATAGAAAGCGGGGCTTGCTCCCCCGAAAGAAAATTTGCTCCGCCGGGGGTGCGGGGGCCTGCTTCCAAAAGGATATTTGATCCACCGGGAGGCGTGGGGGCCTATGGCCCCCACACGTCTGCATTTCACGCCGCACACTCGCGCGTCCCCTCCTTGACAACGACCGCGGATTTGTGCTATACTGTACCAGATTCATTCTTCTGTGGGAGGTGCGTATGAAAAGCCGGATCCTCCGCGCCGCCGCGCGTGTGCTCTTCCTCGCGGCGGCCGCCGCGTGCCTCGCCGCCCTCATCCTCCTCCCCTTCCCCCTCGCCGGACCGACCCTGCGTACGCTCGGCGGCGTTCCCGCTGCCCGCGCGGCCACGCCGACCGCCGTGCGCCGCCGCGCGCCGCTGCCCGACGGCCCTCTCCCCGCCGTCGAGGAACCGCCCGTCAAGGTCACCCCCATCGTCTACGGCCCCCCCGGCGACATTTTTGTCTTCATGTACCACGATCTGACGGCCGACCTCTCCCAGACTTCGCCCTGGCGCACCACCGTCGAATCCATGCGCTCCGACCTCGAGGAGATCCTCGCGATGGGTTACCGGCCGCTGTCGCTCGAGGCCTATCTGCGCGGCGAGACCGTCGCCGGGCAGGATTATTTCATCGTCACCTTCGACGACGGCTACACGACCAATCTCACGATGGCCGAGCCGCTCCTGCGTGAGCTCGGCATCCCGGCGACGCTCTTCGTCATCACGGGCAGCACCGAGCTGCCGGAGCATATGACGTGGGACGAGCTGCGCACGCTGCGCGACGGCGGCGTCTTCACGATCTACTCGCACACCGATTCGCACATCGACGCCGAGGGAACGGCCGACGAGGTCTTTCTCGCCGACGAGCGCACGGCGCAGCGGAAGCTGGCCGCCGAGCTCGGCGCGCCGGCGTATAAGATCCTCAGCTACCCGGACGGCGCGTACACGTATTCGACGATGCGCGCGCTGGCGGCGGAGGGATACGCGCTGTTTGCGATCCAGAACCGGCCGTGGTGGTACGCCGAGGGGAACGCGCAGGGGATCCGGATCCTCGTGCGCATGAACGTGGCCTACGAGGCGGATATGCCGTATCTGGTGGCGTTCAACCGCTCGCGCAACGGCTTCGGCACCGTGGAAGCCAAGCTGGCCGCCGAACGGCGGGCCGCCGAGGCGGCGCGTCTGGCCGCCGAGCAGGCGGTGCGCGACGCGCGCGCTGCGTGGCTCGCGCATGCGGACGCGGAGGACACAGCGGACGCGATGGACACAGGGGACGCGCCGGAGGGACCCTTTTGAAAAAGGGTCCCTCCGGACCTCCTCCGAAAACCTTGAAGCAAAACACGGGACAGGGTGCGGCGAAGATCGCTGGTCCTGTGTTTTTTGTTTGGGAGACAGCCGGTGCGGCCCGGACGTTTCGCCTGCGGCAGAAAATGCGCCGCGCGCCTTGCATTTCTTCGTCGGATTTGGTATAATATCTGTGTATATCTATTTTTCCACTCTCCGGAGGAATCCTTATGACGATTCGCAATCTGAAAGCGCGCGTGCTCGCCGGCGACGCGGATCCGGCCTTCACCGACCGCTGCGGCATCGCGCCTGAGCGCGCCGCCGATCAGCGCGAGCGCGTCCTGCGCTGCATCCAGCTCTATATGGACAAGTATGATCCCGCCGGCGCGCGCGACGGCATGCTCTTTTCCGTCGGCGGCCGCAGCGAGATCTCCGGCAACCATACCGATCACAACCACGGCCGCGTCATCGCTGCCTCCATCTCTCTCGACGTGCTCGCCGTCGCCGCGCCGCGCGGGGACGGACTGATCCGTGTGCAGAGCGAGGGCTTCCCCGAGGACGTCGTCCCCGCCGAGGCTGCCGAGGCGCCCGACGAGACCAAATTCTTCACCAGCGCCGCCATCATCGCCGGCATGGAGCGCGCCTTTTTGGATAACGGCTACGCCGTCGGCGGCTTTGACGCCGCCACGACCTCGAACGTCCTCAAGGGCTCCGGCCTCTCCTCCTCCGCCGCCTTCGAGGTCATGATCGGCAACATCCTCAACCACCTCTACAACGACGGCAAAATCCCCGGCGACGTCATCGCCCGTATGGCGCAGTTCGCCGAGAACCGCTTCTTCGGCAAGCCCTGCGGCCTGATGGACCAGACCGCCTGCGCCGTCGGCGGCTTCATCACCATTGACTTCGCGCATCCCGCGTCGCCGGTCATCGAGAAGCTCAACTTCGACCTCAGCGCGGCCGGCTACGCCCTCTGCATCACCGATACCGGCGGCAACCACGCCGATCTCAACGAGGACTACGCCTCCGTGCCCGCGGAGATGAAATCCGTCGCCGCGGCGCTCGGCGTCTCGGTCCTGCGCGAGGTGACGCGCGCGCGCGTCCTCGCCGATCTGCCCCGCCTGCGCGAGGCCTGCGGCGACCGGGCGGTGCTGCGCGCCCTCCATTTCCTCGCCGAGAACGAGCGTGTGGCCGCGCAGGTCGCCGCGCTTCGCGCGGGCGACCTTGACGGCTTCCTTGACGGCGTGCTGGCCTCCGGCAACTCCAGCTTCCGCTATCTGCAGAACGTATACACGACGAAGAACGTGCGCGAGCAGGGGCTCTCGCTGGCGCTTTGCCTGACGGAGCAGTATCTGACAGAGCGCGGCGTCAGGGCCGCGTGGCGCGTGCACGGCGGCGGCTTCGCCGGCACGATCCAGGCCTTCGTTCCCGCCGCCGAGGCGCCCGCCTACGCCGCTTATATGGAATCGGTCTTCGGCGCGGGCTCCGTCTACACGCTGCGCATCCGTCCCGAAGGCGCGATCCGCCTCCTCTGATTTATGAAGGAAAAGCTGCCTGCCGCGGCGGACGCGGCGAAGCGGCCGAAGTGGCAGATCCTTCTGCTGCTCGTCGTGAACTTCGTCATCGCCTTTGCGATCTACCAGCTCTTTCTGCGCGCCGAGTCCATGGTCGGCACGATCCTCTATCTCGCCGTCGCCTTCGGCCTCACCGTCGCCTACTTTATTATCAACCGCGGCTTCGGCCAGCCGATCACGGACGCCTCCCGACTGCCCGACGAGTGGTCGGCGCAGGAGAAAGCGGACTATATCGCCGACGCGGCCGCGCGGCACGCGCGCGCCAAAAAGCTGCTCTACGTGCTCTTTCCCGTCGTCGTCGTGCTGATGATCGATATGATCGGCCTCTTCGTGCTCGATTCGCTGAAGAGCCTTTTCGGGGCGTGACGGATGAAGACCGCCATTCTCGCCTTCGGTTCGCTGACCGAGCCGTTCTGGGCGGACGCGATGCGCGAGTACGAAAAGCGGCTCTCGCGTCTGTGGCCGCTGCGCGTCGTCGAGCTGCCGGAGGTGCGCCTCTCCTCCTCGCCCTCGCCGGGCGAGATCGCCGCGGCACTGGCCGCCGAGGCGAAGGCCGCCGCGCCGAGGATCCCGCCCCGCGCCTACGTCGCCGCCCTCTGTGTCGAGGGCAAAATGATGTCCTCCCCCGCGCTCTCCGCGGCGATGGAGACGGCGGCGATGACGCATCCGGAGATCTGGTTCCTCATCGGCTCCTCCTACGGCCTCGATCCGTCGCTGAAGGCGCGGGCCGATCTGCGCCTGTCGCTGTCGCCGATGACGCTGCCGCACTCGCTTGCGCGCGTCGTGCTCGCGGAGCAGATCTACCGCGCGGCGCAGATCGCGCGCGGCGCCCCCTACCACAAGTGATCTTTCTCTTATTTTCCCTCTCAGGAGCAGTATGAAACTTCGTATGATTTTTGCCCGCGCCGCGCGCCGGCTGCCGCCGATGCTGCTGCTCGCGGCCGCCACGCTTCTCCTCTTCGGTGTCGTCGAGGGGCGGATCCGTCTCCCCTTCACGCAGCGCGCGGCGGGCGATTCCTTCTTTTCCGCGCCGCTCTACTCTCCCGTCAGCGATCCGCGTTCTGCGCAGAACGGCGGCGAGGAGACGGGCGAGACGCCGCGCGGCACGCATGTTTCGCTGCCGCGCGTCTCGGCGCCGCAGAATGCGCTGAAGGAATCGGATCTCGCGCGCATCGGCCGTGAGAGCGGCTTTGTGCCCTTCTCTGTCTCGCCCGGCACCGTGCCGGTGTTGCGCGCGGCGGGCTTCTCTCTCTCGACGGAGCCGTACACGGCGGACAGCGCCGTTCTCGCCTTTGCCGGCGGCTTTGATTTTCTGCCGCGCCTGCGCGCCTACTACGACGCCTCCGTCGCGCATGTGCGCTATGAGCAGCACGGCGAGGGCGCGCCGGAGCCGGTCTACGAATCGTCGATCGAGGAGGTCCCCGCGGTGCAGCTCTATATGGGGCTGATGCTTGTGGATGACAGCATCGACACCGCCGTCTACTCCTCCGACGGCCTCTTTCTGACGAGGTTCAAGTCCGGCGAATACACCCGCGCCTATACGCGCGACCGCGACGGCAATCCGCTTTTCTCCCGCCGCGAGACGGAGGAGGTCGAGATCCCCAGCGAGGACGGCGAAGAGAGCCGCATGGAGACGCGCCCCGTCACCCGCTACTACGCCGTCTCCGCCGCCGGCTTTACCCCCGCCGAGTATGACGACGCGGTGGACGGCCGCGGCCTCTACTTTGACTACGCTCCGTCCTACGGCCTCTCCGACAACCGGTTCCTTCGCCTCGCCAGCCGCCTCACGACCGTGACGCAGCAGGAGGACGGCACGGAGACGTCGGAGGAATCGATGATCTGGGCCTACGCCTACTCGGCCGGCTGGGCGCTCACGAACTACCGCTTCAGCGACGCCCGCGATTTCTCCGAGGGTCTCGCCGCCGTCACGGACGAGGAGGGCCGCCTTTACTATATCAATCAGAACGGCTATCAGGCCTTTTACACGGAATCTTCCTATTATTATTATGAACGCTACGTCACGGACTATCTTCTGCCGCCGCTGACGTCCGGCCCCGAATCGATCGGCTTTTATTACTACGACCACGGGCTGGTGCGCGCGCGCCGCCAGGTCGTCGATTATTGGGCCCTCTACTACACGACGCCGTTTCTGCGCGTCGCCCGCGACTATGATTTCCTGATGGATACCGCCGGGCAGGAGTTCCCGCTCCCGCGCGGCTACCGCCTCGTCGCCTATTCGGACGGCGTCGCGCTGCTCGAGAAGGACGGCCGCTACGGCTACCTCGACCACACCGGCGCATGGATCGCGCAGCCTATCTACGACTACGCGCAGCCGTTCTCCGAGGGGCTGGCAGTAGCCGGCTTCAAATCCGGCACGCGCCTGATGCTCGATACCGAGGGCAATATCGTGATCCCCCTCGGTCAGTACGAATATATCTCTTCTGTCTCGAGCGGCGTCGTCGCCGCCTACAGCCGCAACGGCGGCTGGGAGATCCTGCACAAGCTGGCGAAATTCTCCTGAGAGGAAGAGGCTGTAATGAACTTTGACGTAATTGTCGTCGGCGCCGGGCACGCCGGCATCGAGGCGGCGCTGGCCGCCGCGCGCGCGGGCCTTTCGTGCGCGCTCTTCACGATGAGCCTCGACGCCGTCGCGAATATGCCCTGCAATCCCTCCGTCGGCGGCACCGGCAAGGGCCATCTCGTCTATGAGATCGACGCCCTCGGCGGCGAGATGGGCGCGGCGGCCGACGCCGCTACGATCCAGTCCCGCACGCTGAATACCGGCAAGGGCGCCGCCGTGCGCTCGAAGCGCGTGCAGGCCGACCGCGTCCGCTACCGCGACTATATGAAATCCGTTCTGGAAGCGACGCCGCACCTCTTTCTTATGCAGGGCGAGGTGACGGACGTCCTCACCGTACCGCTGCCGGACGGGCGGCGACGCGCCGTCGGCGTTGCCGTCTCGCCGGGCGGTGAATTCGGCGCGCGCGCCGTGATCCTCGCCACCGGCACTTATCTCGGTGGGCGCACGCACGTCGGCGGGGTGCAGCGTGAGGCCGGGCCGGACAATTCCCTGCCCGCCTCCGCCCTGACGGCCTCGCTCCGTGCGCTCGGCCTGCCGCTGATGCGCTTCAAGACCGGCACGCCGCCGCGCATCCACCGCCGTTCGATTGATTTCGATGCGTTGGAGGAGCAGCCGGGCGACGACTGGATCACGCCCTTCTCCGCCCGCACGGACGAGGACGCGCTGAACCGGATCGTGCAGCTTCCCTGCCACGTCACCTACACGAACGCCGAGACGCACCGCGTGATTCGTGAAAACATTCACCGCTCACCTCTCTACTCCGGGCAGATCCACGGGCGCGGACCGCGCTACTGCCCCTCGATCGAGGACAAGGTCGTCCGTTTCGCGGACAAGGAGCGGCACCAGCTCTTCGTCGAGCCGATGGGCCGCTCGACGGATGAGATGTATCTGCAGGGCTTCTCCTCCTCGCTGCCCGCCGACGTGCAGGAGGCGATGCTGCGCACGCTGCCCGGCTTCTCGCATGCGGAGATCATGCGCTACGCCTACGCCATCGAATACGACTGCGTTGATCCGCTCGCACTGCGGCCGACGCTGGAGACGAAGGCCGTCGAGAATCTTTACGGCGCCGGGCAGTTCAACGGCACCTCTGGCTACGAGGAGGCCGCCGCCCAGGGTCTTGTCGCCGGGATCAACGCGGCCGCAAAGCTTTGCGGCCGCGCCCCGCTCGTTCTCTCCCGTGCCGAGTCCTACATCGGCGTGCTGATCGACGATCTCGTCACGAAGGGCACAAACGAGCCCTATCGTATCATGACCTCCCGCTCCGAATACCGCCTGCTGCTGCGGCAGGACAACGCCGAGGAGCGACTGATCGAACATGGGCGCGCCGCCGGACTCATTGACGACGCGCGCTACGACGCCTATCATGCTCGTCGGGAAAGAATCCTCGCCGAGGAGGAACGGCTGAAGAAAACAAATGTTCGTCCCTCTGCGGAGACGAACGCGATTCTGCGTGCGGCCGGCACGGCCGAGATCACGACCGGCGTCACGCTCTCGTCGCTTCTGCGCCGTCCGCAGATCTCCTATGACGCGCTCGCACCGATCGATCCCGCGCGTCCGGCGCTTCGCCCCTCCGACGCGCTGACCGTCGAGACCGATATCAAATATGAAGGCTACGTCCGCCGTCAGGCGGACGCTGCACGGCGAATGGCGCGCGCGGAGGACACCCCCCTGCCGGACGATTTGGATTACGGATCGATCCGCGGTCTGCGGATCGAGGCCGCGCAGAAGCTCTCTGCCGTGCGTCCGCAGAGCATCGGACAGGCAGAGCGCATCTCCGGCGTCAATCCGGCCGATATCACCGTACTGCTCATCTACCTCGCACAGCGGCGCCGCCGTGCGAACGACCAAACAGACGAAGAATAAATACAAGCGGGCTTTGCCCGCAGCCAAATGAAAGGAAATCCATCCAAATGGACGCTGCCCCTCCCCAAGACGCGGATTTTACTGCGCGCATTCTCGCGTCGTCTCTTGTTCCCGAAGCCTTTCGTGATGAAGAGATCGCCAAAACGCTGAAAGTGATTGTCGAAAAACTGATCGAGGACAACGCGAAATTCAATCTGACCGCCATCACTGACCCTGACGACATTTTTGAGAAGCACGTCGTTGACTCGCTTCTCTGTGCCGAAGCGATCCGCCCCGAATATCTGGCGCGCACCGAGCCGGGCGAGCCGGCCCTGCGTCTGCTGGACGTCGGCAGCGGCGCCGGATTCCCCGCGCTGCCGATCGCTGCCGCGCTGCCGCTGCTTTCCGTCACCGCGATCGACAGCACCGCGAAAAAATGCCGCCACATGAACGACACCGCCACGGCGGCGTCGATCTCCAATTTTGTTGCGCTCCCCGCGCGCGCGGAGAATCTTTCGAAAAACTCCGACTACCGCGAGCAGTTCGATTTTGTCACAGCGCGCGCCGTTGCGCAGCTGCCGATCCTGTGTGAGCTGTGTCTTCCTTTTGTTGCGCCCGGCGGACTGTTCGTCGCCATGAAGGGACAGAACGGTCCGGATGAAGCCGCACGTGCTGAACACGCGCTTTCTGTTCTCGGCGCATCGATCGAAGAGATTCATCCCTATTCGATTCCACGGGATGAAAATCCCCGCTATCTGATTCTGATCCGAAAAAATACCCCGACAAGCGCGCTCTATCCGCGGCATTTCTCACAGATTTCAAAAAATCCGCTGTGACCGCGCCTCCGTGCGCCTCCGCGACTCAAATTCACCGGATTCTCCGGCGCACATCCACCATTTTCCTCACTCCCTCCGTGGTATACTTGTCTCAACGAGGACACGGAAGGAGTGATTTGTTTTGTCCCCGAAAGAAACTCTGACTGAAACCGTATCTTTGCCCCTGGCTTCCATTCTGCCGCCAGCCGCTCGCCGTGCGGATGCCGCTTCCGTCGCGGCGCTGGCCGACAGTATGCGTGTGCACGGCCTGCTCACACCGCTGACCGTGCGTGAAATCTCCGCTTCAACCGAGCCGCATTGGTGTGTGCTCGACGGCGCGCGCCGCCTCGCCGCTGCTCGGCTGCTCGGATGGCGTGAGATTTCCTGTGTCGTAACAGACTATGCGGACGCCGCCGCACGTTCTTTGCTGGAGGATCTGACGCGCAAGCGGCTGAATCTCTTTGAGCAGGCGGAGGCGATTGCCTCTTTGTCTCGTGACGAAGGCTGGACGCAGGAGGAAATTGCCTCGCGCCTTTGCGTCAGCCAGTCCACCGTTGCAAACAAGCTGCGTCTTCTGCGCTTTCTGCCCGATGAGCGTCGGATCATCCTTGAAGCGAATCTGACGGAACGGCATGCGCGTACCCTTCTGCGTCTGTGCGGCGACGACCGTCTGTCTGCGATCCGTCAGATTGCCGCGATGCGACTGAACGTTGCGGAGACGGAAGCCTACGTGGACGCGCTTCTTGCCGATGACGCCGCCAAGCCTGCCGCCGTGTGGCGTACCGCGGCGGATCTTGCCGGATTTTTTGCCTCGCTTGCTCCCGTTCTGGAACGCATGCGGCAGGCCGGCTTTTCTTCTGTTGTTCGCCGCAGCGAAACGCCCGGCGGCGTCGACGTCACGATCCATTTTTCGCGCGAACCGTGACGTTTCACGTGAAACAATTCTCGACAGTGGGAAATGTTTCACGTGAAACATGCAAAAAGGAATTGTTTACATTCTCCTGTTGATTTGCAGCGCAAAGAATGGTATACTATGCACGCATAGAAACGAACCAAAGGAGGCGGAGATCACGGATCCGATTGTACTGGCCTTTGCCAATCAGAAGGGCGGCGTCGGCAAAACTACGTCTACCGTCAACATCGCGGCGTCGCTGGGCTATCTCGGCCACAAAACGCTGCTGATCGATTCCGATCCGCAGGGAAACGCCACAAGTGGCGTCGGGATCGGCAAAAAAAATCTGCGCGGATCGCTGTACGAGGTGTACAGCGGCGAGTGCAGCGCCGAGGACGCGATCCGTCCGACGGAGTATAAGGATTTATCGGTCCTTCCGGCCACGATCGATCTCGCGGGCGCGGAATTTGATCTGATGGACCGCCCGCGCCGCGAGGCGACGCTGAAAAATGCGCTCGCTTCCCTGCCGGAGCCGTTTGAATACATCCTCATCGACTGTCCGCCGTCGCTCAGCCTGCTCACCGTCAACGCGCTGACCGCCGCGAACGGCGTCGTGATCCCGATGCAGTGCGAATATTTTGCGCTCGAAGGGCTGACACAGCTGATGCTGACCGTCCGGCGCGTCAAAAACGCCTACAATCCCGCCCTCGGCATCACCGGCATCCTCATTACCATGTACGACGGACGGCTCAATCTGAGCGCGCAGGTGTTGGATGAACTGAAGAAGTACTACGCAGACAAGCTGCTGACGACAATGATCCCGCGCAACGTCAAGCTGTCGGAGGCGCCGAGCTACGGCGAACCGGCGATCTACCACGATAAGTATTCCCGCGGCTCGCTCGCATACCTGGATGCGGCGAAGGAGCTGATCCGCCGCGTGCTCTGACGGCGGCGTTTCCAATCGGAGGAGAAAGAAATGGCAAAGAAAAGCGGCCTCGGACGGGGCTTGGATACGATTTTCAGCGAAAATGAGATCGAGGAGCGCGCGCTTTCGTCCGGCGAGGTGACAAAGCTTCGCCTGGCAATGGTGGAACCGCGCGCCGATCAGCCGCGGCAAACGTTCGACAACGAAGCGCTGGCGCAGCTGGCCGATTCGATCGCCGCAAACGGTGTGCTGCAGCCGATTCTCGTGCGTCCGTCCACGCAGCCGGGATATTATCAGATCATCGCCGGCGAACGGCGCTGGCGCGCCTCGAAGCTGGCGGGAATGACGGAGATCCCGGCCGTGATTGTGGAGGCGGACGAGCTGCAGGCAGCGCAGTATGCACTGATTGAGAATCTGCAGCGCGAGGATCTGGACGCCTGGGAGGAAGCGGCGGCCTACGACCGGCTGATCCGCAGCTACGGACTCAGCCAGGAGGAGGTCGCGCAGGGTCTCGGTCGTTCGCGCAGCGCGATCGCCAACGCCCTGCGGCTTCTGGAGCTGCCGGAAAACATCGTTTCCCTGCTCCGCGAGCGCAAACTGACCGCCGGCCACTGCCGCGCGCTGCTCGGACTGCGCGATCGCGGCGCGATGAATTCCCTTGCACAGAAGATCGTCAGCCGCAACCTGTCGGTGCGCGAGGCGGAAGCCGCCGTCAAGGCGGCGAACCGCGCCTATCAGAGCGCGCTGCGCGCGGCAGAAGCGCCTGCGGAGGGCGTGCATGTCGATTATCTGGCAGAACTGGAGACGCGCGCGACGAGTCTGATCGGCCGTCGGCTGCGCATCCAGACAGGCCGGCGCAAGAACGTGATCTCGATCGAATATCAGAATGAAGAGGATCTGGAGGAGCTGCTCACGCGCATCTGCGGCAGCGACGTCATCGAACACTGAGCCCTCCGCGAAAGGAGCAGAAAATGCACGCGCTTCTCATGTCGTATATGTACGAGAATTTTGAGCTGTACAACCCCACGCTGACGCTGGAACTGATCGTCTGGTCGGTCTGCGCCGGCATTGTGATCGGTGCGGTGACGGCGTATCTGCAGCGGGCGGTGATCGGCGCCTTCGCGCGCCGTCTGATCGCCGACGGGATCGATACCCCCGAGAAGGCGGTGACGGCGGAGGAAGCTGGATTTGGTAAAAATTTCCTTGTCAAGCTGGCGCTGCGCGAGGGCGGCTCTCTGCGCCGTACGGTCACGCTGGCAAACGCGGAGGATTTCCCGCAGAAGGCGGTCTCGAAGGGCGCCGCGCGGCTGCGGCGGCTGTTCTCGATGGATGAGGAGCCGCGGCGCGCGCTGGATCTGACGCGCGCGCGCTTCTATATACCGGAGGCGGATCGCATCCGCGCGGAGCTGAAGTATGAGATCAAGGGGACGACGCTGGGCGGTCTGGCCGCCTCGATCGTGCTCGTGATCGCGATCGGCTTCGCCGCACTCTATATTATGCCTGAATTGTTCCAGTTTCTGGATAATTTCCTGACCTCGATCCGCTCGTGACGGCGTCAGGACGTACTTCTTGGAGGAAGCCACATGGCAGAGCCTAAAGTCAAACGGCACCGCAGCACGGCGGCCGTGCTGCTCACGATCACCGGCATCGCCGCGGCGGTGCTGGCGCTTTGCGTATTGTTTATTTACCTGTCGGGAATCCGCTACATCCGTGTGCGTTCGCCGGAGGGAGACATCAAGTTCCTCGGCCGTGTGGACAAGAACGGCGATCCGATCACCGGCACGATCGTCTACGAAAACGGCGTGCGGGCGAAGGTGGATCTGGAGAAATCGGAGATCGTCTACTCAAACGGCGACCTGTACGACGGGCCGCTGACGGATCTGCGCCGCAGCGGGCAGGGCCGGCTGATCTACGCCAACGGCGACGAATACGTCGGCACGTTCCGCGCGGACAGGATCGATGGCGAGGGCAAATACGTCTTCCAGAACGGCGATGAATACGAGGGCGGCTTCCGGGACGGCGTGATGGACGGCGAGGGCGTCTACCGCTGGCTGAAGGAGGAGGGGCTTTACGACGTATATACCGGCTCCTTCCGCGCCGGAAAGAAGGAGGGCCAGGGCGTTTTCGTCTGGGCGAACGGAGACCGCTACGAGGGCGGCTATGCGGCCGATCAGAAGAGCGGCTACGGCGTGTACGTCTGGCAGAACGGCGACCGCTACGAGGGCGAATACGTCGCGGACGCGCGCAGCGGCCGCGGCAAATACACCTGGGCCAACGGCGAGAGCTACGAGGGCATCTTCAAAAACAACGTGATGTGGGGCGAGGGAACCTATACCTGGCCCTCCGGCCGCACCTATACCGGCTATTTCGAGAACGGCGTCATCGTCCGCGTGCTCAGCGAGGAATAAAACGGCCGGAAGAAAAAGAAAACCGCAGGACAGGCGATTCTTTCGCCTGTCCTGCGGCTTTCTGCGGCTTATTTACGGCTGCTCCGCGCCGTACAGCTGCGTGAAGGATTCGTAGTGGTCGTCCGTGTAGTAGATGGCGGAGAAATCCTCCGCGTATACGATGCGGCGCGCGCCGCGCGATTTGGCGCCGACGGTGCCGACGTCGCATTCGCGGTACTTTTTGCCTGCCGGAAGCAGGCCTTCGTTGTTGCCGAAGCGGTCGCCGCCGATCGCGCAGCCCGGCGCGTACGCCTCGAGCCCGCCGCCCGACCAGCCGAGCTTCTGTGCCGCGCTCTTCGTGATGAAGTTCGCGGGAAGCTTGTGATACGTCCACAGATAGAGCGCGACGTCGTCCCGCTCCGTATAGCTGCCGTTCTCGTCGATCGCCGGTTCTGTTTCCGGTGCAGCGGGAACAAAGGGAGCGGATGTGGCGGGAGAGGCGGTTGATTCCGTGAAAATCGTGTCTTCGGTGGATGACTGCGGCGACGAATCCGGCAATAATACAAGTCCGGTGGAGGTTTCGTCCGTTCCAACGGCCTCCGCCCACGCCGAGGCTACGTCGGCCTGGGTTTCCGGCGCGCCGACGAGCAGCGCGTCGCGCAGGCGCGGGCCGAGGACGATCACGACCGCGGCGATCAGCAGAACGGCGAGGAGCACGCGCCAGACGGGGCGGCGGGAATTTGTCTGCTTCATGCTCACAGCCTCCCTTCCGCGGCGGCGTCGCGCAGCCAGACGGCGGCGTGCGAGGCGAAGCCGTGGTTGCAGCTCGCCGTCGGCGTGTCGTTCTCCCACAGCGTGCCGGTGCGGTCGGCCATCTCGAGGAAGTAGCCGCGCAGGTCGGAGATCGCCTGCTCCGTGCAGCCGTCGCGGAAGAGGAGCTCAAGCCGCAGATAGTTGCCGATGAAGGCGTTCGACGGGGCGATCTCGGGGTAGGCCCCGCTCTGCCGCCGCGACGGGCCGAACGCGTCGAGAAGCGTCTCCCACAGCGCAGGATAGAGCGCCTTCGTCGCCGTGCCGGTGAAGAAGGCGTAATACTGGCAGGATTCCGTGCATTCGCCGGAGAGGCGCAGCGCGCCGCTTTCCCGGATCGCATTGTCGCAGAACCATTTCCCCGTAAAGGATTGCGCGCGGATCACCTCGCGCAGCCGCCCGGCCTTCTCATGCAGCGCGCCGTCGCCGTAGAGGTGCGCCATCGCGTCGAGGAAGCGGGCGTAGAGCATGTTCGTGGGGTAGTTTACGTCCTGTGTCAGGTCGTTGGCGTGCGACCATTCGATGAATACCCAGCTCTCCAGCTTTTCCAGCAGCCCGTCCGCGTTCTCAAAGCGGCGGAAATAGTCGAGCAGCGCATAGAGCCGCGGCTTTGCGCGCGCGGCGAGATCCTCGCCGCCGCCGCGGCAAAAGCGGTACTCCTCCAGCTCCAGCACGTACCACATCGCCCAGTTGGGGATGAACTTTCCGTCGGGATGATCGGACGGATAGCACATCGGCAGCATGCCCTCGGGCAGGCAGGCAAACGATTCCGGCATCAGGAAGTTCTCGAGGAACGCATGTTCCACGTCGCTCTTGCCGGTCAGTGCGTACTCGACGCGGGCAGTGAAGAAGCTGTCGCAGAGCCAGCCGGCCCGCTCGCGCGACGGGCAGTCCATGAAGATGTCCACCGTGTTCTGCCGGAAGGTGGAGACGGCGGCATCGTAAATGCGCGCGAGCTGCGGATCGCGCAGAAGCGGCGAAGGCAGCAGGCGCGCGGAGGGGTATTCGTCCCGGATCACGCCGGCGCGGCGGACGGTCGCGCGGGCGGAGGAGGCGAACTGCAGATAGCGGAAGGAATAGGGAGAGAAGGAGGTCAGGCGGTAGGTCCCCGGCGCGAGATCCCAGACGATCGCGTTGCAGGTACCGTAGCGCGTCGGCGAGACGCCGCCGTCCTTGAGGATCTCGTCAAAAGAGACGAGGAGGCGGCCGCCGTCCGTCTCGATCTCGAAATCGACGTAGCCGCTCAGCTCGCGGCCGAGATCGCCGACGGCGTACTCGCCCGCCGCGAGGGCGATGACGTCGGCGCGCAGGCAGCCCGGCGCCGGGTGCCGCTCGATGCGTTCGGCCTCGCGGGAGATGATGAGTTCAAGCTCGGCGGGCGGAAAGCCGCCGATCATCGGGCCGACGCCGGCCACGGCGCGGTGCCGCTCGTCCATGTAGTGCGCCCGCTCGGCGAGGGTGAAGGCGCCGCGGGAGACGACGGCGGACAGGCGCGTGCGCTCGTACTCCGGCACGGGCACGTCGCGGGTGATGAAGCGGCGAGGGCCGACCGGTACGGCGGCGGCGGGCGTCGCCGCCGCAGGGAGGCGGTAGGCCTCGGCGAAGGGCCGCTGGAAGGAATAACGCTGGACGCGCCGGACGCGCGCGTGCGTGACGGCGCACGCGAAGGGGGCGTCCGGGGCGCCGGAGGCGGCGAGAAGCGCGCCGTCCGGGCCGATCAGCTCCGCGCAGAAGAAGGGGGGCTGGTTGGGCAGATCGAAGGCGTTGACGTTGTAGCCGGCGACGAGAACGGTCGCCTCGCCTTCGGCGAGGTCGATCTCATCCACGCGGAAATAGCCGTGTCCGGCGCGGGCCGGGCCGGTGCGGATCAGCTCGCCGTCCAGCCACAGCTGCCAGGCGGCGTAGGCCGAGAGGGCGAGGCGCGCGCCGCCCGCGGGGACGCGCACGGTGAAGGCGAGGGTGACGTTCTTTTCGTTTTGCAGGCCGTCGGCCCAGACGGGGACGGCAGCGCGGAAGGCATAGGCGGTCATCGGCTCCTCCTCAGAACTCCCACGCACCGGGCGTGAGATCATAGCGGGCGCCGCCGATCTCGGCGACGGCGGGAACGGGCGTGACGAGGCGGTAGCGCGCGACGCCGTCCGTGACGCGCCAGGCGGACTCGATCGTTCCGTGCGGTGAATCAAAGCGGACGGAGAGCGCGCCGAGGCGCGCGTCCGGCAGCGGCGCGAAGCGCACGCGGGCAAAGCCCGGCGCGAGCGGCGTGATGCCGCCGGCCTTCTCGTAGAGCCAGTCGGCGACGGCGCCGTAGGCGTAGTGGTTGAAGGAGTTCATGTCGCGGCTCCAGAGGCGGCCGTCCGGCGTGACGCCGTCCCAGTGCTCCCACATCGTCGTGGCGCCCTGCGTGACCGGATAGAGCCAGGAGGGGAACTCGCGCCGCAGAAGCAGCGTGTAGGCCAGCTCGGCGTAGCCGTTGTCGCTGAGCGCGTGCAGAATGTACGGCGTGCCGACAAAGCCGGTCATCAGCCGCTCGCCGTCGCGGCGCACCATGGCGGCCAGCGAGGCGGCGACGGCGGCCGGATCGGATGCGAGGCCGAAGCGGAGCGCCAGCGCGTGGCCGGTCTGCGTGGGGAAGGTATCGCGGTAGGTCTCGCGGAAGGTGCGCACGATGTTCTCGTGCAGCGCGCGGTAGGCGGCGACGTCGCGGCCGATCGCCTCGCCGGCGCGCACGACGCGCTCCGCGGAGGCGGCGTAGTAGGCGTCGGCGATCAGCTCCGGATCGGTCGAGCCCTTATACTGGCCGTAGGGCGCGTCGAGGCCCAGCCAGTCGGCGAAGTGCTTGCCGCCGTGCCACTGATACTTCGAGGTCGTGGCCGCGGTGATATAGTCGACCCAGCGGCGCATCATCTCGAAGTTGTCCTCAAGGAATGTGACGTCGCCGTAGGTCTCCCACAGCTGCCAGGGGATGATCGTCGCGGCGTCGGCCCAGGCGGCGGAGGAATCGCCGTGCCTCCAGGTGACGGGGATCACGTGGGGGATCGAGCCGTCCGGCCGCTGCGCGAGGCGCATGTCGCCGAGCCACTTGCGGAAGAAGCGGCGCACGTCGAAGTTGTAGGCGGCGGCGCGGCAGAAGACCTCGGCGTCGCCGGTCCATCCCAGGCGCTCGTCGCGCTGCGGGCAGTCGGTCGGCACATCGAGGTAGTTGCCCTTCTGCCCCCAGATCACGTTGGAGAAGAGGCGGTTGACGAGCGGATCGTCCGTCGTGACGAAGCCGGTGCGGCGCATGGCGGAGTGGTAGACGACAGCGGAGAGCGTCTCGGGGGTCGCCTCGGCGGGGAATTCGTCGATACGGACGTAGCGGAAGCCGTAGAAGGTGAGCGTCGGGCGGTAGGTCTGCTGCCCGTCGCGGCAGATATAGGTGAATTCCGCCTTGGCGGAGCGGTAGTTTTCGGTGTAGAAGTTGCCGTCGGCGTCGAGCACCTCCGCAAAGGAGAGGACGACGCGCTCGCCGGCTCTTGCGGTGAGGGAGATCTGCGGCGCGCCGGTCAGGTTCTGGCCGAAATCGGCGACGCGCTCGCCCTTCGGCGTCATAAAGAAGCGGCAGGGGCGGATCGTTTCCTGCGCGCGTACCTCCTCGCCGACCTGCGCGACGAGGACGTCGTGCGGAAAATCGGCGGCGGCGGCCGGCGTGTCGGGATGCGGCACGAAGGAGGCGTCGTAGCACTGGCCGTCCCAGATGTCGCAGCGGCGGAGGCCGCTCTCGCCGACGAGCCACGACTCGTCGGTGACGATCGTCTCGGCGGTGCCGTCCGCATAGGCGATGCGCAGCGAGGCGATGAGGCCGCCGCGGCGGGCGGTGTCGGCGGGGTTCGAGGCGATGCGGCCGAGATACCAGCCGGGCGCGAGGGTGACGTCGAGGACGTTCTCCTCGGCGAGAAGCGTGGTCACGTCGTAGGACTGCACCTGGATGCGCCCCTCGTACTCGGTCCAGCCAGGGGCGAGGACGAAGGCGCCGACGCGCGCGCCGTTCAGCACGGCTTCATAGACGCCGCGCGCGGTGATGCGGAGCGTGGCGCGGGCGACGGGACGGGCGGCGCGGAAGGCGCGGCGGAAGAGCGGGCACGCGACGCCCTCGGGCGCGGTGATCCAGCGGGAATCGTTGAGCATAATGTAGCCTCCTGAATCTGTTTTGTACATACTATCACAAACGCGGCGCGAATGCAAGAGGCCCGGCGCAGAAAAGTTCCCGAATCCACTTTACTTTTTGCCCGCCGGGTGTTATAATAATACCGATTTGAAAACCAACGGAAACAAGGAAGGATAACCATGGAAAACAAGATTCTCGTTGAAACCTCCGCCCGCCACGTGCACCTCACCGAGGAGCACATCGCCATCCTCTTCGGAGAGGGCCACACGCTCACGAAGAAGAAGGATCTGAGCCAGCCCGGCCAGTTCGCGTGCGAGGAGCGCGTGACCGTCGTCGGCCCGAAGAATTCGATCGCCAAGGTCAGCATCCTCGGCCCGGCGCGCAAGGCGAGCCAGGTGGAGGTCTCCCTGACGGACGCCCGCACCCTGGGCATCGATGCGCCCGTGCGCGAGAGCGGCGATATCGCCGGCTCCGGCGCCTGCAAGCTCGTCGGCCCGTGCGGCGAGGTCGAGCTGACGGAGGGCGTGATCGCTGCCAAGCGGCATATCCACCTGACCCCCGCCGATGCGGAGTCCCTCGGCGTCGAGGACAAGCAGATCGTCTGCGTCAAGATCGACAGCCCGGACCGCAGCCTCATCTTCGGCGACGTCGTCGTCCGCGTGAGCGAAAAGTTCGCCGCCGCGATGCATATCGATACCGATGAGTCCAACGCCCTGCACGCCGCCGGTGTGGCGTATGGAGAGATCCTGAAGTAAGGGAAACGAAAGGGAAACGAACGAGAGGGCCCTTTTGAAAAAAGGGTCCTCTCGCGCTCTCCCCGAAAACCTTCAAACAAAAACACAGGACAGGGTGCGGCGGGAGCTGTCTGTCCGGGGAAACGAACGAGAGGGCCCTTTTGAAAAAAGGGTCCTCTCGCGCTCTCCCCGAAAACCTTCAAACAAAACACAGGACAGGGTGCGGCGGGAGCCGCCTGTCCGGGAAACGAACGAGAGGGCCCTTTTGAAAAAAGGGTCCTCTCGCGCTCTCCCCGAAAACCTTCAAACAAAACACAGGACAGGGTGCGGCGGGAGCTGTCTGTCCGGGGAAACGAACGAGAGGGCCCTTTTGAAAAAGGGTCCTCTCGCGCTCTCCCCGAAAACCTTCAAACAAAAACACAGGACAGGGTACGGCGGAAGCTGCCTGTCCTGTGTTTTTTGTTCTGCCTGCGGCCTCTGGCCGCCGGGGGCGGCGGTTTACTTCTTCGCCGGCTTGCCGCGGGCGCCTTTCCGCCGCGCGGGGGCTTTGCCTCCCCGCCGCGCCGCGTACGCGCGCATCACGTCCGAGAGCAGCTCCGGCGTGTGCATCGTGAGGAAGAAGCGGATCTTGTACCATCCCGCCGCCGCGCGCTCCGCGATCATGCTCTTCAGCTCCTCGTAGGAGACGCGCACCTTATATTCCTCCGCCAGCGCCTTGATCCGCGCCACCACGCGGAACGACATCACGCAGTCGATGAAGAAGATTCCGTAGCAGAAGCCGATCACAAACGAGAACGCCGGATGCGCCGTCAGCCACGCGAGCACCCGTCCCACCACCGGATGGATCAGGAAATAGTACCCTGCCCCGAGCACGCCCCAGAAGAACGAATACAGCGGGCAGATGATCCCCTGATAATTGAAGCGGTTGTCCGAGTAGTCCCACAGCGCGACGTGCATTCCGCGGATGAAAATGCTGCCCGCAATGAACTCCACGAGCGTCATCGCCGCCATCATGATGAAAAACAGCGCGATCCGCCGCCAGAACGCGTTCCCGATCGGCAGAAACGCTTCGATCTGCGTCAGCGTGTAGAGCGTGCACAGGCCGAAGCCGTACAGCGGCAGATAGGGCCCCGTCAGAAAGCCGGGATTGATCCAGTACCTGCGGTGCGCGTTGAAGTGCCGGTAGAAGACCTCGATGCTCCAGCCGATCATGCCGCCCGCCATGAACAGAAGCGCGTAGTCAAGAAACACAGTCGTCACGGTTCGGTTTTCACTCCAGCTTTTCGTATTTTTCCACCGTCGCCGCCAGCTGCTTTTCCAGCGCGGCGGAGAGCTTTTTGTAGGTCGAGGCCAGCTTGCCCGAGGTCGTCGTGTTCGTCAGATCGCGCAGTGTCGGCATGGCCGTGATGACCTGATAGTAGGCGTAGCCGAAATCGATCGACATCGTCGCGGGGAGCATGTTCAGCACCGCCGTGTCCTCCGGCGCGTCGGCCAGCTTGCCCTTCATCGTCGTCTCGTAGAAGGCCGGACGGACGAGGTTGTAATGCTGGCAGGAGAGCGCCTCGGTGATCGTGCCGATCATATCGGCGCGCGCGGCGGAGGAGATAGGCACGCACCAGTAGGCGTCCGTCGCGCTCGTGATGTATTCCTTCTGGTTTTCATCCAGCTTCGGCGCCGGGATGAAGCCGTAGGAGAGATCGGTGTCGCGGATGATGTTGCACACCTCGCGCAGATTGCAGTAGCAGAAGAGGGCGCGTCCGTCCGAGAAGAAGTGCGCACCGTAGTCGCCGGCGGGATCGTTGTAGGCGCTGTTTTCGAGCAGCGTCTCCATTTTCTGGAGGTATCCCTGCGCGACGTCGAGGTTGAAGTCCAGATAGGGCATGTTGTCCGCGTCCTTGTGGAAGACGTCGATGCCGAGGCTGTTCTGGAAGGTGTACAGGTTGCCCTTCACGTAGGCGAGGCCCCAGTTGTCGTCGGCGTTCATTTTGCCGTCGCCGTTCGTGTCGGCGGTCGCAGCGGCGCACATCTCGATCAGATCGTCGAGGTACCAGTCGCCGGCGAAGACCTTTTCGTAGGGCAGCGTCAGATTGAAGTCGGCGGCCACGGTCTTGTTGGCGACGAGCACGCGGACGTAGTACATGCAGAAGTAGGAGAAGAACGAGGAGGCGACGTAGGCCTTGTCGCCGATGGCGAGGGTCTCGGTGGCCTTCGTCCACCACGGCTGCGTGAAGTCGAACTGCGGCATGCTCTTGAGGTTGTACAGCTCGCCCTTCATCTGCACGGAGATCAGATTGCCGTCGTGGCCGATGACGACGGCGTAGGTGTCGTCGCCGGAGCGGACGATGCCGTCCACGATGGAGCCCTCGCCCTCGTCGCCGCGGTCCTCGTAGGAGACGGCGACGTGAAAGCGCTCCTCGACGGCGCGGGCGGCGGCGTACTGGGCGTCGTTGATCGCCTCACCGTTCATGTCGGAGGCCGTGACGGCCTTGGCATAGGCGTTGCGGCCGACGACGATGTACTTCGCGCCGTCAAAATCGGCCTCGCCGAGGTGATCCTGCGGCAGCGCGGGAGCCTCGGTCACCGCCTCCGTGACGGCGGGGAGGGTCGTGTCGGGGGCGGGCGTCGTCACGGCGTCGGGCGCCGCGGGCTGCGCCGCGCAGGCGAGAAGAGAGGAGAGCAGCATGGCGGCGAGCGCAAGAGAAAGCGTGCGGCGTGTTTTCATGGGAAATCTCCTTTCCGGAATCAGCGGGGCGTCACTGCGCCGTCCCGTCAAAGGGAAGCGCGCTCGAGAAGGATGCCTCGCCCTTGAGGTTCACGTAGACGGTGACGAAGGCGTACGAGCTGCCGTTCACCTCGCAGAAGAAGGCATAGTTCATTCCGGCGACGACCTGCTGCGCCAGCAGGGCCAGCGGTACGTAGTCGGTGTCGAGGGGCTTAACCGCCTCGGAGAAGGCGGCGGCGAGCTCGTCCGGGATCGCCGGGGATTCGGGCGCGCGCCAGCCGCCGATCAGCTCGGAGACGCGCTCCGTGTTGGCGGAAACAAAGGTCGAGGTGATCTTTCCGCGTCCGGACGGATCGACGTAGAGGACGAGGAGGACGTAGTGCCCGTCCGCGTTGGTGCAGAGGAGACGGTAGTTGAAGCCGGCGACGACCTGCTCGCTTATGAGGGCGAGCGCGGTGTAGGCGGCGCCGCCTTCCGCGGCGGCGAGCGCGTCGCGCACGGTGTCGGGCACGTCCGGCGTCCCCGGGCGGCCCCAGCCGCCGACGACCGGCTCCTCCTTCGGGGCGCAGCCGGCAAGCGGCGGGAGAGCCAGAAGCAGAACGGCAAGCAGAAGGGCGGTCAGACGAATCGTTTTCATGTCGGTACTCCTTTATGGGAAATGATTCAGAGATCGAGCAGCACGGCGCGCACCGGCGCGCCGTCGAGGCCGCCGAGCTTCATCGGCGCGGCGAAGAGGAAATACTTTCCCGCCGTCACCGACGACAGGCGGATGCCCTCCAGCACGGCGATGCCGGCGGCGAGCAGCGTTTTGTGCACAAGGGTGGTCTCCGACCCGGCGCCGACGCTCTGCGGTTCCACGCCGATCAGATCGACGCCGCGCGCAGCCAGCGCGGCGGCGCCGCCCGCGTCCGGGATCGCCCCGCCGCGCAGCAGCAGACGGCGGCAGTCCGCGGGCAGACGCGCCGCGTCAGAGGCCGTGAAGCGGCCGGCGGCGTCGACGACGAGCGCCTCGCCGACGCATTTTTCCAGCGGGATCGCGTCGATGCCGTACCCGTCGGGGAGAAAGTGGCGCGGCGCGTCCATGTGCGTGCCGTTGTGCGCGCACATCTCAAGGAACGAGACGTGCGCGGCGCCGCCGGGCGCGACGGGCAGCTCGGACGCCTTCGGCGCCGGGTCGCCGGGATAGACGACGGAGGTGAAAAGCTCCTGGGTGATGTCGTGGATCATAGCGGTACTCCTTTTATTCTGCTTCAGAGACGGGAACGGCTGCCTCGTAGGCGACGCGCGCGGCGCCGTCATCCGGCCCGCCGTGCAGATGGATCACGCCGCAGGCGTGAAAGCCGTTCTTTTCCAGCATACGGCGCATCGGCCGGTTCTCCGGGTGGGTGTCGATGCGGACGAAGCGGTAGCCGCGGCGCCGCGCCTCGGCGAAGATTTCCTGCATGAGGCGCGCGCTGACGGCGCCGCCGCGGTACGCGCGGCGCACGGTTACGCGGTGGACCGTCAGATACGGCGCGCCGCCGGACGGCCACGCGCCCTCGATCTCGGCGTAGTCCGGCTCCCCGTCCGGGAGCAGCGTGCAGACGGCGCAGAGCGCGCCGTCCTCGACGAGCGCGCGGCCGGTGCCGGCGGCGGCGTCGTGGCGGGCGTTCTGGAGTCCCGGCACGCCGTGCTGCCACTGGTCGAGGCCCATCTCGCGCATCCCGGAGCGCGCCTCGTCAAAAAGGACGGCGGCTATCTCCGCCTCCTCGGGACGCAGCGGTCGAAATTCCATGCAAGCCTCCCGCCGGCAAGAGTGGCCGCACGCGGCCGCCGGCGTTTCTTTTCGTTAATTGTAGCATGAAACGGGCGCCGACGCAAGGGAGTGCGCAAAAAAGACGAAAATTTCCCGCAAAAACAGCGCCGCCCCCCTTGCAATTAAAGAAAGAATATGGTATACTATCACATAGTGGATGGTATATTGTATGCAAGGAGAGTGGGGCTACCCGCTCTTTGTTTTTGCAAATTCCCTATCCGCCGGAGGACGCCGTGGAAAACGAGGAAAAGAAAACGCCCCGCCCCAAAAACATCGCGGAGCGCGTCAGGGAGCTGCTTTTTGACGCCGTGATCGCCGAGGGATGCTATCTCTGGGACGTCGAATACGTCCGCGAGGGCGCGGACTGGATCCTGCGGCTGCTCATCGACTCGAACGAGGGCGTTACGCTCGACGACTGCGAGCGCGTCTCACGCGCGGTCGATCCGCTGCTCGACGAGGCCGACCCGATCGAGGGCTCCTACAGCCTCGAGGTCACCTCGCCCGGCGTTGAGCGGCAGCTTGTGCGCCCGGAGCACTTCGAGGCCTGCATCGGCGAGGCGGTGGAGGTACGTCTGTACGCGCCGCTCGAGGGGCAGAACACCAAAACCCTGACGGGAACGCTCGCCGCCTATGCGGACGGGCGCGTGACGCTGACGCTGCCGGACGGCGCGCCGTGCGAGATCCCGAAGGGCGCGTGGGCCAAGGTGTCCACCGTCTGCGACTGGTCCTGAGACAACGAATTCGCATAAGAAAAACAGGCAGGAAACGATCATGAGAAAGAACGCAGTCAAGAAAGAAACCGTCAACGTGGGCGCGGAGCTCTTCGCCGCCCTCGATATGCTGGAGACCGACAAGGGCATCCCGCGCGCCTATATGATGGAGAAGATCGAGGCCGCCCTCGTCAGCGCCTATAAAAAGGAGCAGGGCGCGGCCAACGTCCGCGTCGCGCTCGATCCGGAAAAGCAGACCGTGCGCATGTTCCGCCAGAAGACCGTCGTCGAGACGGTGGAAAACGAGGCCGAGGAGATCTCCCTCGAGGACGCGCAGGCCATCTCCCTCCGCTACCAGATCGGCGACGTCGTGGAGAACGAGGTCCCCTTCCATTTCGGCCGCCTCAGCGCCCAGGCCGGCAAGCAGGTCATCATCCAGGCCATCCGCGAGGCCGAGCACTCGAACATCGTGCGCGAATATGAAAAGAAGCACGAGGAAGTGATGCCCGCCGTCGTCACGATGGTGGACGACGCCACCGGCGACGTCACGGTCGACACCGGCACGAGCGAGGCCGTCCTGCCGCGCAGCGAGCAGATCCCCGGCGAGCACTTTGCCGTCGGCGATCACGTCAAGGTCTTCGTCACCGAGGTGCACCGCGACGGCCGCGGCCCGGTCGTCACGCTCTCGCGCACGCATCCGGGGCTGGTCAAGCGGCTGCTCGAGCTGGTCGTGCCGGAGATCCAGGAGGGCGTCGTGCTCATCAAGGGCATCACGCGCGAGCCCGGCTCGCGCACCAAGGTCGCCGTGCTCTCCCGCGATCCGGACGTCGACGCGGTCGGCGCCTGCATCGGCAGCCGCGGCATGCGCATCGCCGAGATCGTCGAGGAGCTGCGCGGCGAGAAGATCGACGTCGTGCTCTTCTCCGAGAAGCCGGAGGAATACATCGCCTCCGCGCTCTCGCCCGCCAAGATCCGCGAGGTCGAATTCGACGGCGAGCGCTCCTCCACCGTCTGGGTGGACGGCGATCAGCTCTCCCTCGCCATCGGCAAGGAGGGGCAGAACGCCCGCCTCGCCGCGCACCTCACCGGCTACAAGATCGATATCCGCGGCAGAAAGTGAGCTTCTTTCCGCGCTTCTTCTGAAGCAAGCGCGCAGCTATGCAGAAAAGAAAGATTCCCGAACGGCGGTGCTCCGGCTGCGGCGGCACCTTCCCGAAAAAAGAACTGATCCGCGTCGTCCGCGCGCCGGACGGCTCGGTCTCCCTCGACTTCACCGGCAAAAAGTCCGGCCGCGGCGCCTACGTCTGCCCGCGGCTCGAATGCTTTGCCCGCGCGCGCAAGGCGCGCCGCTTCCAGAGCAGTCTGGAGGTGGAGATCCCCGAGGAGCTGCTCGACGCGCTGGAGGCGGAGATCCGCCTCGCCGAGTCGCTTCCTGAGACGTGACGAAGCCTGTGAAATGAAACAGAAAACGATACCGGGAGGAGCGGACGGCGCCCGCCTGGCATCCACGATTGGTCTGTGCCGGCGCGCAGGCCGCCTTGGATGCGGCGTCGAGTGTGTGTTGGACGCGCTGAAAGCAGGTCGGGCCGCGCTCGTTCTTCTCTCCTCGGATCCCTCCGACCGCTCGCGCAGCGTCGTGACGGAAAAATGCCGGCGCGCGGGCGTACCGCTTCTGCCGCTGGCGATGACGAAGGAGGCGCTCGGCGCCGCCTGCGGCATCCCGTCCGTGAGCGCGGCGGCGGTAACGGATCCGGGCTTTGCCCGCGCAATCGCGGCGCTCGCCGGCGCGCAGTGATTTTCTCCCGCAAACGCCCCGCATTACCTCCACAAAGAAAGGGCCCGCCCCGGCGGGCAAGGGTTGGCAGCATATGGCACAAACATCGATGTTCAAAGTGAACCAGTTGGCGAAGGACCTCGGAATGAAGAACAAGGAGATCCTGACGAAAATCGAAGATTCCGGCGTCAGCGTAAAATCGTATATGGCTACCCTTGACCCCGACGATTTCAACCGATTCTTTGACGTGCTGACGAAGCAGAATCAGATCCGGGACCTCGACGGCTATCTCTCCGGCAAGACGCGCATCGCGCGTCCGGCGCCGGCGAAAACTGAACCGACGAAAACCGAACCGGTGAAGACTGAACCGACGAAGACCGAACCGGCGAAGACTGAACCGACGAAGACCGAACCGGCGAAGACTGAACCGACGAAGACCGAACCGGCGAAGACCGAGCCGGCGAAGACTGAACCGACGAAGACCGAACCGGCGAAGGCTGAACCGGCGAAGACCGAGCCCGTGAAGGCAGAGCCGACGAAGACCGAACCGGCGAAGACTGAACCGGCGAAGGCCGAGCCCGTGAAGACCGAGCCCGCAAAAACGCAGCCGCAGAATCCGCGTCCGAATCCGAACGCGCGCGAGGCCGCGCGGCCGAACGGCCCGCAGCAGGGCCAGCCGCGTCAAAATCCGAACGGGCAGAGCTACGGTCAGCAGAGACAGAACCCGAACGGCCAGAGCTACGGCCAGCGGCCGCAGAACCCGAGCGGCCAGGGCTATGGCCAGCGGCCGCAGAACCCGAACGGGCAGAGCTACGGCCAGCGGCCGCAGAACCCGAGCGGTCAGGGCTACGGCCAGCGGCCGCAGAATCCGAGCGGCCAGGGCTACGGCCAGCGGCCGCAGAACCCCAGCGGCCAGGGCTACGGCCAGCAGAGACCGAACCCGAACGGCCAGCCGGGCGGCCAGCGCCCGAATCCGGCGCAGCAGCAGCCGAAGCAGCCGAAGCAGCCCGCCGTCGAGCGCAAGCGCACCGGCAACATCCGCGTCATCGACACGCGCACCACGAACGTCGATCTCTCCAAATATGACGAACGGCTCGACAACTTCGCGCCCGACGCCTCCTCCGATCTCTCTACCGGCAAGCAGAAGCTGAAAAAGCAGAACAACCGCGACAACCGCTCCTCGAAGAACCGTGACAAGGAGCGCCTGGCGATGGAGAAGCTGCGCCGCGAGAATCTGGAGAAGCTGCGCCGGCTGCCCGTCAAGATCACGCTGCCGGAGGAGATCTCCGTCGGCGAGCTTGCCGCCCGCCTGAAAAAGACGGCCGCCGAGGTCATCAAGAAGATGATGATGATGGGCATGCCCGCCGCGATCAATCAGGTGCTCGACTACGACACCGCCTATCTCGTCGCCGACGAGTTCGGCGCGAAGATCACAAAGGAGGTCGTCGTCTCCATTGAGGACCGCCTCTTCGGCGAGGACGAGGAACACGCGGAGGATCTTGTCACCCGCGCGCCGGTCGTGTGCGTCATGGGCCACGTCGACCATGGCAAGACCTCCCTGCTCGACGCGATCCGCCACACGAACGTCACCGGCGGCGAGGCCGGCGGCATCACGCAGCACATCGGCGCCTACCGCGTCAACATCAACGGCCGCGACATCACCTTCCTCGATACGCCCGGCCACGAGGCCTTCACCGCCATGCGCGCACGCGGCGCGCAGGCGACGGACATCGCGATCCTGGTCGTCGCCGCCGACGACGGCATCATGCCGCAGACGATCGAGGCGATCAACCACGCCAAGGCTGCCGGCGTCGACATCATCGTCGCCATCAACAAAATCGATAAGCCGCATGCGAATCCGGATACGGTGAAGCAGCAGCTGACAAACTACGATCTCGTGCCCGAGGAGTGGGGCGGCGAGACGATCTGCGTGCCGGTTTCCGCCGTCACGAAGCAGGGCATCGACGAGCTGCTCGAGTCCGTGCTTCTCGTCGCGGACGTCAAGGAGCTCAAGGCGAATCCGACCCGCCGCGCCAAGGGCATCGTCATCGAGGCGAAGCTCGACCGCGGCCGCGGCCCGGTCGCCACGGTCATCGTGCAGAACGGCACGCTGCGCGCGGGCGATATTGTCATCGCCGGCACCTCCGTCGGCCGCGTGCGCACGATGCTGAACGACCGCGGCGAGGCTGTGCCGGAGGCCGGCCCGTCCGTGCCGGTGGAGATCGTCGGCCTGGCGGAGGTTCCGCAGGCGGGCGACGAGTTCAACGCCGTCGAGGACGAGAGAATGGCGCGCACGCTGGCCGATCAGCGGCGCGAGAAGGCCAAGAACGAGGAGCTCAGCGCCGCCGCCAAGGTGAATCTGGAGGATCTCTTCAGCCAGATCAAGGGCGGCGTCAAGGAGCTGAACATCATCGTCAAGGCGGACGTCGGCGGCAGCGCCGAGGCCGTGCGCTCGTCGCTGGAGAAGCTCTCGAACGACGAGGTCAAGGTGCGCGTGATCCACAGCGCGGTCGGCGGCATCCGCGAGTCGGACGTCATGCTGGCGGCCTCTGCGAACGCGATCATCGTCGGCTTCAACGTCCGTCCGGACAAGAACGCCGCGGACATGGCGGAGCGCGATCACGTGGATATCCGCACCTACCGCATCATTTACGAGTGCATCGGCGAGATCGAGGCGGCCATGAAGGGCATGCTGGCGCCGGAGTACCGCGAGGTCGTGTTGGGCCGCGCCGAGGTGCGGCAGACGATCCGCGTGCCCAACGTGGGCATCATTGCCGGCTCTTACGTCACGGACGGCAAGGTCACGAGAAACGCGCTGATCCGCATCGTGCGCGACGGCATCGTGATTTTCGAGGACAAGATCGGCTCGCTGCGCCGCTTCAAGGACGACGTGCGCGAGGTCGCGCAGGGCTACGAGTGCGGCATCGGTCTGGAAAAGTACGACGACATTCACGTCGGCGACGTACTGGAAGCGTATATTATGGAGGAGGTCGCGCGCTGACGGCGCGGCCCCCGCAGACGGCAGCATGGCAGGAGGTAAAGAATGGTATTTTCAAGCCTGGAGTATTTGTTTCTTTACTTTCCCGCCGTGCTGCTGATTTATTTTCTCACGCCGCTGCGGTGGCGGAATCTGGCGCTGTTCGCCGTCAGTCTCGTTTTCTACGGCTGGGGCGAGCCGCTGTACGTGTTTCTGATGCTGGCGACGGTGACGGCGGACTACGTTTTTGGCCGTCTGGTCGGCCGCTGGCGGGAGACGGACCGGCGCCGCGCGCGCGCGTGGATGATCGCGGCGGTGACCGTGAATCTGGCGATCCTCGGCTTTTTCAAGTATTGGAATTTCTTTACCTCGATTCTCACTTCCCTGACCGGGCTGGCGCTGCGCACCGTGGAGGTGCCGCTGCCCGTGGGAATTTCGTTTTACACCTTTCAGGCGCTGTCCTACGTGATCGACGTCTACCGCCTCGACGCGCCGGCGCAGAAGAATTACGTGGCCTTCGGCACCTACGTGACGCTGTTCCCGCAGCTGATCGCGGGGCCGATCGTGCGCTACCGCGACATCGACGCGCAGCTGACGTCGAGGACGACGTCGGCGGCGCTTTTCGCCTCCGGCGTGCGCACGTTCTCCTGCGGCCTGGCGAAGAAGGTGCTGCTGGCGAACGCGGCCGGCGAGCTCTGGCAGCGGACGGCGGACGCGGAGACGACGACCGTCGTCGGCGCGTGGCTGGGGCTGGTGATGTTCGCCTTCCAGATTTATTTTGATTTCTCCGGCTACTCGGACATGGCGATCGGTCTCGGGAAGATGCTCGGCTTCTCCTTCCGGGAGAACTTCAATTATCCCTACGTGGCGGCGAGCGTAACGGATTTCTGGCGCCGCTGGCACATTTCGCTCTCGACGTGGTTCCGCGAGTACGTGTACATCCCGCTCGGCGGGAACCGGCGCGGCCGCGCGCGGCAGATATTGAATCTGCTGGCGGTGTGGCTTCTGACGGGGCTGTGGCACGGTGCGTCGTGGAATTTTGTGCTGTGGGGACTGTATTATTTTGTGCTGCTGGCGGCGGAGAAGCTGTTTTTGCTCCGTGCGCTGGAACGGGCGCCGCGCTGGCTCGGGCATGTGTACACGATGGCGGCGGTGCTCTTCGGCTGGTGGCTGTTCGCCTCGGTGGATCTGGGCGGCGGCGCCGCGGTGCTGGGCGCGCTGTTCGGCGGCGGCAAGGCCGTGGCCTTCGCGGACGCGGGATCGCTCTACGATCTGGCGACGTCGCTTGGGCTGCTGGTGATTCTGGCGGCGGCATCGACGCCGTGGCCGCGGCGGCTGTGGTACCGGCTCTGGGAGCGGCACGACGCGCCGATGCGCGTCGCGAGCGGCGTACTTGCCATCGCTTCTCTCGTTCTCGGCACCGCCTATCTTGTGAATTCGTCCTACAATCCGTTCCTGTACTTTCGCTTCTGAGCCAACCGGCAGTGCCGGCTGCCAATCGCGGCCGCCGGTGCCGGCTGCCAAACGCGCTCATAGCTTCAGCAGAGGTGTAAGACATCACACGGAATGTGCTGTGGCTGCGTCTGCTCACGCCGTTTGGCCACCGGCACTGCCGGCTGCCAAACGCGCTCATAGCTTCAGCAGAGGTGTAAGACATCGCACGGAATGTGCTGTGGCTGCGTCTGCTCACGCCGTTTGGCCACCGGCACTGCCGGCCGGGCACTGGCCGCTGCGCAGCGTCTGCTGAGATCAAACTAAGAAAAGAAAGGAGCTGTATCGTGAGAGAAAAACCTGTCGACTGCGACCGTGAGGCCGCCCGCCTGCTGCAGATCCAGACCGGCACCGGCCGCCCCCGCCTCGCCGACCGCGCCCTCATCATCGCCTTTGCCGCCTTCCTCGGCGCCTTCGCTCTCCTCTTCTGGCTCCTGCCGGACCGCGCCGCCTCCGAGACGGAGAACCGCGCCCTCCGCGAACGCCCCGCCTTCTCCTGGAAGGCGCTCGCCGACGGCTCCTTCACCGCCGAATTCGCCGAATATATGGCCGATCAGTTCCCCGCGCGGGATTTCTTCGTCCATCTCAAGGCCGCGTCGGAGGCCGCGCTCGGCCGCGGCGGCAATAACGGCGTCCTCTTCGGCCGCGGCGGCACCCTCGCCGCGCGGCAGGACACGCCGAACCTGACCAATCTGGAGACGAACCTCGCCGCCGCCGCGCATTTCGCCGCGCGCTGCGGCGTCCCGGCGACCTTCGCCGTCGCCGGCCGCACGATGGACGTCCTCGACGCCGATCTCCCCGCCCTCTACGGCAGCGAATGCGCCGATGAATTCTGGGATACGCTGCATGAAAAATCGGCCGCCGCCGGCCTCGCGCTGCTTGACTTGCGCGCACCGCTGCGCGCGCGGGCCGCGGACGGCGAGTACGTCTACTACCGCACCGACCACCACTGGACGACGCTCGGCGCGTACTACGGCGCCGCCGACATCCTCGCCGCCATGGGCAAGACGGCCGCGCCGCTCGCCGATTACACGCGCGAGACGGCCAGCGACGCCTTCTATGGCACCACGTGGTCCACGGCCGGCGCGGCCTGGATCGCGCCGGATACGCTCGAATTTTTCCGCTTCGCGGGCGATGAGGACTTCACCGTCGCCGTCGCGGACGACGGCTCGTCGATGGCCGGTCTGTACGACCGCTCGTATCTGGAGAAGAAAGACAAATATTCCGCCTTTCTCGGCGGCAACCACGCGCTGGCGACGGTGACGAAGCCGGGCGAGGCGCGCGAGACGCTGCTTATCGTCAAGGACAGCTTTGCGCACGCCGCCGCACCCTTTCTGGCGCGCGAGTACGATCTCGTGCTTGTGGATGCGCGCTACTACCACCGCCGCATCGCCGATCTGATCGGCGAGTACGGCGTGGACCGCGTGCTGTTCCTCGTCAACGCGGACAGCCTGACGGCTTCGGCCGTCTGGCGCGTGCTCGACGCGGGACTGGACTGAACCCCGGAAGGAAATGAAGATGGGAAGAAGTGAGGGAAATCATGCCGAAGAAACAAACGACGCCGCAGTATGACAACCAGTCGATCACGATGCTGAAGGGCGCGGACCGGGTGCGCAAGCGTCCGGCCGTGATTTTCGGCTCGGACGGCCTCGAGGGCTGCGAGCATTCGTATTTTGAGATCCTCTCCAACGCCGTCGACGAGGCCCGCGAGGGCTACGGCCGCGAGATCATCACCACGGTCTGGCGCGACCGCACGATCATGGTGGAGGATTTCGGGCGCGGCGTGCCGCTCGGCTACAACGAGACGGAGGGCCGCTACAACTGGGAGCTCGTGTACTGCGAGCTGTACGCCGGCGGCAAGTACGACAACAACGGCGACGGCGCGGCCTATGAGTATTCGCTGGGCCTCAACGGCCTCGGCGCCTGCGCCACGCAGTATTCGTCGGAGTTCATGGACGTCACCTCCTATTCCGGCGGCGTCGCCTCGTCGATCCATTTCCGCCGCGGCGAGCCGGTGAGCGAGCTGGAGACGGAGCCGATCCCCAAAAAATCGCCGCGCACCGGCACGACCGTGCGCTGGCGGCCGGATCTCGAGGTCTTTACGGACACGGCGATCCCGCGCGAATTCTTCTCCGATACGCTGAAAAAGCAGGCCGTCGTCAACGCCGGTCTCCGCTTCCGCTTCCGCTGGGAGGAGGAGGACGGCTCGTTCTCCGAGGAGGAATACGTCTACGAGAACGGCATCTCCGACTACATCCGCGAGCTGGCGGGCGACACCGCGCTGACGGAGCCGGTTCTGTGGAAGATGGAGACGAAGGGGCGCGACCGCGACGACAAGGAGGACTACAAGCTGCGCTGCGAGGCGGCGTTCTGTGTATCGAGCCAGGTCAACGTGATCGAGTACTACCACAACTCCAGCTTTCTGGAGCACGGCGGCTCGCCGGAGCGCGCGGTGCGGACGGCGTTCACCTACGCGGTGGACAAAAAGCTGCGCGCCGCCGGGAAATACAACAAGAATGAATCAAAGATCACCTTCCAGGACGTCGAGGACTGCATCATCGTCGTGACGAATTCGTTCTCGACGCAGACCTCCTACGCCAACCAGACGAAGAAGGCGATCACGAACACGTTCATTGCGGAGGCGATGACGAGCTTCCTCAAGGAAAGCCTGGAGATTTATTTTCTGGAGCATCCGGCGGAGACGGAGAAATTCCTCTCGCAGGTGCTCATCAACAAGCGCTCCCGCGAGAGCGCGGAGAGCACGCGGCTGAATCTGAAGAAGAAGCTGACGGCCTCCGGCGTCGGCGCGGAGCGGGTGGAAAAGTTCGTTTCCTGCCGCTCGAAGGATCCGACGCGGCGCGAGCTGTACATTGTGGAGGGCGACTCGGCCCTGACCTCGGTGAAGCTGGCGCGCGACGCGGAGTTCCAGGCGGTGATCCCGGTGCGCGGCAAGACCCTGAACTGTCTGAAATCGAGCTACGAGCGCATCTTCAAGAGCGAGATCATTGTGGATCTGCTGAAGGTGATCGGCTGCGGCGTGGAGCTGCGGGGCAAGGTGAAGACGGACGCGGCGCCGTTCGATCTCGACGCGCTGCGGTGGTCGAAGATCATCTTCTGCACGGACGCGGACGAGGACGGCTTCCAGATCCGCACGCTGCTTCTCACGATCTTCTATCGTCTGCTGCCGACGCTGATCAAAGAAGGAAGGATCTATATCGCGGAGTCGCCGCTGTTTGAGATCACGACGAAGACGGAGACGCTCTTCGCGTACAACGAGCCGGAGAAGGCGGAGATCGTCGGGCGGCTGGAGGCGGAAGGAAAGAAGTACACGCTCCAGCGCTCGAAGGGTCTCGGCGAGAACGAGCCGGAGATGATGGCGAAGACGACGATGAATCCGGCGACGCGGCGGCTGATTCGCGTGCTGCCGGCGGACGCGGAGGCGACGGCGCGGATCTTTGAGACGCTGCTCGGTGACGATCTGCCGGCGCGCAAGGAATTCATCACGCGCTACGGCGCGCAGTACTGGGCCGACGCGGACATCTGAGGCGGGCAGTGCCCGCATCCGGGCGCGCGCATGGCTTCAGCTGAGCTGTGAGACAGCACACGGAATTTGCTTTGGCTGCGACTGCATACGCAGTTTGACCACCAAGAAAATGGCTGCGCTTCTAATGCCGATGGCAATCTCTCAGGCGAGCGGTGGCTGACGCCTCAGCCCTCAACACTTATGTGGGGGTTTGGGGGCTATGCCCCCAACCGCTGCACGTCCGTCAGCCGGTGTCTGGATACACAGCCGGGGGTGCAGGGGGATTCGGGGCTTTATGCCCCACGACAAAAGAATCCCCCTGCCGGGGCTTTTGCCTCGGTTTCCCGAAGGGAAACGCGGCCGGCCTCTTCGGCCGCGAGAGGCAAATGCGGTGGCAAATCCGGCCATCGGCCGGTTTGCCACAGAAGCCTTGAAGGGGGCGTGAGCCCTGTGGTAAAGTGGCCTTAAGGCCACTTTACCACGGCGGGAGTGGATTCCTAAGGAGAGGGCCCGGGGCTCTCTCCTTAGGATTCAAGTCTGAGACGTGGAGTTTGTGCTCGCGTGATGTAGTGTCTGTACAGACGGAATGTCTGCGGGCGGTCAGCCTGTTTTGCGGGGGCTCTTGCGGTAAACCGGCGATGGCCGGATTTACCACCGCATTTCCCCTCGCGCCGCAAAAGTCGGCGGCGCGTTTCCCTTCGGGAAACCGGGGCAATGCCCCCAACCCCGCACCCCTGCGCGCCCCCCTGCCCCCGGGCGCGCAGGGGTGCGGGGTTG
>Ga0208297_1000764_pt1 | contig 48865 bp, 43 predicted proteins | sample LMS_cellobiose_e_FD_187367 | JGI IMG/M metagenome (GOLD analysis project Ga0208297, IMG submission 187367) | Rumen-fistulated moose microbial communities from Alaska, USA - LMS_cellobiose_enrichment (SPAdes) (version 2) | ecosystem: Host-associated > Mammals > Digestive system > Stomach > Rumen... | reverse complement strand
GATAAGAGGTACTATCTATGACCGCCGTGAGAGACACGGTTATTTTGGGTCCGAGCCGTATGATGGGAAACTATCACGTACGGTTCCTTGAAGAGGGCAACCCCGTGAGGGGTTGTCCTTATTCGACAGAATAAATCCCCTCCCTACCGGGAGGGGGCCTTAATCAAATCAAATCGTCTTCCACTTTTTCTTTATCTTCCTCAGATTGTGATTCTACAGCCTCGATGCTGATGCCGATGGTATCTCTGAGATAGCGGAACATACTTTCAGATCTGGACTCCAGGAAACCGTCGAGATCCTCCTTGATGAAATAACCATAGGCGGTATCATCGATGAAATGACGGGCCAGTCTGTCTTTAATCACAGACTCCTTGCCGTCGCAGTACTCGTTGATGATCTTTGCAGCATAGTCAAAAGTATGTTCAGAGCCGATCATCCTGTTTGTGGTTGACGATATATAGGTCTTGTTGAAGACAGTGTCGATGGAGTAACCTTTGACAGACAAATCTTTGTAACGTGCAAAAGGGAAAATATGATGAAGATCGGTCTTCAGAGATGGATTAATAACTGAGCAACAGGTCATGAAATCATCCGGATGTTGAATATTCATGAGACAACGAATCATGTTGATACGGGCCCCCTTCGAGTCTGGAGTCAGCATGAGCAGATCCTTGGGATACCACTGGGCCGATTTCTGGAGGAAATCCGGGGTGGCCCCTCCAGTTAACCATGAGGTCAACGAATCAGAATCATCCTTTGTCTTCGTCATAGCGCCCTCACCGTATCTCAGATCTAGAGCGGAATGGAAGAAGTACTGGCGGAGTTTAATAGGCACCTTTTGGCTGAGCTCCAAGGACAATTTGTTAGAAATGTATCCACTTTTTACCAATGCGGAGGCCATAACGAGGATAGAGGGCTGATAAGGTATCAGGGCCAGAGTGGAATCGGTGCAGGCCCCGTACTCCTTCATGAATGACAATGCCTGGTCAATCCCTTTGATCGCACTCGACCAATTGTTCTGAATATCGATGGTTTCAAGATTCTCGGCGAGCCTGTTCTTAGAATGGGGTTTACCTGAGACCAAAGCTATGACCTGAAGCAGATAAACACGGTTGGCATTCTGTGCCATAAATACCCCCAGGAACGGATAGGAGAACTGATTGGAGACAGGGTCGATCTCAGACAATGCGTCATCCAACCGAGCGCGGATATTGAAATCCTTATAGAATTTCGCAACACAGATGTCAAACGAGTCCAAGCTCTTACCGGTAGTGTTCAACGTCTCGAAAATCCTGCAGATTGCGCTCATAGATAGCTTGTGCGACAGCTCCAAAACGGGAACATAGCATGAAAAAATGGGGTCAAGAATAGTAGTGAGTTCGTTTCCGATAAAATCAGTGTAGTCCTTCGGCTGATTGATAGAGATCATTTCATCGCGATAGGAAAGGATCTGTGCATTGTATGAGGCAGACACCTGGGAGCCTTTGAGTAGGTTGAATGGAAGCAGATGTCCATCAATTTTATGAATGGTGTGAGGATTCTTGACCGAAACGGATTTGACCTCGATGAAGTTTTCGAAATCAAGACCCTCGATGTTGTTGCCGTTCTCACGATAGGCCTCGTAAAGGTCTTTCAGCTTTATGAAGAAGTTCCCGTTCTTATGCTTACCGTACAGTGCCTGATATACCGAGGTCAAACGCTGCTGGCCGTCGAGGACGACATTGCCGGGGAATTGTCCTTCAGCAATGGAGGGGCTCCCTTCGAAATTCTTGATGCAGAACTGATTCTTATATGAAAGGAACAAAAGAGAACCTATAGGGTAGTTATGGAGTATGCTGTCGAAGAGCTTCTTAACAGCGTCCAGCTTCCATTCATACTTCCTCTGGAATTCGGGCAGGGCCAATTCGCCGGCATCGATTTCTGATAAGAGTTCCTGAAGATTGAGCGATTGTGGAATCAAAGACTGCTGCATGGGTGCGAATCAGATACATCCGGTATAAGACTGCCGGAATCAACCGGAATCGCATTGACGGTCACGCAACATAACTATCAACTCGCTGAAACTATGGAGGTCCCCTGCCTGAACGTAATAGTTGTCAGCGTCCATGCGCGTCTTCCCGTTGAGAAGAGAATTCTGATGGATCATAAGGCCGGCCCCGATGACATCTTCGACAAGCTCTGTCCTGGTAATGAAATCGGCAAGATTGGTATCCCATTGCGCAGGGATTACGACAAATCTCAGGGCATCGTAGTCGACATCGTCCACATACAGCATGCGACTCCCCCTCAGGAAGTAGGACACATCGGATTTTATACGGATCAGAACGAAGAAATCGAATTCGGAGATGCCGCCGTCCCTGTTGGGGATGTATCTGCCACATGAATCCCAGTCCTGGACCCCTAGCAGAAGAAGGTTGCCAAAACTCTTTGTGAATTTGACAGCGACGTTGAAGCCGTTCACAGTGAAGTCTGAGGAATCCCACTCTTCCAGATCTATCGCCCTTATATCAGGTGAGGGGATGTCGACATCGGACACACGGAAGAAATTGTAGAATGCATATTCCGAGAGCTTGCCCTGTAGGACATCGATGAATATCTCGCCGTTGCTTCTCGAAACCTGGCCTTCTGAACGGTGATCGCGATGCTGTCCATAGCGACCGAAAGTCATATCGTATGCAAAAACAAAACATGAGTCCACATCTTCGCTCCGAGTAAGTCGTTCTAATATTAATTAGTGCAATTCATATGAGTTTAGTAGTTGCCCGCTAATTCTGGGTGTTGCAAAACACTGAATTCACCATACAGTTTATTGGGTTGTACTTGACGCTCGGTATATCCTGCCCTGTATCCCCTTGTACTCCAGGAACGGCTCCAGATAACCTTCCACATGGAGATGCTCAATCGCCATCAGGTCCTCTCCCTTCCTGAATGCCTCGGCCATCTTCTGGTCCTTGAACCCCAGCACATCGTTGGCCTCGCGCACCGATGCCGCGTACACCACCCTTCCCAAACCCGCCCAGGATATGGCGGCCTTGCACATCGGGCATGGCTCCGATGATGTGTACAGCGTGCAATCCGACAGGTCTATGGTCCCGAGGGCGGCGCATGCGCTGCGGATCGCCATGACCTCTCCGTGGGCGGTTGGATCCGTATCGATCAATACGCGGTTATGCCCCTTCCCGACGACCTCCCCGTCCCTGGTTATGACGCAGCCGAACGGGCCTCCGTGGCCGGCGCGGATTCCGATAAGGGCCTCCTCGATCGCCATCCTCATGAACTTCTCGTCGGGATTCATGGCCATTGATGGCATTCACAGACTATGAACTTTATCGATATCCGTCAGGCATCCACGACCGCCCAGTTCTCCGCCTTCGCCGACACGTTCTTCAGCAGCAGGATGCAGTCACCCTTGCACTTCTCCATATCGATGCTGTCCCTGATCAGGTCCAACTCCGAATCGTTAAGCGACCTCAGGCCGTCCTCCCTGCCGAATATCAGTACGGGTCCGCACATCATCTTGTCGTCCCACTCTATGGTCGGCGGGGCCACCTTGGGGACCTTGTCGCAGATCACCACGTACAGCGGCACCGAGAACAGATACAGCTTGAGGAAGGAGAACGCCTTGGTGTCCAGATACTCCGATATCCCCCAGCGGGGTCATCTTGACGGTGACCACTCCAGCTTCCTTCTCCGAGATCACGAAGCCCTGCAGCTTCATCCCTGCCTTTGGAAACTTCATTCACATCATCTCCTTTCCTTTCTCCAGAGGTCTCCGGTCCTGAAGTCGATGTAGGATCCGTCCCTGTTGTCGATGCCTATCAGGTTCCCCTTGTCATCGAATATACGGCCTTCGGGATCCTTCCTTCCCCTGTACCTTCCGTTGTCATAGTAGTCGTCTACCATTTCCTTCACTCCTCGGATTCTTTCCGATGGTTGATGATCAGGGTCCGGAATATAATAACTTTAAATTGTAATTGTCGTTATTGTTGTTATTGTATTCGTATTTTCGACACTTGCTGGGTATATAAAGGAATATATAAATCATAAAAACGAAAATCGAACACGATCTGATGGTTTTCGTGGCGAATCTTCAATTTCAGGAAAGCCTGAGCTGAAGGTGCTGGCAGGTCGGTTACGTTCCGGATAAGCAAGGTTATATAGGGATATATATTAACCAGCTTTGCTGGTTAATTATAATCCCTATATAAAAATTCGAGTGTCAGTGAGATTCCGGAAAAACAGATTAGAATCGCAGGAAAGTGTGGAAGTTACAATGGATCGGCCTGAGAAGATGAGGATAGGGCACAATACCGTGCAGTACGAGGGAATACCCGCCCCTACCGCCATAGGCATGGCCCTGTTCGAATCCTCTGGCATGAGGAAGCTCATAGACGACCGTTGCAACTTCGACCCGGCCAGGAGGATCCTGAGCCCGGGTATGGTGGTCAAGGCCCTGATCGGCCCCACCTTCAACATTCGCAACAAGTACCCCCTCTACCTTGTCAACAAAGCATATTCCTCCGCCCCGGTGGACCGCCTCTTCGGACCCACGGTCCAACGGGACGACCTGTACGACAACGCCCTCGGAAGAGGGTTGGACACATTGTTCGACACCGATCTCGAGAAGCTGTTCAAGGACTGCTCCGACCTCATCCGTACCAGGTACGGATTCGGTTCGAACGTGTTCCACATGGACAGCACCGACATATCATTCTACGGCGTGGAGCCCGAAGACTCGGGGGACGGCGCCGCCGTCCCCAGACGCAACGGGCATCCGAAGGACCTGAGGACGGAGCTGCTCCAATACGAGCTGCAGATAATGACGGATTCCAACCGCATCATCAGGTACATGAAGCCGTATTCGGGGAATGTCAGCGATCCGACCATGGACGGGGAGACCCTGGACTTCATCGGAAAGCATTTCCCGGAGGAGGAGAGGAAGAGGATCACCGTGGTGGCGGACTGTAAGATCACCACCACAGGCAATCTCCGTAAGCTGGAGGACCTGGGATTGGGCTTCGTGTCCAAGTGTCCCGAGAACTTCGTAGACCACGGGCGCAGGCATGCGGTGGAGGCCGCCAACAGCGGCCGCATGCATACCTGCTCCGACGATCCGGGGTTGAGGATGTCCGACTTCGATCTGGACATCAAGATGGGCGACGGCCTGCGCAGATACAGGTTCATCGCGTTCAGGAGGGAGGAGGAGGTGAGGAGGCGCGTAGAGGAGATGCGCGCGGACACCAAGTCCATCAGGAGGATGGGATACGGATTCCTAGAGAAGAGGAAGTACCGTACGGAATACGATGCCGTGCAGGATTTCAAGCGCATCAAGGAGGATCCGGACAATCCCTACAGGGCGAAGTACAGGATCGTCCGCAGAAGGGAGGAGATCAAGCTTGTGGGCGGGGATAGCCACAAGAAGAACTGGAATCCTCCCAAGCAGTATCGCGAATGGTGGGAGATGGAGATCGATTACGTCTTCTCGGAGGAGAAGGCGAGGGCCATAGCAGAGAGGGAATCCACGACGGTGCTTGTCACGAACCTGCCGCGGTCATGTTACGACCGCGGATCGTACCGTGAAGGGGTGACGGACGAAAAGGTTCCGGAGATCTACAGCCAGGAGTACAAGGTGGAGCAGTCGTTCCGCCTGATGAAGTCCGGTATCGGGATGAACTCGATCTACCTCCAGACACCTTCCAGGGAGAACGCGATGATGTTCGTCGTCTGCATAGCCGTCCTGCTGTCGAATATCGCGGATGCGATATTCAGACGCGCGGAGGCACGTCTGGACGGAAGGCAGCTGACGATGTATCACCTGGCCCACGAGACGCAGACGTGGATCGTGGCCTACTCCCGCAGCGAGAACGTCCTGAACGTCATGGGGCAGGACGATGCCGCGGACCGGCTGTTCGAGTACACAGACATGTTAGGCATCAATCCCCAGTTCCTTCTGGGTTACATGGGCGACTGATGGACTGCCGGAGGCAGGGCATCTGTCATAGCCCGGGCTATGCCTGTTCGGTTTTTTGAGAGCGAGGTGTAGAAGTCACGTTGTATTTTGCGAGAGCCAGACATGTCTGGATAGGTTCGCTTAAACAGAGATACAGAACGGAATCTTCTATCTCAGAGATCGTCGACCATCTTGGACCATTCCAAGAGGACGTTGAACTCCGGGATGTCCATGAAATCCGACGTAAGAAGGACGTTGTCGCAGTATCTGGACACCTTGAGCAGCTCCTCTTTGGTGGCATCGTCAAATGCGCCCTTCTCCGCGGCGTCTACGATGTAGCGGTCCAGAGGCCCCACGATCCTCTCTCCGCCCAGCATGATGCTGAGCTTCTGCGAGAGCTTGGACCTGATCTGGCTTGCCGTGCAGATCGCCTTGGCGCTGTTGTAGGGGATGTTGCTCATGCCCATGCCTATAGTCCAATCGGATAAAAGCCATCCTGTCCGCGACAGTGTTAATATTCCAAAGCACATCACAGCCCAAAATGTCGAGCAGATCGGTGCAGGACAGGATAATCTTCGGGAGGCCAGATGTCGAATCCATCGTATCAGACGGCCTCCTCTGCGCCGACATGCACTTCCACACCAACTGCTCCGATTCATACACCACCGTCGAGGATGCGCTCGCCCTCGCCAAGAGGAGGAACGTGGGATTCGCCATAACCGACCACAACCTCATCGACGGCTCGGTCAAGGCGTTCGGCCTGAAGGATGAGGACCAGTTCATGGTCCCCGGTATCGAGATCAGCGCCTGGGACGGCCCCCACATCCTCGTCTACTTCTATTCCCTGGACGAGATGGTGGAATATTGGAAGAGGAACACCCAGCCGTACATATCCCACAGCCCCTGGCTGGGGATAGACAAAGGAGTGGAATGGATCCTGGATTCCCTGGAGGACGTGAACTGCGTCATATCCGCCGCCCACCCCCATGGGTATCTAGGAACGGTCAAAGGGGTCCAGAAGGCCATCGACCGCGGCATACTGGATGTCTCCGTCGCCAAGAGGATGGATGCGTACGAGGTCATCTGCAGCGGAATGTCCCGCGGGGAGAACATAAGGGCCGGGAAATGCGCCCTGGAATACGGCATAGGCTACACCGGGGGCTCGGACGGCCATCTCCTCAGCGAGCTCGGCACCGTGCTGACGGTCTCCGACGCCGCGGACCTGGACGGCTTCCTGGACAGCATAGTCAAACACACCAACACAATCGTTGGGAAGGAGAAGAACATCGCCAAGAAGATCCTGATGGGAATGACCAGCGTCAGCAGGTTCAGCACATCCTGTCTGGTGCCTTCCATAGCGAGGAAGGCGGAATTGGCAAGGTACCGCGGCACCAAGAACAGGCCGGGTGTTTGAGATGAAGAGGGTGATCGGAAGCCTGGTATCGTTGACCGGGCCGGGAACGGCCCTGCAGGAGCTCCTGTACGGATTCATCATGGCCCTGATCTTCGTCTATGCCGCGAGGTTCGGGCTCCTGACCTTCAACAGCGTACAGGAATACGCCCTGGTGCAGATAGGCATGATCGCCACCTGGGGCACCATAGACGGGATCATCTTCTACTACATCGCGATGTGCGACTAGCGCCGCTACTGCCGCCTCATCGGTGGCACGGACGGCATGGAGAGGGAGGCCAGGATCTCCGGCCTCCTGGACGGCTTCTCCTCCACGCCTCTGGACGTACTTCCCGACAAGGACAAGAGGGACATCTGCGAGAGCATCCTGGACAGACAGCTCGAATCCGACGAGGAGGCGTGGGCCGACAGGAAGGACATGATCTGGAATCTGGTGGGGTGCATCCTGATATCCCTGCTCACACTCGTCCCGATACTGCTGCCGACCTTCCTGATGGATGACTTCATGCTCTCGCTGAGGGTCGCCTCCATACTGTCTTCCATAGTCCTCTTCTTCGTGGGATTCTTCATGGCCCCCCATCTGGGATCGAACCGCTGGATAACGGGATTCACGATGCTGGGGATGTCGCTGATAATATCGATCGTGGCCACGTTCACCGGCGGATGAGATCATTCCCCATCCTCGAACTGGGAGCTGTACAGGTCCGCATAGATCCTGCCCTTCCTCAGCAGCTCCTCGTGGGTGCCCTTCTCGGCTATGTTGCCGTCCTTCATCACCAGGATGACATCCGCATTGCGGATGGTGGAAAGCCTGTGGGCTATCACGAACGAGGTCCTCCCTTCCATCATGGAGTCTATCGCCCTTTGGATGACCAGCTCCGTACGTGTGTCCACGGAGCTCGTGGCCTCGTCCAGTATGAGCATCGGCGAGCGGTCGACGAGGGCGCGGGCGATGCATATCTGCTGCCTCTGACCCTCGGACATGGAAGTGCGCTGCCCGATCCTCGTATCGAGACCGTCCGGCAGGGATTCCACGTACATCTCCAGACCGACCTTCCTCACCGCTTCCATGACCTCATCATCTGATACGTCCCTGCAGTATGCTATGTTGTCCCTGATTGTCCCCTCGAACAGCCAGGTGTCCTGCAGCACCATGCAGAACATGTCGTGGACGTCCCTTCTGGACATATCCCTGATCGACACTCCGTCGATGAGGATGTCCCCGTCCGCGACGTCGTAGAACCTCATCACCAGGTTCACAGTGGTGGTCTTCCCTGCCCCGGTGGCCCCTACGATGGCCACCTTCTGACCCGGCTCTATGGTCGCGCTGAACCCCCTTATGGTCTCCTGTCCGGGCGCGTATCCGAACCTGACATCCCTGAACTCCACCTTCCCCTCGACGCGATCCAGCCTGACCTTGGATGCGTCCTCGGGCATCTCCTCGGCATCCAGGAGCTCCTGTATCCTCTCCGCTCCCGCTCCGGCAGCCTGCATGTTCCCCAGCGAATGGGAGATCATGTCCAGGGGGCCCATGAACATCCTTACGTACAGTATGAACGCGACCACCACGCCTATGGATGTCGCGCCGTCGATGACCATCACGGAACCGACTATGCAAACGGCAACATAACCGATGTTGCCGAAGAACTTCATCACCGCCGGCAGCAGCCCCATGGTGACCTCCGAACGGAATCCGCTGGCGCGGAGGGATTCGTTGATCGCATCGAACGCCTCCCTGTTCCCCTTGGACGCGGAGTATGCCATCACCAGATGGTGGGATCCATAAAGCTCGGACATCATGCCGTACATCCTACCGATGTTGTCCTGCTGGCTGCGGTAGTAGTCCTGGGTGTATCTGATAACAAGTCCGGATATCAGCATCCCCGCTCCGGCGGATGCCATGGATACCAACGCCAAGGTGACATCCATGATCAGCATCATCACGATGCATACGACCAGAAGGATCAACCCGTGCGAGAATATGGGCAGGCTCCTCCCCAGGGCGCTGCCGACGGTGTCCGTGTCGTTGGTGAACCTGCTGATAACATCCCCCTTCCTGCATCCGTCGTAGAAGCTCAGCGGCAGGCGCTCCAGCTTCTTCCACAGGTCCGTCCTCATCCTCCTGGCCACGTTCTGGGCTATGCCCGACATCCAGTATTGGCGGGATATCATCGCCAGGACGGCCAGGATGTACAGGGCCAGGGCGATGAGCGCATATTGCGTTATGCCATCCAGATCGATGTTCCCCGAATACATACCGTCCGATATCAGGTCCGTCATGCCCGCGATGTACTCGGGGGCGACGGCGTTGAACAGGGACTCGGCGAATATCATCGATATCGACAACACCAGCAGCGCCTTGTATTCCCCGAGATAGCGGAGGATCGTCCTCCATGATCCCCTCATGGACCTGGGCTTCTCCTTGGCGTAGCTTCCTCTGCCCGCGCGGGTGCCGTGACTCATAGCTCATCACCCGTCCTCTGTGATTCGGCGATCTCCCTGTAAAGGGGACATCTCTCCAGAAGCTCCCCGTGGGTGCCCTGGTCTATCAGGGTGCCCTCGTCCATGACGATTATCCTGTCCGCCCCGCGGGCGGTGCCTATCCTTTGGGTGATGAGTATGACCGTGGAGCCCTTCGTGCGGGCCTTGAGCCTGCGCCTGACCTCCAGGTCCGTGCGGAAGTCTATGGCCGAGAAGCAGTCGTCGAAGACGTAGATCTCCGGATCCCTGCACACGACCCTGGCGATGGAAATCCTCTGCTTCTGTCCTCCGGACAGGTTCCTACCCTCCTCCGAGATATCGATATCCAATCCTCCCTCGGAGCGTACGAAATCCCCTATGCAGGCGACATCCAGAGCATCCCAGATGTCCTGGTCGGTGCGGTCTTTCGATCCCGATCCGTAGCAGACGTTGTCCCTGACGGAACCGGATATGACCGTCGACCTCTGGAAGACGAAACCTATCCTCCCTCTAAGGGAATCCAGGTCGTATTCCCTCACGTCGACCCCGTCGACGAGTATCCTCCCCTCGGTGGCGTCGTAGAACCTGGGGATCAGATCGGCCAGGGTGGTCTTCCCGCATCCGGTGGCGCCGATTATCGCCACGGTCTCCCCAGGACGGACGTCGAACGATATGCCGTGCAGCGTGTCCGAACCGGCACCCGGATAGCGGAATCCGACGTCCAGGAACGATACGGACCCGGTCCCGTCGCCTTCGGTTACCTTCCCCCCTACTATGGACGGTTCGGTGTCCAGCACCTCCGATATGCGGTCCATCGATGCTTTGGCGCGGGGGAACACGTTGAATATCTGCACCAATGTGCGGAACCCGTTCAATGCCATTATCGAGTATGTAGCGAACACGATCATCTCGGAGAACAGGTGCAGCCTGTCCCCCTCCGACGCCGTTCCGGCTATTATGAATGCGCCCAGCCAGTATATCGACATGGTCAGGACGTTCCTGATCAGACCGTTCAGGGGGACGTTCACCCCCATCAGCCTCATGGCGCGTATGTTGTTTGCCGCCAGGGCATCGTTGGCGGAATCGAACTTCTCCTGCTCCAGCATGTCCGCGTTGTAAGCTCTGATCACCCTCTGCCCGGACAATGCCTCCATGGTTATGCCGTTCATCCCGTCGTTCAGGGCCTGCACCTTCCTGTACAGCGGAGATGTCAGGCGCATCACGGTCATGACGAGCAGGATCATCGCGACCACAGATACCATCGTCGCAGACGTCCAGGTGATGTTGCTCTGACTGATCCTGAGGATCGCCCAAATGGATATTATGGGCGCCCTGAGGAGGGACTCCATCGCCACGCCAATGAAATCCTGCACCTGCTTGACGTCGTTGGTGGAGCGGGTTATCAGGCTGTATGATGATATGGTGTCTATCTCGCTCAGCGAGAACCTCTGCACGTGGTCGAACTGCCTCTCGCGGATGTTCTTGGCCGTGGAGGATGATACCCATCCGACCGTGATGCTTATGGCCAATCCGGTGACCAGACTGGCCAGGGCGCATGCGACCATTGCGAAGGATTTGTCCAAGACCTCCGCGGACGTCCCGTGGGACGTAATCACATCGGTTATCGCGGCCATGTAGAGAGGGATCTCCAGATCCAGCCAGACCTCGAACAGTATCATGAAGAACACTGCGATGGCCAGAATCCACTCCTTCCTGCCGAAGAATCTGACGAAGGAGAACATCCCGCTCATAGGACCACACGGTTATCAGAGGGTATCGGATAATAAACATTGACTCAGGGCCCCCATTTATATTTGCACCGCGATTCCGGTATCATGGCAGACGATCACTCCGAAGAATTCAAGAAGTTCATCCTAGAGAACAGGGAGATCATCGAGAGCATACTCGACGAGGCGAAAAGATCCACCAAGAAGGCCTCCGAGGAGATCATCGGCGGCAAGGTAGAGGAGGCCAAGGACAAGACCAAGGAGTTCAACGACGCCGTCTTCAGGATCATTTCCGATGACGATGTCCAGAGGCACTTCATAAGTGGCTGCCTGGAATTCCTCCATTTCTTCGAATCCGTCATCGAGGCTGCCCCGCTGCCCCCGGAGGTCAGGGATGTGGTCGACAAGTTCGAGGAGACCAAGGAGAAGGCCGTCCGCAACGTGGTCGTGACCGGTGCCAAGGACAGGATGGAGAAAGTCTCCGTGGACGATTCCAAGCCCAAATCCGGGAAGAAGAAGGGTTACGAGAACATCAAGGTCAACGACCTGAGCAAGAAGAAGTGAGCCCTCTGGTTTCCATTCGGGAACCAGCCTTATTTATCCGTCGATAGGGATTGCCCCGCATGGTCAAGACGATAAGGATAGACGAATCCAAATGCGACGGCTGCGGGCTGTGCGTAGAGGCGTGTCACGAGGGCGCCCTGGCGCTCGTGGACGGGAAAGCGAAGCTCGTCAGACCGAATTTCTGCGACGGCATGGGCGACTGCCTACCAGCATGCCCCAGGGACGCCATATCCTTCGTGGAGGACGGGCCCAAGGACACCATAGGTATGGTCCAACCCAATCTCGTCATGAACCCCAACACATCCATTCCCGGAGTCCAGTGGCCGATCCAATTGGCTTTGGTCTCGCCGATGTCCGATTTCCTGAAAGGCACCCTTGTGGTGGCTGCAGACTGTACCGCGTTCAAAGCCGATGATTTCAAGGAGAAGTTCGTGGGGAAGGACCCCATGGTCATCGGATGCCCGAAGCTGGACGACAGGGAGAGGTTCGACAAGCTCGTGACCATATTCCGCGACAGACCCGTGGACAAGGTCAGTGTCGTGAGGATGGAGGTCCCATGCTGCAGCGCCCTGACCAGGACGGTCCGTGCCGCCATCGAGCTTTCAGGCAGAGATATCGCTCTGGAGGAGACGGTCATCGCAAGGGACGGGCGCATCCTGTCGTGATGATCTCCCGGTCACCCTTTTCAGCCCAAGAGCTTCGATCCCAGTTCGTATGCCTTCTTCAGCTCGCTCGGGAAAACCTTCTCCCTTCTCTCGACCCTCTCGCTTCCGTTGAAGAACGTCCAGTCGAACTTGCTGTAGTCCTTGACCTGCATTGTCTCGCCCACAACATATACCTGGGTCGGACCTATGAATGTCTCGAGGGTCGACCTGTACTTCTCCAGCATATCGCTGTAGAGTCCGTCGGGAGCGTTGGACGTCATTATCAGCAGCACCGGGATCCTGCGCTCGTTGCAGCAGGGGTGCTCCTTGTTGTATGTGAGATACGGGAACACCAGCCTCTCGTACAGCAGCTTGAACTGGGCGCAGAGGTCGCTGAAGTAGTTGGGCGCGCCCATGATCAATCCGTCGGATTCCCTTATGGCATCCAGGACCGGCTTGAGTCCGTCCTTCACGATGCATTCGCCCATGTGGGCCTCCCTCTTGCACCCGAAGCACGAGATGCAACCGGTGAAACTGTCCAGTTTGTAGAGGTCGAACTTGGTGACCGTCGCGCCCTTGGATTCCGCGCCTTTGACGGCCTCGTCGATGAGCATATCTGTATTCCAGCCCGAACGGGGGCTGCCGTTGATGGCTACTATCTTGCCGGACATGAGAGTTGTATAGGGATGTTGGGTTATAGCCGTTTCCGACCGGCCGATAATGGTTATCATCCAGTACCCCATACCTCCGTCCGGAGGCTTACCCTGGACCACATCATCATCCACGTTGACATGGATTGCTACTACGCATCCGTAGAGATGAGGGATGATCCGTCCCTGAAGGACAGGCCCGTGGTTGTTCTCTCGCCTTCAGATCAGATCCAGGTGGTGGGCACATGCAACTATCCTGCCAGGGAGATAGGCCTGCATTCCGGGATGTCCGTTTCCGAGGCTAAGCGCATCTGCCCGACGGCCGCCTTCATCAACGGCGACCTGAAGAAGTACCGTGCGGTGTCCGAGGAGCTGCACGGCCTGTGGTCCGAATACACCGACGTCATGCAGCCGGTCATGCTGGACGAAGCTTATCTGGATGTCACCGAGACCGCAGGCGATATCGACAGGGCCAGGGAATTCGCCCACGAGATACAGAGACGCGTCCTCGAGGATATGGGCATGGGATGCTCCGTCGGCCTGGGATACAACATGGTGACCGCCAAGACCGCCAGCGAGGAGATGAAGCCCAACGGGTACTTCGAGATACTGAACCCCCGGGAGTTCATGGATCTCATGGACAATCGCGACATCGGCGAGATAAACTCCATCGGCCCGAAGACGTCCGAGAGGCTGAACTCCATCGGAATATGGACTCCCAGGGATGTCCGCGAGCGCAGATCCGAGGTCTCCGCCCTCCTGGGCACCAAGGCGCAGAGGATCCTGGATCTCGCGGAAGGTTTGGACGACCGCGTCGTCACGCCACATGCCCCCGAGGATTCCAAATCCATCGGGAGGAGCCTTACTTTCCTGAAGCCCGTGGACGATTACTGGCTGCTCTCGGACGTAATCTTCCTGATATGCGTGGACATCTCCAACAATCTGGATGCTTACGGCAAATACGGCAACGGCATCTTCGTCACGGGATCTTACACGGACAGGACCCCGTTCTCAGCGAACAGGACCGTGAAGAACTGCCGCGACGCCCTCGGGATGCACGAGGCAGCGATGTCGCTCTTCGACGGGATCCCGTTCCGTCCGATAAGGCGCATAGGGGTCAGCGCATACAACCTGACCAGGGCGGACTCCAAGCAAACGACCTTGGATGCATTGATGGACACCGTTAAGTCCCCGGATATCGGCAGTGAGCTCGAAAGGATTAGAAAAAGATACGGCCTGGATGCGCTGGCCAAGGATGACATCGACCGGGACACCATACGTTCAATCGCCGAACATATGAGGACGCACAGGTCCGGGATTCAGCAGAAGTAACTCAAATCTTTTTATTCGTTGAACTTCCTAACGTTATCTGGTCGAACACAATGGGGATAAACATCGGAATATGTGAGATGGAGGCACAGAACGCCGCTTGCAAGGACCTGAGGGCCAACATCGTCAAGGTCCACATCGATACCGAGAACGGATTCGAGGACATTCTACAGTACGAGGAGGTCGTCGACCTCGCCGCGGCCAAGAAGGCCGTGGGGGACTGGGCAGCTTTCATCAAGAGGAACAGGATCAACGAGGAGACGGATGCCGTCTACATGACCAAGGTCAAGAAGGAGGAGGACATCGCCCTGCTGCAGCCTCTGGCTAAGAAGGTCTGCACAGGATGGGTCATGATGGAGGGTCTGCCTGACGACAGGAAGGAGGTCGTCATGAAGATAGCCAGCAAGGATGACGTCATCACAGGCTGGGATCAGCTGGAGTTCGACGAGATGAACGAGATGTGCTCCAAATGCCCCCTGTCCTGGGACAAAGGGCGCGGATGCATCGGTGCGTTCGGACCCGACACCAGCAAGCTGCCTGAGATCGCCGCCAAGTACGACTGCCCCATAACGGCATCAGCTCCGGAATCCGCCAAGACCCATAAGAGATTCACACCGGCCGACGCAGAGGCCCTTCTGAAAGAGGTCGCGATACTGCGCGAAGCCCTTCCCAAAGAAGGCAAGGTGTTCGTAAACCGTTACGGCGGGCCCGTCGACAGGATGGAGGCCGTCGCCAAGATATCGGTCGCGGAAGGATGCGGCTGGTACTTCTTCTGAATCAACAGTAACCGTTGATGCGGAGGATGAGGGCGGACATGTTCTTCACCAGGGCATGAACGCCTTTCATCCCCTGCTTATCGTCCTCGTACTGAGGCGAATTGAGCGCATGGACTATCGGCAGCGGGTTCGAACCGCAGACGTTCACGCCGTTGCGCAGAAGGAAATCCACGAGCTGATTGTATACGAGCGAACCGCCGTCGTGACCGCAGACCGCTATGGCACCGCCTACTTTCCCGTTAAGACCCAGATCGCCCTTCTCATAGACGAGCGCGGCCCTCTCCATGAAGGTCTGCATGACGCTCGGACATGCGTTGGAATAGGTGGGCGATGCCATAAGAATGGCGTCCGCCCCCCTGAGACGGTCCAGGATGTCGTTCAGACCGTCGTCCTCATCCATGCATCTCCCATCGCCGCGGATCTCGCATGTGAGGCACACGTTGCAGTTGGTGAAGTGGTAATCGTAGACGCTGATTATCTCCATCTCGATGCCTTCCCTCTCGAACATGTCCTGGACCTCGTTCAGGATGTTGCTGGTGTTGCCGATTGGGCGCGGGCTTCCGAGTATGGCGATGACTTTCATGCCACGAATATCCTGCGGCAGGTAGATAAGGGTTGACTCTGCGGGAATGGGGCGCTTGCATGGACTTTGACGGTGTCATCGCACTCGACGTCATATTCCCTGCCTCTACCGTCAGTATGCTGGTCGCCCAAACCTGCTTTTCGTATGTATCTAATAAATACGTCCACACGTTCGTGGGTGTATCAGGTGTACACATGACGGACATGCTGAAGATTGACGACCTCCATGTGGAAGCGGGGGGAAGGAAGATCCTCAAGGGTATCGACCTCACCGTGAAGGAGGGCGAGACTTGCGTCCTTTTCGGACCGAACGGATGCGGTAAATCCACACTGCTGGCAAGCATCATGGGCTACAGCACCATCACGGTCACGCAGGGAAAGATCGTCTTCAAAGGCAAGGACATCACCGACATGCCTGTCGACGAACGCGCAAAACTGGGCATCGGTATGATGATGCAGAGGCCCCCGAACATCTACGGGGTCAAGCTGGGAGACCTCCTCAAAGCCACCGCTAGCGAGCCCGACAAGGCCATTGCCGAGGCGGACAAGTTCAGGATGGAGAGGTTCATGGACAGGGAGGTTAACGTAGGATTCTCCGGAGGGGAGATCAAGAGATCAGAGCTCCTCCAGCTCACCGCCCAGAAGCCGGATATGATCCTGCTCGACGAGCCAGAGTCCGGAGTCGACCTCGAGAGCATCGACCTCATAGGCCAGAAGGCCCGCAGCCTTCTCGAGAGCGGAAAGGATTCCAACGGAAGGCACGTATCGTCATTGGTCATAACGCACACCGGACAGATCATGGACTACATCGGCGCCAACAAGGGATATGTCATGAAAGACGGCGTCATCGAACAGGAAGGCGACCCGATGGAGATACTCAAGGAGATCAGGCTCCACGGATACGGAGAGTGAAGAGATGCCGGACAGTCAGACTGTGAAGGAAGCGCTCAACAAGAAGGGTGCATACGGAAAGGACCTCGACCTCGATCACTACGACGCCGACGCTGACAAGCAGGTCATCGTCGACGATCTCAGGAAATCCGACTACAGGAAGTACATGGAGAACGTCGGTATAGTCGCCGACGAGATGGAACGCTCCGGTACGCTCATGTTCATCGACAACAACGCCAGCCACTGCTCCCCCAAGGTGCAGGAGGGACTGGAGATCAGTACCGTCAAGGAGGCATTGGCCAAGCACGACGGTCTGAAGGACTTCTACTGGAACGCGATGGACCCCACCAAGGACAAGTACACCGCCAAGACCTATCTAGAGGACGGCGACGGATACTTCGTCAGGGTGAAGTCCGGATACCACATCAAGTATCCCCTCCAGACATGCATGCTCCTGAACACCAACAGGTCCGCGCAGAAGGTCCACAACATCGTCATCGTCGAGGACGACGCATCCCTCGAGATGATCACGGGGTGCTCCACCGCACACCACGCGGATGATTCCCTCCATGTGGGGGTCTCGGAGATCTACATCGGCGACAATTCCAGCCTGTCGTTCAGCATGATCCACAGCTGGGGAAAGACCACCGGGGTACGCCCCAGGACGTCCACGGTCGTCGGCAAGAACTCGCACTACACGAACAACTACGTCATCCTGAACCCCGTGGGATCCCTGCAGAGTTTCCCCTCGGCCATACTCGGAGACAACTCATCGGCAACCTACAACACGATGTGCATAGCGCACGAGAGCTCGGACATCGACACCGGCGGACTCGTCTACCTCAACGGAAGGAAGTCCAGGGCGGAGATCATGAGCAGATCAATCTCGATGGGCGGAAAGATGTGCGCCCGCGGACGCATGGTAGGGAACGCCCCCGAGGCGAAGGGACACCTGGAATGCAGGAGCATCATCCTTAAGGACGGAGGCACCACTCTGGCCATCCCGGAGCTGGAGGCCCACATCGCGGATGTCGAGATGACTCATGAGGCGGCTGTAGGAAAAGTTGCCAGGGATCAGATCGAGTATCTCATGTCCAGAGGACTCTCCGAGGACGATGCGGTCAGCATGATCGTGAAGGGATTCCTCTCCGGCGGATCCATCAACGGACTCCCGGAAGAGCTCCAGAAGGAGCTCGACGAGGCCATCGCAAAGGCCAACGTCGGGGACTGAGACCATTTAATGGGGCACCGGCCCCATCATTCTTCTGAAAAGATCATTCATCCTTGAATGCCGCGTTGCGTTCGATGAGATGTATCACGTTCGCGTCATCATCGCGTATTGAACAGAAGGTTCCGAAAGGCCCTCTCTTAGGCTCCTGGACGAACACCACGCCCTCGTCTATGAGGCGCCTGCGGGTGTTGTAGGGGGAATCCACTCCGAAATACAGCCCCGTATCCACTCCGGTGCTCTCCGACCTCCTCAGGATGAGTCTGCAGTCGGCCCTGATCAGATACGCCTCTTCGTCATCCGAGGACAGGACCTCCATTCCGAGTATGTCCCTGTAGAATGCGACAGACCTCCCGACATCCCTGACCGGTATCGTGGAAACGTGAATGGACTCGGGAAGACCCTCTGTGGTGTATTCGAAATTGGCTCCGTGCGGGTCTCCTAGAGGCATATGTACGGTATCCAGGAGGCGGATAATAAAGAATCCCGATAGGGATGCTGGGTGGCTGCTTGGACTTTAACCCAAACGTTAAATAGATGACCATTATACTCTGGAATGTTGCCCTGGTAGTGTAGCGGCCTATCATGAAGCCCTGTCGAGGCTTCGACACGGATTCAAATTCCGTCCAGGGCGCTCATCTTTCTCATCTCACGACTTCCAAGACTGTTCTCTCTGTGTTGTTCATCGGATTTCGCACGACCCTTGCGGTCTCCGTCCTAGAAATAAACAAGATCATCTGGATGAACGCTTGCAGGAACCGTGCAGGAACACCGTGTTCTCCTTCGTCTTCTCATCGAACACGAGCTCCGCATCCACTCCGAAGACGGTGCTCATGTTCTCCGGCGTGAGGACCTCCTCGGGAGCGCCCAAGGCAAGAATGGAATGGTCCTTGATCAGAAGAACACGGTCGCAGTATCTGGCCACCATGCCGAGGTCGTGGGAGACGATGACGACGGTGAGCCCGTCGTTCTTCGACAGGTCCCTGACCAGATCAAGTACGTCGAACTGTGTGTTGATGTCCAGATGCAGGGTGGGCTCATCCATCAGAAGCACCTGGGGCGTCTGCGCCAGTGCCCTTGCGATGATCACCCTCTGACGCTCCCCTCCGCTCATGACGTTGATGTGCCTGTCGGCATAATCGGTCAGTCCCACGCGCTCCAGCGCCTTGTCCACGATCTCCTCGTCGCTGTGCGACATGCCCTCCATCAATCCCTGGAAGGGCATCCTTCCCATGGATACGATGTCCCTGACCGTGAACGAGAAATGGACCTCGTTGGTCTGGGGGACAACAGCGATCTTCGTGGCGATCTCCTTCTTCGTGATATCCTCCAGATCGCTGCCGTCCAGCAGAACCTTCCCTTCCTTGGGGGACAGGTTCCTGTTTAGGTTCTTGAGCAGCGTGGTCTTGCCGCAACCGTTGGGACCGAGTATTCCCAGGATCTCCCCCTTCCTGACCTCCAGATCGATATCCTTCAATACAGGCCATCCGACGTAGGTGTAGGACAGACCTCTGGTCTCGAGCGTCAATTCCAGCCCACCTCCTTCTTCCTCCTGATGAGCAGATAGATGAACAGCGGCGCTCCGATGAGGGATGTGACAACGCCTATCGGGAGCGTTCCGTAGAACGGGGCGATGACATGGGTGAGATAGTCGCATATCAGTATGAAGCATGATCCGGCGATCATGCTGAGAGGCATGATGACCCTGTTGTCGGGTCCGAGCAGTATCCTAAGGATGTGCGGGATGACGAGTCCTATGAATCCTATCACACCGACGAACGATACCGCCGCCGAGACGACTACTGTCGTCAGGAAGAGTATGAAGAGCCTGGTCCTCCTGACGTCCACTCCCAGGTCCATGGCGTGCGCATCTCCGAGCATGAGCACGTTAAGGTTCTTCGCCTGGGTTATCAGCAGCAAAGATGCCGCGGTTATCAGAGGTGCAGCGAACAGGATCTCCCCCCAATCCGCGTTCCCGAGATTTCCCATGGACCAGAACACTATACCCTCCAGCTTCTCGCCGGCGATGAATGTCAGGAAAGATACCAGAGCGGACAGCAACGCGGAGACGGCCACTCCCGACAGGATCAGCGTCTCGGTCCTGATCAATCCGCCGGTACGGGCCATGTTGTAGACCAGCACCATGGTGAGGAAACATGTGATGAATGCCAATGCGGGGGTCGAAACGGCTGTGGAGATGAACGGTACGACGAACACCATGCTGACGGCCGCTCCCAAAGATGCCCCGGACGAAAGACCGAGGATGTAAGGGGATGCCAGGGGATTCTTGAACACCGCCTGCATCGCGGCTCCCGTGACGGCGAGCCCGGCACCTACGAAGATACCGATGACCACTCTCGGCGCATTGATATCGCAAACTATGATGCTGGATGACCATGTGCCCTTCCCCATCAGAGCATCGATCACCTCTTGGAAGGTGTATGACCTCCCCTCTGAGACCCATGACAGGTCCAGAAGGACGCAGTACACCGTTATGGCGAAGATGACGGCCAGGGTTATGACGAACCTCCGGCTCCTGAACAGCTTGAATCTCCTCTCGGCCTTCCTCTTCGGACCGCCCATCGACGGCCTCAACGATACATAGGCGACCGCCCCCAGGATCACTATTGCAACTATCGCCGCCGCGGCGTAAAGGAGCGTGTTGTCCGTCCCGGCATCCGCCGAGGGCATATCGCCGCTGAACAGTTCCGGATACAGGCATCCGGCCATCTTCCACACGCCTTTGGCGCTCTCGACGGAGAAGTTGTTCCATATGGGATCCATGCCGTAGATCCTCGTATCGTTCCCGACCATCGTCCTGAGGTTCTTCAGATGCTCCTCGCTGTTGAAGACCTGGCTGTCGGCGAATATGATAGCCCCCGGATTCTCCTGCATCAGGGCGGGGAGGCTAACCTCTATCGTGGACGCCTCCTTTGAGGGGTCCTTGGTGATGACGATTCCGCCTGCGGCCTCGATCATGACCGTGGTTACGGATGTGACGTTCCCTACCTTGTAGGCGTTACCGGAATAGGTGATGTAGAACGCCTTCGCCCTTGCTACGTCCGCCTTCTCCAGGGTCTCGGTGATAGTCTCCGATACCGCCCTCATCTGGCCTGCGCTCTCGTCCACCCTTCCGTTACAGACCATGGAGATGGTCTCGACAAAATCTACTATGTCCTTGTAGTCGTCCACTGAGCTCCAGTACATGACGTTCTTGAAACCCTCCTCATGGAGGAACGATAGATTCTCCTTGTATGAGGGCGACACCACAGCGAGGACTACGTCCTTCTCCCTGTCGAACAATCCCTTCGTGGGTTCCGCGGCATCGATCGCGTCGGCCTTCAGCTGATCCTTCCCGCTGCTGTAGATGTTCCCGTTGGCTGCGACCTTTCCCTCCCCTATGTACTGCCTCAGACCGTCGAATATGGGGTCTGGATTGGTCTTCGAGTAGCTGTCGCACACAACAATCTTGTCCAGCGCCCCGACGCCTATGGCAGTGGCGGTGACACCGACCCCGATCGTCATGATCCTGTCGACCGGCCCGTCGAAGGAGAATGCCCTCCCCTCACCGTCCCTGACGATGATGGCGGCATCCGATTCCGTGGAGATGAACGGAGTCACGGCTGCAACGGCCATCAGGGCCACGAACAGAACAGCCAGAATCTTCCCTTCCACGGATATCAACTGACATCGTAACATTTTATTCTGTATAAATAACACCGTGATGGATTATTAATCCAACATGGGGAAACTATCTTTAACCACCCTGTTCTATGGCGGAATCATGCGTTGGATGCTCCGCAGCAAGATCCACAGGGCAACCGTCACCGAGACCCGCCTCGACTACGAAGGCAGTATCACGATAGACGAGGCTCTGCTCGAGAGTACAGGCATGTGGCCGGGGGAGAAGGTCCTCGTGGCCGATGTTGACAACGGCAACCGTCTGGAGACGTATATTCTGCCCGGGAAGCGCGATTCCGGGATCATAGCTCTGAACGGTGCTGCGGCACATCACTTCAGGGTGGGTGACAAGGTCATCATCATGGGTTTCGAGCTCACCGACGAACCGATCAGGGCCAAGGTCGTCCTGGTGGATGACAATAACAGAGTCTCCAGGGAACTGGTGTACTGATGTTCACGGTATACTCCGACGGAGGATCCAGGGGCAATCCGGGCAAATCCGCTTACGCCATCGTCGTCGTCAAGGACGGTAAGATAGTCCACGAGCATGCGGAATTCCTTGGCGTCCATACGAACAACTATGCCGAGTACCGCGGGCTCATCGCCGGGATCGCGAAGGTACTGGACCTCGGCGGCAAGGAAGCCGAGTTCGTCATGGATTCGCAGCTGGTCATCAAACAGATGAACGGTGAGTACAAGGTCAAGAATCCTGATATGAGGGCGCTCTACGACGATGCGAAGAACCTTTCATCACTGATATCGAAGGTTTCCTTCCGCAATGTCCGCAGGTCGGAGGAGCTCATCCCCCGTGCGGATTTCCTTCTGAACCAGGAGATGGACAGGAACCGATCACTGGATGCTCGATACCAGGTCGGAAATCTTCACGAGCCTCTGCTCACCGGTGGCCATGTCCCTCAGCGTAACGGAATCGTCCTCGAGCTCCTTGGCGCCGACGATAACGGCATACTTCGCTCTCACATCGGAGGCGTACTTCATGGCCTTTCCCATCTTGCGGCCCATGATGTCGATATCAGATGGAACGCCGGCCGCGCGTAGCAACGCGACGATCTCCGCGGACTTGACCCTCATGTCGTCAGAGACAGGAACTATGTAAGCGGATATTCCCTTGGGCTCGTAGACCTGGCCTTCCTTCTCGATCGCCAGCAAGATCCTGTCGAATCCGATAGCAAATCCGGTGGAGAACACCTTCTCCCCTCCGAACAGCTCCGACAGCGTGTAGGATCCGCCTCCGCAGATCTGCTTCTCCGCTCCGAGAGCGGGGGCCTCGGCCTCGAAGACCATGCCCGTGTAGTAATCCAATCCGCGGACGACCCCGAGATCTATGTCGAAGTTGTCCACGCCCATGGCGTGCATGTAGGAAGTCACCTGTCTGAGATAGTCTCCGGCCTCCCCGGGGACCTTGGACAGCACCTCTGTGCCGCCGACGGTCTCTGTCAACGTGAATATGGAATCTATGGTATCCGGGGACACACCCATCTCCTCCAGGAGCGGGCGTGCCTCGTCGTACAGCTTCTTGTCCAGCTTCTGCAGTACCTCCGCGGTCCTGTCCTTGGGGACCCCGGCATCGGCGATGGCCTGCCTGAGGACACCGATGTGCCCGATGTGGATCTTGTAGTCCTTCAGTCCGAGCTCCTTGATCATGGCGGCCGCCATGCAGATGACCTCCGCATCGGTCTGGGGAGTTGCAGACCCGATCAGCTCTGCGCCGAACTGGAAGAACTCCCTGTACCTTCCGCTCTGGGGCCTCTCGTATCTGAAGCACTGTCCGAAGTAGAATATCTTGATTGGCTTGGGTTCGTTGCTCATGCCGTTGACGAACATCCTGATGGCAGGAGCGGTCATCTCCGGGCGAAGAGCGATGTCCCTGTCGCCCTTGTCCTTGAAGGCGTAGAGCTCCTTGAGGACGTTTGGCCCGGACCTGAGGATGAAGAGCTCCGCATCCTCGAAGATCGGGGTCTCTATCTCCCTGAAGCCGAACGTCTGCGCGGTATGTCTCAGCCTGTTCTCATAGAACCTGCGTTTCTCCATCTCATCGGGAAGGAAATCCCTTGTTCCGCGCGGACACTGAATCATGTGCGGAGCATCACACGGCCAATATAAAAGAATAATACAATTCTTGGAACGGAAGATGGGGGGCCTCCCCCCCCCTGGTTTCAGATCTTGTCGGGGATGTATTCCTCGTCGACCTCCTCCTCGAACTTGCTGTTCTTGGAGGTCTCGGCGTTCATTTCCTCGATGGTCGGGATGGGTCCCAGGATGTCATCCGGGTTGCCCACGGCCTTCTTGATGGAGTCCATGTCGGACACCTCCCTGTCGGGGATGTTCTTGGCGGTTCCCATGTATTCGGACACGCCCTCGATGAGCTTGGTGACCTCCAGCGGGAAGAATATCTTGGACGATTCTCCCTCTCCGACCTTCTGCAGGGTCTGCATGGAGAGCACGGACATCGCCTTCGAGTCCATGGTCGCCGCTCCGACGGACATTATCCTGAGCTTCTGGGCCTCTCCCTGCCCCTCCAGGATGGTGGCCAGCCTCTTTCCCTCGGCCTCAAGGATCATGGACTGCCTGAGACCTTCCGCCTCCAAGATGCGGGACCTCTTCTTTCCCTCGGCCTCCAGGATGGCCGCCCTCTTCTGACCGTCCGCCTCCAGGATGGCCGCACGCCTCTTCCTCTCGGCAGAGGTCTGCTCCTCCATAGAGTCCTTGACCTTCCTCGCGGGGTTGACCTCCCTGATCTCCACTGCCTCGATCTTCACACCCCACTTGTCGGTGTTCTCGTCGAGGATGTCCCTCAGGCTTACGTTGATCTTCTCTCTGGACGAGAGGATCTCATCCAGCTCCATGTCTCCGATGATGGACCTCAGGGTGGTCTGCGCCAGGTTGACGGTCGCGAACCTGTAGTCGGTGACCTCGAAGAATGCGTTCTTGGGATCGGTCACCTTGATGTAGATGACCGCATCCACATCTACCGGGGAGTTGTCCTTCGTGATGACCTCCTGCTTGGGGACGTCCAGGACCTCGGTACGGAGATCCATCTTGACCACCTGGTTGATGAGCGGGAACACCACGTTCAGACCCTGGTTCAGGACTCTGACGAACTTTCCCAGCCTCATATAGATGGCCTGCTCGTAAGGCTGCACTATCTTGATACCGCTCGTGATGATCAGTATGACGACTGCCACTGCCACGATGGTAAGGATCATTATCATCTCCATCTAATCACCTCATATTCTGCGGACGTGCACGTGCACGCCCTCGCTGCTCTCGACTACCACCTTGGTGCCTTCCGGCATGACCTCGTCCGAGGTCGCGGACCAGGTGTCCGAACCTATCTTGACCTTACCCTTCATGTTGCCCATCTCCGTGGGAACGACGATAACTCCCTCCTTCCCTAATAGAGAATCCGCCACCGTGGTCGTCGGCGGCTCCGGTCTGGCCAGATACTGATATGCCTTCAGCGTGACCAGTGTAACAGGTATGGCCACGGCTAGCGCTATCACGGGCGACCATATGCTCATGAGGACCTCCGGCCACAGAAGCCCCACTACTCCCAGCACCAGAAGCACCGCCCCCGGGATCACGCAGAATCCTCCGGGCGAGAATGCCTCGTAGATCAGGAACAGTGCCCCTGCGATCAGTATGATGCAAGATATCGTGAAAGGGTCCATGATGTCATGTATCGAGTTTTATAAGATAAACATATGCAGAAAGTGGTTCGGGACTGAACGAAATCACAATCCGGGCGGCATACCCAGATTCCCGCAGAACATGATAGGTATGACTGCTTCGGCAGAGACCGTTCGTGCGTAGCATTTGGTCTAGCTATCATCGGAAGACGCTTGGTCTGATTAGTCCGGACCGACGTCGGGATGGATTATTGACATCGGTCTTGAATGGACGAACGAAACTGGTGGACTTTTCGGAGCAAGGGAACAAAAGGCCCAGGAACCGACACTTCCATAGCAATGTATAAAAATAGCAACGCATACCCGCCCTTCACTAAATTAAATCCCAGCCGGCGAGGTATGTCGACGGGTCGATAGTGATTGAAATGAAGGCTTTGTATAACGATGGAAGCGTTCAGGAATGCGATGATGATCTTAAGACCATCAGGCACACGGCTTCCCACGTGATGGCCCAGGCGGTGCAGAGGCTGTACCCCGGGACCAAATTGGCGATTGGACCTGCGATCGATGACGGATTCTACTACGATTTCGACAAGGAAGGAGGATTCGTCCCCGAGGACCTCGAGAAGATCGAGGCCGAGATGAAGAAGATCATCAAGGAGAACCTCAAGCTGGAGACATACACGCTCTCCAGGCAGGAAGCGATTGATTTCCTCAAATCGAAGGGGGAGATCTACAAGGTGCAGCTCGTTGTGGAGTTGCCGATGGATGCCAGGATCAGCTTTTACAAGCAGGGCGAGTTCGTGGATCTCTGCGCGGGACCCCACGCACTGTACACAAAGGCTGTCAAGGCCTTCAAGCTTACTTCCATTGCAGGAGCGTATTGGAGAGGGGACGAGAAGAACAAGATGCTCTCCCGTATCTACGGTACCGCATGGGAATCGAAGGAGTCCCTGGACAAGTACCTCACCATGCTCGAGGAGGCAAAGAAGAGGGACCACAGGAAGCTCGGAAAGGAGCTCGGACTCTTCGCCCTCATGGACGAGGGACAGGGATTCCCGTTCTACCTCCCCAAGGGAATGATCCTCAGGAACCAGCTCATAGAGTACTGGAGGGAGCTCCACACCAGGGAGAACTACCACGAGATCTCCACTCCGCTTATCCTCAACCAGGAGCTTTGGCACAGGTCGGGCCACTGGGATCACTACAAGGACAACATGTACACCACCCTCATCGACGATGAGGTCCACTGCATCAAGCCGATGAACTGCCCCGGAGGCATCCTCGTCTACAAGAACGAAAACCACTCCTACAAGGAGCTGCCTCTGAAGCTCGGAGAGCTCGGGACCGTGCACAGGCACGAGAGGTCCGGAACCCTCCACGGACTGTTCAGGGTAAGATGCTTCACCCAGGACGATGCGCACATCTTCATGACCCCCGAGCAGATCCCCCAGGAGATCGCCGGCGTGGTCAGGCTCGTGGACGAGGTCTATTCCAAATTCGGCTTCAAGTACCACATCGAGCTCTCCACCAGGCCTGATAACTCCATGGGTTCCGACGAGGACTGGGAGATGGCGACCAACGGATTGAAGAGCGCTCTGGACAGCCTCGGACGCGAGTACGCGATCAACGAGGGGGACGGCGCGTTCTACGGACCCAAGATCGACTTCCACCTCGAGGATTCGCTCGGAAGGACCTGGCAATGTGGTACCATCCAGCTGGACTTCCAGCTGCCCCAGAGGTTCGACCTCAGCTACATCGGTGCCGACAACGAGAAGCACAGACCCATCATGATCCACCGTGTCATCTTCGGATCCATCGACAGGTTCATGGGAATCCTGATCGAGCACTACGGAGGAAAGTTCCCGACCTGGCTCGCACCGGTCCAGGTCAGGGTCCTGTCGGTCTCCGAGAAATCCTTCGACTACGCGGAGCAGGTGGCCGACAAGCTGAAGGCCGCAGGCATAAGGGTCAAGCTGGACAACAGGGGCGAGAAGATCGGGTACAAGATCCGTGAGGCGCAGCTCCAGAAGGTCCCGTACATGCTGATCCTCGGAGAGAACGAGGTCCAGGACGGAACCGTCGTCACCGTCAGGAAGAGAGAGGGCGGCGACCAAGGAACCGTAAAGCTTGACGACTTCATCGCCGAAGTCAAGAAAGAGATCGCTGACAGATCGTGATCGAAAGCTCGGGAGGTGGGGCTGAGTCCTCCGCCTCCCCTGCAACCTTTTACCGACATCCGGCCTTTCTACGAAGATATCGTTCTTGGTGCGATAATCGCCTTTTAATGGGCCATATCATCCAACACTCTACTGATTGTTCATTAATTTTGATATAATTTTACGTTTTTTAATAAGATATATTCTATATTCGTAAATATATCTGCGATATTCGTATTATTTGTCAATAACCATTATATTACGAGCGCGTTTGTTCATTTCCAGTCAAAGGAGACTCTAAAATGGTAGCTTCCACAAAAGTAACAGCGATCACAGTCGTTGCTGTCCTGGCTATCGTCATCGCTCTCGTGGCTTTGTTCCCCCCGAACATTCAGCCTATCGTCATCGATGAATCCCACCAGGGAGACTCATACATGCTATGGAGTCTGGCAGCGCCTATCATCGCTATCGGACTTGCACTCATAACAAGAAGGGTGTATACATCGCTCTTCACAGGTATCGTCGCAGGTGTGCTCATCTATGCACTCCTGAACCCCCAGACCGCCTTCATGGCCCTCTTCACGGGTAATCTCGACGATAACGTCCAGGGATTCGCAGCAACGCTGGGAAGCCTCGGAAACATCGGTATCTGCGTGTTCCTGATCATCCTCGGAGCATTCGTGTTCCTCATGAGGAGAGCCGGCGGAACCGCGGCACTGGCCAACTGGGCCAGGACCAAACTCAAGACCCGTGAGCAGTCACAGCTGATGACGATGCTGCTCGGAATCATCATCTTCATCGACGATTACTTCAACTGTCTGACGGTCGGTACCGTGATGAAGCCTGTGACCGACGAGTACAGGGTCTCGCGTGCCAAGCTCGCATACCTCATCGATGCGACGGCGGCACCCATCTGTATCATCGCACCCGTCTCGTCTTGGGCGGCTGCTGTTTCCGGATACATCGACGACCAGGGTGCGTTCGAGACTTTCATGAGTACCATACCCTACAACTTCTACGCTCTCCTGACCATCGTGTTCGTCATCGTGATCATCCTCATGAAGTTCGATTTCGGACCGATGAGGAAGTACGAGGCCAACGCTATCGAGAAGGGTGACCTGTTCTCCGACAGTGCCGCCGACCCCGTTATCAACACGGATATCAGCGACCACAAGGGAACCGTCACGGACCTCATCGTCCCCATAATCATACTCGTGATTTGCAGCATCTTCGGAATGCTCTACACCGGATACCTCTACGGAGGGACCGACTTCTACAGCATGATCAGTAACTGCGACGCCACCGTCGGACTCCCGATCGGAGCGTTCTTCGCATTCATGCTGACCCTGGCGTTCTACTACTACAGGAAGGTCATCGTCTTCGATGACGTATGGGCCTCGATCCCCGAGGGATTCAAGGCCATGTTCCCCGCTATCGCCATCCTGATCCTCGCTTGGACCCTCAAGGGAACCATCGACCTGATGGGAGCGGACCTGTATGTCGCAAACCTCGTCCAGACCTATGGAGCCGGACTCGAGTTCGTCATACCCTTCCTCGTGTTCATCGTAGGAATGTTCCTTGCATTCGCTACCGGAACCTCATGGGGAACCTTCGGTATCCTCATCCCGATCTGTATGGCCCTGTTCCTCACGAACCCCTCCATGATGATCATCAGCATGTCCGCATGTATGGCAGGAGCGGTCTTCGGAGACCACTGCTCGCCGATCTCCGATACCACCATCATGGCAAGTACCGGGGCGGACTGCGACCTGATCACCCACGTGAACACCCAGTTCCCGTACGCGGTGGTCGTTGCATCCGTTTCCGCTGTATGTTTCCTCATCGCGGGAGTCATGCAGAACCCCTGGATCCCTCTCGGGATCGGAGTGGTCCTCATCATCGCGATACTGTTCGTGATAAGGACTATCGTCAGGAAGAAGTACGGAAACCCGTCCTTCCAGGCCGAGAACTGATAAACCTCTAAAAACCAGGGGGATCCTCCCCCTGAACCTTCCTTTTCCATAGTCATTATTATTATCCGACTCACAGATGCTGGAATCATGACCGCGGAGGGTAGGGTATCGATTCTCCTGGGAAACCCCAGGAAGGCCGTCTTAGCCATGGCGATACCCATCATAGTCTCTCTGCTGGTATCGCAGGTCAATGTCCTTGCTGACCGTGCCTGGTGCGCCGGATTGGGCGATGATGCTATGGCCGCTGTCGCCGTGGTCATGCCCGTATACATGACGATAGTGGGATTGGGCAGCGGTTTCGGTGTCGGGGCATCCGCGGTGATCTCGAGGATGATCGGCTCCGGTAACAAGGAGAGGGCATCCGTATCGGCCGTCCAGGCCGTGATCTTCTCCCTGGTGTTCGGAATTGCTATGACTCCTATCCTGTTCCTCGGTCAGACGGATCTCCTGGCGCTCATAGGGAGGGAGAACATACTTGGCCTGGCATGCGCCTACATGCTGCCGTATTCCCTTTTCACGCTCTTCATAATCTTCAACGGTGTAGTCGGAGGGATACTGAACGGACAGGGTGCCACTCAGTACTCCATGATACTCATGGTCGTCCAGGCGGTTGTGAACATCGCGCTGGACCCCGTATTCATCTACGGATTCGGGATGGGCCTTCCCGGCGCGGCCATAGCCACGGTCATCGCCACAGTGGTCTCGCTGGCCATCGGCGTGTTGCTGTTAATCAGCAAGAGGACCTATCTCCCCATAACGAGGAAGATTCTGAAGTACGACGGCCAAAGCATGCGCATGCTCCTGTCCGCAGGGATTCCCCAAATGCTGGAGTACACGGTTATGTACTTCATGGATGCCGTGCTGAACTTCATCGTGCTCATGTCCGTGGCCGGCTCCCACACGCTGACAGTCTACTCGGTTCCGGACAACCTGATGAACCTTATCGTCATCCCTGCCATTGCGATAGGTTCGGCGCTGGTCCCCGTCGCATCGTCCGCCTTTGGTCAAAAGGATGCGTCCAGGATGAGGGAGACGTTCAAATTCGCATTCTCGAGAGGGATAATCATAGTGGCCCTGCTGGCCGGACTGATCGAGCTGTTCCCCGAGCAATGCCTGTACATATTCTCGTATTCCGGAGAGATGCTGGCCAACAGGCCGGAGATGGTCGAGATGCTGAAGGTCATGTGCCTTTACATCACGTTCTTCGCCTTCACTCCGCTGTGCAGCGGATACATGCAGGCGATGGGGCATCCGAACCGTTCCCTCATAATGGCGCTGTGGAGGAACTTCATCCTGATATGCTTCTACCTGATGGCTGTGGATCAGCCACAATCGTCGGCATACGCCTGGGCCTTGGTGTTCGGACATATAATCGGAGCGGCATCCATCCTTCTGGTGACGATATACACGGACAGACAGGTCTCGAAAAGGATGAGAGAAGACTGATCAGGTCCTCTTCACGATGATGCACAGGATGTCCTTGTCCATGACCTTATGGTCCAGGCCAACGGTCTGCCCCGGGAACTTTGCGCTGTCCCCCCAGATCATGGCGTATCTGAAATTGTTCTTGAAATCCCTGTGGATGAGCTCGCACACATCTCCGACGGTGTTGCCGCGCTTGACGATGAGAGGGACCTCCAGATCCGCCTCCTGGCCCTGCGGCTTGAGGTATATGCGGATCATGTCAATGGTGTCGTACATGGCCTGCTTCAGGTCCTCCATGCCATAGCCTGTGGCCGCGGATACGGGGATGCAGCGGAACTGCTTATGCATCTCCAGGACCTCCTCCAGCTGTCCGGGCTTGGCCAGATCGACCTTGTTGATGGCCATGATGGCCTTGATGTACACCCTGTTTCCGGAGAGCACATCGAGCATCTGCTCCACATCGATGTCCTCACGGACGACGACGGTGGCGTTGATGTGTCCGTATGCCGCGGTCATGTCCTTGATGATCTCGGGAGTGATCTTAGTCAGCTTCACGGTCGGCTTGACCAGGATGCCGCCTTGATCAGAGCGGGTGATGACGACATCCGGCTTGGTCTGGTTCAGACGGATGGCCGCGTTGTACAGTTCTTTGAAAAGGACGTTCATGTTGGGATTGAAGATGTCCACGACCAACAGGATGACGTCGGCCGATCTCGCTGCGGCGATTACCTCCCTTCCCCTTCCCTTACCGCGGGATGCGTCCTTGATCAGTCCGGGCATGTCCAGGATCTGGATCTTGGCGTGGTTGTAGACCATGACTCCGGGAACGACATCCAGAGTAGTGAAGTGATAAGCACCGACCTCGGACTTTGCTCCGGTCAGCTGATTGAGGAGAGTCGATTTACCGACGGACGGGAAACCGACCAATGCAACCGTCGCGTTCCCGGCCTTCTTGACATAGAATCCTTTGGTGTTGCCGCCTTTGGAGGCGCGCCTCTTCTCCTCTTCCTCGTTCAGACGTGCGATCTTGGCCTTGAGCTTACCAATATGGCCTTCGGTGGCCTTATTGTATTTGGTCTTGGAGATCTGCTCCTCCAATTCCTTAATCTGCTCTTCGATGGACGCCATAGGACACTCGCACGATAGTTACTCGCTATTTTTACTTTACTTGGACGGCTTGGTGTAGGATTCCAGGTAATCGTCGATCTCGCCCTTTTTCTTCTTCAGGACCGCCGAGTTCTTCTTGTACGGCTCCCCGATATCGACAGAAAGGGCCTGGACGAGCTTCCAGACGATCTCGTTGTATTCGTCCTCCCTCGATTCCCAGTAGCCTGCCAGATATCCGATCTTTTCCCCTCCGAGCTTCTCGCAGCAACCATCTATGGCCGCGATCGCATGCTCGTGCAACTCGCACAGGTTCCTCACCATATCCATGACGTCGTTCTTCAGCTTGAACTGGTCCCTGACCAGCTCACCCATGCCCTTCTCGACCGCGTCCCTGATCTCTGCCGCTTTGCAGAGGAGGTCCTTCAATCCGGTCAGGGATGCTCCGCTGTTGATCTGGCATGCAATGCTCGCATCAGCGACCAGCAGGGCCAGTTCTCCTTTGAGGGATGAATCGTATCTCAACCCAGCCAGCTCTTCGAGGATTCTCATCGGGAGCCCGCTTGAACCTGCCGGGGAGTCCTTGAGGGCGGAGTAGAACATTGTCAGGAACATCCCAGTCACCATGGCATCCTCCTCAGACTGCTCCATCAGAGCTTTCGGGAACGCGTCGACGAATACCCCAGAGAACTCCTCCATCTCCTCCGCCGAGATGAATGGTAGCCCTTGGCCATAGAGCATCAGGGCCTCGGACACCTCTCCGTCGAACATGCATGACGTTCCCAGAGCGTAGAATCCATACCAGGTGTCCCTGTCTATGTCCAGATACTTCTCACCCACGTTGTTCAGCATCGCGGGGTCTTTGTCTAGTATCGCCTTGCGGCCGATCCTCTTGAGCTCATCGGTATCCTCCGGTAGATCGTCGATGGCCGATGTGACCACCCTGCTCTTGAAACCGCAATCGCACCTCATCAGACCGGTCTCGTCCGCTGCCAAAGGCTTTCCGCAATCGGGACAGACGCCGTCGAACTGCTTCTCTTCGGAGGGGTCGCCGTCTATCAGGTGCTCTTCCAGAGGCATCAGGTACAGTTTCTTGTAATTGTCGAACGCCTGCTCCTTTTTCTTCAGGATGCCTTTGTTGCGTTTCCCTGAAAGGATGTATCCGATGTGATAGCTGATGGTCGAATGATAAGAGGAGACGACTGGATCGTAATCGTTCATGGCCCAGTATTGGCTCAGGGCGAACAGGTCCTCCTCGCTGTACTCATTGATGAGCGAGTCCGCGTAATCCAGTATCCCCTGGATTGTCTCGACGGTCCCTGATGCGACCAGCTCCACGGTGTTGGGGGACATCGTGCGGTCCTGCGCCTTGGCCCTCATCTCCTCTCCGATGGCCTCTGCGGATGCCTTCGCCGCGTTCAGCATACCCTGTATGTCCGGCATGTATGTGTTGGCTCCGCCGTAGTCGATGATGAGACTTATGATCTCGTTGAGCATATGGGAACCCATCTCGGCGGTCTCGACCGAGTCTATGAGCGCGCCCATCCTCGTCAGGAGATCCGTCATGAAATCGCAATCCATCAGGTGCTCGAAACGCTCGAACATCACCTGGGTGAAATCGATGATCGTGCCTTCCCCATCGTTCCACTCCTTCCCTTCCCTGACCGCATCCAGCATCGATTCTATGGTGGCATCCATCACGAGCTCGTAGAATTCGTCGAAATCCTCCTCGTCGATGAAGCAGGCTGCGAGGTTGAAATCCTCGAAAGCCTTGGAGACCTTACCCTCCTGATAATCCGCCCAGCCGACGCAGAACCATGCATACCAGGATGATATGCCCTGCTCCGCGACCTCCTTGGCCAGCTTTACCATGGCTTCCTTATCCCTGACCTCGTAGGCCTTCTCGAACTTCCCCACATACCTGTCCGAGAGGGCGTCGCGGTTCTGCTCCGCGGCTGCAATCTCCTCCCTGGAGAACTTCTGGCCTTTGCCACATGCCACGCACTCCCCTTCCTCGCGCTCGGTGTTGAGCATCATGTAATTCGAGCCGCAGTGCTTGCATTTGGTCAACAGGATAGTCATGGTGCTCTGTACGGGCCCTTTATACAAAAAAGGTTAGGCATATAAGCACGCGCGTACTACGCACCCCCGATGACAGAGGCTGCAGATGCAAAAGTCTCATTGATAGACGAATTCAAAGGACTGACCATGAAACAGTGGATCGCCATATTGGGCGCGTTCATGGCATGTGTCTTACTGATAATCACCGGGATATATTCCCTGATGTGCCTGGGATTCTTCCTGGTGGCCGTCATATTGTATATGGTCCCCCATATCACCGGGGTGACCTCGCCTAAGATCAAAGCGGTCGTCGGCGCGGTCTTCATCGTAGTGATGCTGATGATCGGTACGTTCGGATATGATGATGCGTACAAGGATTCCCAGACAAGGCTCATCGGAGCCCAGACCGTCTTCGGGGACATACACTACGAGAACGGTTTCGTCTACGCCGAATCCGAAGACGCGACGCTCAACATGGTGCTGCTCTCGGCCCCCGTGACGGAGATGACCTTCGGGAACGTCACCAACTACGACCGCAACAGGATAGGGATAATCCCGATGACATACGCTGACGGCAGATACACCGCCTCGGTGGGCCTCATGGCGGGAGCTTATCAGCTGGTAGAGGTCGCTAGGGACATAAACAACGATCAGAAGAGCTTCGAGTACTTCTACATGATCTACATCGACAACGGTGTCCAGAATAAAACCGAGATGAACTTTGCAGGTGCCGCTTACCTTCTCGGAATGATAGCGGTGATCTACTTCGTCATGCTGGTCTTCTCGGAGCTCATGAGGCGCGGAGCCAGAAAGACCCGTGCCAAGATGGAGGCCGAGGGAAGGCTCTACCCCCAGGGATACAGCAAGTGCAAGGAGTGCGGGACCATGGTCCTGCCCGGTGAGGTCGCCTGCAGGAAGTGCGGAGCCCTCATCGAGGTCCCTGAGGAGCTCAAGGTGCACAAGAAGGACTTCTTCCAGTGTTCCGAATGCGGTACCGAGGTCCCCAAGGATGCCAAGGTCTGTCCCAAGTGCGGAGCGTCCTTCGACGAGCAGGAGGAGACCGAGATCATCCATGCCGACGGCACGGTCGATGTCTCCACGGAGACATTCGAGTGCTCCGAATGCGGAAAGAAGGTCCCCGCCAATGCGAAGAAGTGCCCCTATTGCGGCGCCGACTTCGACGAGGACGACGAATGACCCTTATGCCCCCGCCCAGCGGCGGGGGCCAACACCCCTTTTTGTAACATCCCGATAGTTTACTGGGATACCATATCTGCTTTTATCCCCCCATACCCTCATCGTACCGATGGGCGAGGAATACACATACATGTGCCAATGCGGACACTGCATATCTCTGATAGTCGGCCTCTACAACTGCAAGGGATGGGGCGACAAGGCCACCCGCTCGGACATCGTCGCAGGGAAATACGGGAAGAAGGCGAAAGAGGCCTTGGAGACCCACCGCGGATGCAACTATCACTTCCAAGCAGACATCTTCCGGTGCCAATGCGGCTATACCAAGAGCTACGATTCCCTTCTGATCCACGACAACGATGTTCTCGAACCGGAGATCTTCTTTTCGACGGCCCATAGATGTCCGAGATGCAGGAAGAACATGGAGCGCCTAGACCATTTCCCAAGGACGATTTCCTGCCATAGGTGCAGGGGGACCATGGCGATAGACCTCCATAGCCACATGAGATGGTGACCCTATAGTTTCGCCTTTGATACTTTATCAGAGGGAACGGTTAAAAGAACGAAACACATCACCCGAATCGGATGCCCTCGGAAGTAACGAACAAAGAAGTGGCCGAAGCCAAAGCGAAGAAGGTTACGGCGCACAAGTTGGAATCGAAGCAGCAGGAGATCTCGGTCACCGAATTCTTCGAGAAGAACAAGCAGATCCTCGGATTCGACTCCAGGTCGAAATCCCTGCTCATGGGAATAAAGGAAGCCGTCGATAACTCGCTGGACAACTGCGAGGAGGCCAACATCCTCCCTGAAGTGACCGTGAGGATAGAGAGGCTGAACGACGAGGATTACAGAGTCTCGATCGAGGATAACGGTACCGGTATAACCCACAAGGCCATGCCCAACGTCTTCGGACGTCTCCTCTACGGGTCGAGATTCCACGCGCTCAGACAGTCCAGGGGACAGCAGGGAATAGGAATCTCCGCGACCATCATGTACGGTAACATCACCACCGGAAAGCCTGCCCACGCCATGTCCAAGATCGAAGGCGTGGACGAGGTCGCATGGGAGATGGACATCTTCATCGACACGAAGACCAACAGGCCCGTCATCACCAACGACAGGGCATTCACCTGGGAGGGCAAGGACCACGGTACCCGCATCGAGTACACGACCAAGGGAAGGTACATCACGGGAAAGCAGTCCATCTTCGAGTATCTGAAGGAGACCGCCATCGTCAACCCTCACGCACAGATCACATTCTACGACCCCGACAACACCAAGACGGTGTTCGAGAGGGCGACCGACATCATGCCTCCGAGACCCAAGGAGATCAAGCCCCATCCGGAAGGCATGGAGATCGGAGACCTGTTCAAGTACGCCGGGAACACCCAGCAGAAGACGCTCAAGGCGTTCTTCAAGAACGACTTCTCAAGGATAACGGACAGACTGGCCAATGAGATATTCGAGATATCCAAGGTCGACCCCGACAAGAAGCCCGACAATCTCACAAGGGAGGATGCGATCGCGCTCCTCGACGCCATCACCAAGGTCAAGGTCATGGCTCCCCCGACCGATTGCCTGTCGCCCATCGGCGACACGCTGATCAAGAAGGGTCTGATGCACGTCCTAGACGGACTGAGGCCCGAGTACTACGCCACACCCGTCACCCGTTCCCCCAAGGCAGTGAACGGGAACCCGTTCGTGGTAGAGGCCGGAATCGTCTACGGAGGGGATATTCCTTCGGACGGTCAGGTACAGATATACAGATTCGCCAACCGCGTCCCGCTGCTGTTCAAGCAGGGGGACTGCGCCATAACAAAGGCCATATCCGATATGGATTGGAGGAGATACGGACTGGAACAGAGGGGCGGAAAGGGTATCCCCTACGGACCCGCCATCATCCTGGTCCACGTTGCCTCGACCAAGGTGCCGTTCACATCCGAAGGAAAGGAAGCCGTCGCTTCGTTCCCGGAGCTCCAGAGCGAGATCGGACTGGCGCTCAGGTTGTGCGCCAGGAATCTTAAGAGCCATCTCAACAAGCAGGAGAGGAAGAACAAGACCCATGCGAAGTTCGAGATCGTCCAGGAGATACTCCCGGACATGGCCAAGAAGGTCTCTGAGCATCTAGGTAAACCGGTCCCCGACCTCAGCAGGACCATCACCAAGATCATGAACGTGGTCTGGGTCGAACCGGAGATCAAGAAAGAGGGTAAGAAGCTCCGCACCATCACTTATACAGTATACAACTACACCACACAGCCCCGCAGCATAAGGCTGCACGCCCAGATACCCAAAGAGGCGGTGAACCTGTCCCTGTTCTCGGGAGACTACTTCCTGGACATGAACGATGAGGGAAAGGCCAACTGGGAGATCAAGGATCTCGCGCCCTCCACATCCACCAAGGTCTCCTTCGAGCTCAGCGGCGAGATGGCGGACACCTTCGATCCGGACGACATCTACTTCTCCGGATTGAATCCGGTTATAGTGATGGGTGCGGAGATGCTCCCGGGAGATTGGGGAATCAAAGGACTGGATATCGTCCAGACCTCCGAGGACGACCTCGTGAGCGAGGATGAGGAGGATACACAGGAGGCGGAAGACCTTGACGATGAATGACAGACAGAAGTTCGCGTTGGAGAGCCTCACCGGCGTCATATCCAACATCTATGACCAGCTGGACGGCGGCGACATACCCGCCATGAACCTCCCCCTGAGGTCCAAGAAGAACATCGAATTCGATTCCAGGCACAACGTCTGGACATATGGCGATCTGAAGACCTCCCGTACCGCCAAGACGGTGCAAGGAGCGGTCTCCATGCTCAGGACCGCATACACCACGGATTTCATCAACGAGATGATCAGGGAGGGAAAGTCATCCACCTTAAGGGAGATGTATTACATCTCCGAGGGATGGCATAACGCCAAGTTCCACTCTCAGGACGAGAGCAACCTCCTGGCAGAGGATCTGGAGACCATCACCGGATGCATGAGGGAGGATTTCAAGCTCCGCCCGGAGGAGTCCGGTGCGCACGTCTACGGTGACCTGAACTTCTCATATCTCACCAACAAAGGCGAGTGGAAGACCACCAACTGCATCGATGACATCCCCGAGACTGGATTCGCCGTCCCGTACAAGGTGGAGGATGACACATTCAAGATCGACCCGGGGAACACGAAGTTCATCATGGCGATAGAGACAGGAGGAATGTACGCCCGTCTCATCGAGAACGGGTTCCCGGAACAGTACAACTGCGCGCTCGTGCACCTCTCCGGACAACCTGCCAGGTCCACAAGGCGTCTTATCAAAAGGCTGAACGAGGAGTTCAACCTCCCCGTCACCGTGTTCACCGACGGGGACCCGTGGTCCTTCAGGATCTACGCGTCCGTCGCGTACGGGGCCATCAAGACCGCCCACATATCCGAATATCTGGCCACCCCCACGGCCCAGTTCATCGGCATCACGCCGTCGGATATCCTCAACTACGACCTGCCCACAGACAAGCTGTCCGACAAGGACATCGGAGCCCTGAACTCCGAGCTCACGGACCCCAGGTTCGCCGACGAGTATTGGGTGAACGAGATCCAGGCCATGCTCCATATGGGCAAGAAGGCTGAACAGCAGGCGCTGGCCAAGTACGGTCTGGAATACGCCACGGGAACATATCTGCCCGAGAAGCTCACCGATATGGGAATCCTGTGAAACCATGAGGGGCCTCCCCTCATCTTCTTCATTCGAAACCTTTGAGTTTTGAGCCCCTGACCTTCATCAGGATCAGGAGCACAGTGTACACCACGAAATACATCGTGAAGCAGAATGCCACGCTCTCCACATAGTTGCCCAGCGGAAGATTGACGACCACAACCATCCCCAGTGTGGCGAACAGGAAGTTCACGAAGTTCAGCACTGCGGATATTGCACCGGAATTCCCCACGTCCTGTGAGAGCAGGATGTTGAACCCGAAGGATCTGGACATCGATGACATTATGATTATGGGAACGACCCCTGCCATGAATAACAGCGGATGGGTCCGGCCCACGGTCCACATGACGACCACGGCCGCCAGGATCAGGAAGAAGAACAGATTGAGATGGCCTTTGTTGCTTAGCTTGCCGAACTTCTCGATGGCCAGCATGCACAGGATACCTATGATCATGGCTGAAGCCAGATACAGCGAGAACGCATCCCCTACACCGAATCCCTTGTCCTTGTAGATGTATTCGGACACGGAGACGTAGGCCAGGATGCAGAAGGCGGCCATGTTCATCATGAACGTGAATCTCTTAAAGTCCTTGTTCTTGAGGATCGGTATGACGGTAGATACTGAACCCAGGATGCTGCCCTTGTATCTCTCCAGCGGAATGTTGGCTGGCAGGAGCATGGTCAGTGCGAGACAGACCGCCGCCACGATGGCTGGTGCCCAGAAAGTTGCTCTCCAGTCCATCGCCCAGATTAGCGCCTGCCCGAGGATCGGTGCAAGCACAGGACCCAACACCCCCAGCACAGCCACGAATGTCAATACCTTGGCCCTCCTGGCCCCTTCGAAGCAATCCCTGATCAACGCCACCGATACCGCCATGGCACCTCCGGCACCTATCGACTGCAGTATCCTGAAGATAATCAGCATCTCTATGGAGACCGAGAAGCTACAAACGAAGCTGGCTGCGATATAGAGAATCAGGGAAGCGATAAGCACCTTGCGCCTTCCGTACTTGTCGCTGACCGGGCCGAGAAGAAGAATCCCGATGGCCAGGAACAGCATGAACATGTACATCGTCATGCTGAATGTGGATTCGGTGGTCTGAAAGTTCTCAACCATCTCGTCCAGCGCCGGGAGGAACATGTCCGTGGACAGGGGCGCGAAAGTCCCCAGCATCAGGATGAGCACCATCAGCATTCCTTCGGACAACCTCATAGGATCACTGAGACGGCGAATCCGTCGCCATAATTAGAATTTGCGAATCAACCGAACCAATGCATCATCGGTTTACCGGATGCCCTCACTATGACCGTGGCTCCGCGGAATATCTTCTTCCCGTTGCCTTCCACATCGACCATCATCCTGTCGATCTTGGATTCTATCTTCACCTCTGAAGCACCGGACTCTATCGCCCTGGCCGTGGCGATCCTTGTGGCCTCATCGACGGCGAAATCCAATGCCTCGTGCATATCCGAGAAATCGAATGCCTCCTCGCCGTTGTATACCGTGCACTCCGGATCCTCTGAGAAATCCTGGAATCCTGCGCGGACAGTGAGCTCCACGGTCTCGGTGACCGAACTGGATATCGCTCCGATGGCATTTCCGACATCGTAGTTCTCCGGCAGGATCAGCTCCGTGTTGAGAATCTCCGCCACCTTGGGGAGCCAGGCGCCCACCGGGGCGCCGATTCCGACCAAAGGCATGTTCAGCTTCATGCTGACTGAATACTCCTTAGAATCCCTTAGTATCTCCTCGATCATCGCCCTGTCCGATTCCGTGAGTTCGTCCTTGCCGGTATCGGCCCTGATCATATGGTCCATGATGCATCTGGCGATTTTCTTGAATATCTCTTCCTTGACCTTCTCGATGAACGTTCCCACATCCATGTCCGCCTTGGAAGCCAGCAGCTCCACGGCCTTCCTGGATGCCTCGGTATCGTACTCCCTGTAGGTGCCCTCGGCGGCCAGGATATCGGTTGGCGTGACACCGATGCGGGTGACATACCCCTCTGACTCCAGGTCCCTGAGGCAGAATCTGTCGAACGGAATCCCTATCTCATCGGATACTTCTCTGACAGCATACGGCCTGGATTCTATCGCTTTGAGGAACCTCTTGTCAGATTCGGTGAGATAAGACAGCTCGTCATTGGATGCCCTTGTATAGAACTCGCAGTCGGAGACGGTGTCGGAAGGCGATGCCTTCAGTGATTCCAGGTCGCTGATCCAACTCTTGACCTCTGTCCACCTGGATGCCGCGATGCATACGGGAATTATACGTATGGAGGAGAGTACGATCCTTCCTTTCTCGACAGAGATGCGACTGTCCCCTCCCATACCGTATGTACTCACATCGGCCGCACGGACCCTTGTCCTGTGACCTCCCACCAATGCGCCTGTGTCCAGGGTGCGAACGAATCCTCCGCGGATTATCCCCAGATCCGTGGTGGTGCCACCTATGTCTGCGATCAGGGCGTTATCGACGCCTGTATGCACCATAGCGCTCGTAAGACTGGATGCAGGCCCCGACATGATGGTCTCGATGGGCCTCTTGATGGCTGTGGCGGCATTCATTATGGAACCGTCTCCCTTGACTATCATCAGCGGAGCGTCTATGCCCATATCCTCCAGGGCCTTCGTGACCGCTTTGATCAGTTCTATGATCGTAGGTATGAGCCCGGCGTTGATGATGGCGGTGTTCGCCCTCTGCTCGAAACCTAGTTTAGATGTGAGATCGTGGGCACAGACCACGGGTATCCCCAGTGTCCTCTCTGCGATCGATCTCACAGTCTCCTCGTGGCTGGGGTTGCGGACGCTCATGTATCCTACGACGGCTATGACATCCACCTTGCCCCTCATGGATTCCACTGCCGCTCTGGCCTCCTCCTGGTTAAGCTTCTTGACGGTCCTGCCCTTGAGATCCAGCTGGGCATCGATATAAGCGTAGCTGGCAACGTTGACCGTATGTCCGAACTTCTTCCCCAGGACTATGAGCCCCACGCGGCAGCTCTTGCCTTCGACGATGGAATTGGTAGCTAGCGTGGATGACAGGGATACGATCGATATCCTGTCAGTCTTGGACAGACCCTTCAGGGATGCGACTATCCCCCTTATCAGATCGTCACGGGTGGTCAGCGCCTTGGAACGGCAGATTATCTCCTTGGTTTCCGTATCGATGACGACGGAGTCCGTATAGGTACCTCCGGTGTCTATCCCCAGCCCCAATACCATGGGGTCATGGATGGAATCTCCGATAAAAACGGTTGTCATCCCGTCGTATGCGTATTGTGTCCCGGAACGGTTCGGACATGGAATGCAATCAATCCCTGAGGCACCCGATTGGGATTACATAGACGCCGTCATCCCTCCTGTAGCAGAGCCCGGTACCGGTCACCACGACCTTGAGGTCGGGCATCCTCAGCGGGACCTGCTCCTCTCCCTCGTTGTATTTCCCTATCAGCCCTTCCATCTCGTTCAGATGCTTGGCGGCCTCCTCGACCTGGGCCTGTCCAAGCTTCACCTCTATGATCGCATATCTCCCGTTTTCGAGATGGAGGACCACATCCGATTCGAGTCCGTATCTGTCGCGATAATAAGATGCCCTGCCGCCCATCTCGGACGAGTACACCCTGAGGTCCCTTATCACCATGGATTCGAAGAGGAAGCCCATGGTCTTCCAGTCATCCAGAAGGCTGTCCGGGTCTATCCCGAATGCCGCCGCGGCTATTGAAGGGTCTATGAGATTCTTCTTCTTGGACGACCTGACGGCCGTTTTTGACCTTATAGCAGGGCACCAGGCCTCAACGTCGTCCACGATGTAAAGTCTGCGGAGAGCGTCCAGATAATTATTGAACGTGTCCTTGCTCATGCCGTTGTCGGAGCTTGAATCCTTGTATATGTTGTTGTATTCGGTCAGTTGGCATATATTCCTCGCGTAGGATCTGAGGATCGCCTCTGCGAACATGGGGCTGCGTTTGACCCCGTCTATCTTGGAGATGTCAGTCTGACACGTCTGCCTGAGCAGGTCCTTGGCTATGAATAGCTGAGATTGTTTCGTCTTGTTGTTGACTGCACGCGGCCAGCCGCCGCGGCATATGAGGAACGCGATATCCTCTATCGACAGCCCCGACTCGTGATACAGATTGTCCTTGTATCCGCCTCCGAACAGGGCCTTCAGGGATACGCTCCCGTCCGATTCCCCGCTCTCGTACAGACTCATTGGATACATCTTCATGGTGGATATCCTGAGAGTCCCCGTATGTGGGACGTCGACATTCCTGGATGACGAACCCGTCAGGATGTATTGGCCGTTGAGACCAGAATCATCGACATCCTTGCGGATGGCCCCCCATATCCTCGGGGCATCCTGCCACTCGTCGAAGAGGATCGGTTTCTTCCCCGACAGTAATCTGGACGGATGGTTCTCCGCTAGCTGGAGGTATCCGTCGCGTTTCTCCTCATCCTGGAATTCTATGACGGTGTTGGCCATCTGCTTTGCAGTGGTGGTCTTTCCGCATCCTTTCGGACCCACGATCTGTGTCGCGCCCATCGATTCCATCCGTAGTTGGAACTGACTGTCTACAACCCTATGTCTATACTGGGCCATCCTAATCATACCAGCATATGTGATTAGGATATATTAATCCACTTATTTGTGGTATTTTGTTCCATAAATTTGTGGTATTTTGTTCCATAAATTTGTGGTAAAATGTCAGCCGTATCCTTGACACTAGTAGCAAAGTCAGAGCCCATGTCCGGTTTTGACAGTGTTCCCGAAGCACCCGACGTCATGCTCTTCGACAGAGACGCGATCCTGAGATGATCTGACCAGGCCCCTAGGCACCTCAAAGGACCTGCTTCCCCCTGGAATCCTCCAGGGCACCGTCCTGCTGGTTTTTTCTACTCCAGGGCATTAACATATACGATGACATCAAAGGTTTACTTCACAGACATGAGGACCAGCGATCGCAACAGTCTTCTTAACAAGATCGACAGCCTCATGGATGCTGCTGGCTTCGATGATATCGACATGAATCAGAAATTCGTCGCCATCAAGCTGCACTTCGGAGAGTACGGCAACCTGTCATATCCTAAACCGCAATACGTCCGCGTCATCGCGGACAGAATCAGGAAGAACGGCGGCATACCGTTCATGGTGGACTGCAACACCCTGTATGTCGGAATGAGGAAGAACGCCGTAGAGCACCTTCAATGCGCCGAGCTCAACGGATTCAACTCCGTAACCACCGGATGTCAGACCATCATCGGTGACGGGCTGAAAGGTTCCGATGACGTCGAGATCCCCATAGAAGGGGGCGAATACTGCAAGACAGCCAAGATCGGCCGCGTCGTCGCCGATGCGGACATCATCATCACGCTCAACCATTTCAAGGGACATGAGATTACCGGTTTCGGCGGAGCATTGAAGAATCTCGGGATGGGCTGCGCGTCCAGAAGGGGGAAGATGGAGCTGCACACCTCCGGCAAGCCTTCGATCAACGCCGATCTGTGCAAAGGATGCCACAAATGCGCCCCTGTATGCGCCCAGAATGCGCTCAACATGAAAGGGGATAAGATGACTCTTGATGAGAACAGATGTGTAGGGTGCGGAAGGTGCATCGCCATGTGTCCGTTCGATGCGATCTTTGCCAAATACGATGAGAAGATGGATGTAGTAAACAGCAAGATCGTCGAATATACGAAGGCTGTCCTCTCCGGGAAGCCCAATTTCCACATCTCTCTGGTGATGAATGTCAGCCCCATGTGCGACTGCCATGACAATAATGATCTGGCGATCGTTCCCGATGTGGGCATAATGGCGTCCTTCGACCCAGTCGCGCTGGATCTCGCAAGCATCGAGATGGTCCAGAAACAGCCAATGATACAGGGATCGGTCCTCGACAGGGAGTGCAACGGCCACAAGCCGGAGGACATCTTCGCGGTCACCAACAAGGGCACCCATTGGCAATCCCACTTCGAGCACGCCAAGAAGATCGGGATGGGCGACGGCTCGTACGAGCTCGTTAAGCTCTGAGTCCGTCTAATAACGAAACCATTTACAATACTTTTTTATAGAAGTTCTAACACTATTTCGCCACAATTAAGCGAAAGCTAGAGGTTCTTGAAATGACGAAGAAACAATTCAAGGCAGAATCGAAACAGCTTCTCGATCTGATGATCAACTCGATCTACACCCACAGGGAGATCTTCCTGAGGGAGATCATCTCCAACGCATCCGATGCGATCGACAAGCTTCATTACAAATCCATCACGGATTCGAACGTCCCCGTCGCCAGAGAGGACTTCCGTATCGATGTCAAAGCCGACAGGGAAGCGGGAACCGTCACCGTATCCGACAACGGTATCGGGATGAGCAAGGAAGACATGGATGCCAACCTGGGAGTCATCGCCCACAGCGGATCCTTGGACTTCAAGAAGAATCTGGAAGAGGGCAAGGACGTTGACATCATCGGTCAGTTCGGAGTCGGTTTCTACTCCGCATTCCTGGTATCCGACAAGGTAACGGTCATATCCAAGAAATACGGGGAGGACCAGGCGTGGCAATGGACCAGCGAGGGCGCCGACGGCTACACCATCAAGGAATGCGAGAAGGATTCCTACGGTACCGATGTCATCATGCATCTCCGCGCCGACGATGAGAACGAGACATACAGCAAATACCTTGACAACTACACCCTCGAGGACCTCATCAAGAAGTATTCGGATTACGTGCGCTGGCCTATCCACATGCTCCTGGAGAAAGGGGAGATGAAGGAGACCGGCGAGAAGAACGAGGACGGCACTCCCAAGAAGGAGTGGAAGACCCACCTGGAGGACACCACCGTCAACAGCATGGTCCCCATCTGGCAGAGGGATAAGTCGTCCGTCACTGACGACGACTGCAAAGCGTTCTACAAGGAGAAGTTCCATGACTACGAGGAACCCATCTCGGTCATACGCGTCAATGCCGAGGGGGCGGTCAGCTACAAGGCGATGCTGTTCATCCCCAAAGTGGCTCCCTACAACTTCTACAGCAGGGAATTCGAACCCGGACTCCAGCTGTATTCGTCCGGCGTCATGATCATGGACAAGTGCAAGGACCTGCTGCCCGACTGCTTCAGGTTCGTGAAGGGTATCGTGGATTCCCCCGACCTGTCCCTGAACATCTCGAGGGAGATGCTCCAGCACGACCGCCAGCTCACCACCATCAGGAGCAACCTGGAGAAGAAGATCAAGAACGAGCTCGAGAGGATAATGAACGAGGACAGGGAGACCTACGACAGCTTCCACAAGAACTTCGGACCCCAGCTCAAATACGGAATCGTCGAGGACTGGGGAGCCAGGTCAGACCTGCTGAAGGATCTGGTCATGTTCCACTCCATGGAGAGGGACAAACCCATCACCCTCAAGGAATACGTTGAAGGAATGAAGGAAGGCCAGGATAAGATCTACTATGCCTCCGCAGAGAGCGTGGCAAGGGCAAAGCAGCTGCCTCAGGCGGAACAGGTCCGCGACAAGGGCTACGACATAATATGCCTCGTCGAGGAACTGGACGAGTTCACGATCAAGACCCTCAGGAACTACAACGAGAAGGAGTTCTGCGACATCAACGCCAACGACCTGGATCTCGGAACCGAGGAGGAGAAGAAGGAGGCCGAGGCGAAAGAGGCCGAAGCCAAGGACATCCTGGATTTCGTCAAGGAGACGCTTGGTGACAAAGTTGACTCTGTGAAGCTGTCAAGGAAGCTCAAGACCCACGCCGTGTGCCTGAGCACAGAGGGAGATGTGTCCTTCGAGATGGAGAAGTACTTCAAGAACATCCCCGGGGCCCCTGAGCAGAACGTCAAGGCCAAGCGCGTCCTGGAGATCAACTCGTCCCATCCCGCTTACGAGGCTCTCAAGAAGGCCTACGACGAGGATAAGGACAAGGCCAAATCCATGTGCCTAATCATGCTGGACCAGGCCCTCCTGATGGCAGGGATGCCCGTAGACGACATGCTCGGTTACTCCGAGAACGTCTTCAAACTATTCTGATAAAGGGGTGGGGGTGACCCCTCCCTGTTTTTTACCGTTCAGAAACTCTCGTGGAAGAGGCACTTGGTCTGATGCTCCGGTTCGCTAGAAGTGCTCATCCCAAGCTTCTTGTATACTCCCTCGTCCACCGCCGAGAGGATGACCGACGAATGCACATCGCATCCCCTGAGCTTAGGCAGCATGGCGAACGCCTTCGCGGCATTCTCATCCGTCCTCGCTATGATGGAAAGCGCCACCAGCATCTCGTCGAGGTGCATGCGGGGGTTCTTGTATCCCAGATTGTTGACCTTCAGGTTGTGGACGGACTCGATGACCTCCTTGGAGATCAGCATGACTGAATCATCGATACCGGCCAGCTCCTTCAGGATGTTCAGCAGGAGCGATGAGGATGCGGTGGTCAGGGGAGTTGCCTTTCCGGTCACCACCCTTCCGTCGTCAAGCTCCGCCGCCACGACCGGCCTCTCGGTCTCGGCCATTATCTTCTTCACCGTTTCCACGGTCTTGCGGTATTCCGGGGTTATCCCGGCGTTCTTCATGTATATCTCGGACTTCAGGAGTGTCTCGGGCGAAGCCCTCCCCTCCCTGCGGTCCCTCAGAGTCGAATAATAGCGTCTGATGATCTCGTAATTGGCGGCCTTCCTCACGTATTCGTCATCTACGATGCAGTTGCCGGCCATGTTCACGCCCATATCCGTGGGCGACTTGTAAGGCGCCTTGCCGAGGACTCCTTCCAGGATGGCGCTGACCACCGGGAATATCTCTATGTCCCTGTTGTAGTTGACCGTGGTCTCCCCGTATGCCTCCAGATGGTACGGGTCGATCATATTGACGTCTGCGAGATCCACGGTGGCCGCCTCGTAGGCGATGTTCACCGGGTGCTTCAGAGGGATGTTCCAAATGGGGAAGGTCTCGAATTTCGCGTACCCTGCGGAAACCCCTCTCCTCTTCTCGTTGTACAGTTGCGACAGGCATACCGCCATCTTCCCGCTCCCCGGACCGGGTGCGGTCACTACGACCAGCGGTTTGGTGGTAGGTACGAACTCGTCCTTCCCGAACCCATTGTCGGAAGCGATCAGCTCGACATTCGAAGGGTACCCGTCGATCAGATAGTGACGGTATACCTTCAGCCCGTTGGACTCGGCCTTCTTCTGGAACGCCTCCGCCTCGGACTGCCCGTTGAAATGGGTGATGACCAGACCGCATACGTTTATCCCGCGGTCCATGAACATGTCCACAAGCCTGAACACCTCTGAATCGTATCCTACGCTGAAGTCCTTGCGTATCTTCTTCTTCACGATGTCCTCGGCGTTGATGACCACTATGGCTTCCGCATCCTGACCGAACTCCATCAGCATCCTGATCTTACTGTCGGGCATGAAACCGGGCAATACACGCGATGCGTGGTAATCATCGAAAAGCTTGCCTCCGAACTCCAGATAGAGCTTGCCTCCGAACTGCTTGATGCGTTCTCTGATGTGCTCCGACTGAGTCTTCAGGTACATGTCGTTGTCGAATCCGACCTTCATGCAAAATAAGACCGACAAAATCGTATAAAAAACTGGCCTCTAAGTTGAAAAAGTGGTCCGTCTATTGAGATGTTACCACACAAACACAACGAACGGGCCAGTTCGTTCAGTTACCTCAAACCTAATTAATCTACCGCTGGTCTGCGCGAGCGTTT
>Ga0208297_1000763_pt1 | contig 48888 bp, 34 predicted proteins | sample LMS_cellobiose_e_FD_187367 | JGI IMG/M metagenome (GOLD analysis project Ga0208297, IMG submission 187367) | Rumen-fistulated moose microbial communities from Alaska, USA - LMS_cellobiose_enrichment (SPAdes) (version 2) | ecosystem: Host-associated > Mammals > Digestive system > Stomach > Rumen... | reverse complement strand
TCTGTCATCTGAACGTGGTGAACTGGTTTTTTCTCTCTGCGTGACATATGTAAAGCCCTCCTATGATTTAGAGTTTATCATAGAAGACCCTGCTATTATATATTTACAGACTTGCTTTCACAGGCTCGCTGCCGCCATGAAAATATCTCGCTCTATCTGAAATGCCTGCGAGTGCTTACACAAAATTTTTTGCGCTACCTGGTTTTATAGAATCCTTTTTAAATAAATCATGTCAACTAACTGTTTCCCATCTTCATACATAGGGTGGTCGTAATTGTCTATAAAAAAATTTTTAACAATATGCGATTTTTCAAAACCACATCTTTCGTAGAAACGGAGTATCTTATAACAATCGCCTGTTCCAACATATAACTCACTACCAAACTTCTTATAGTAATCAGCGATAAATGAGATCAGATATCGTCCATATCCTTTGCGTTGATATTTAGGAACAGTAACGATATTTTTAATTTCATATACGCTGGGTTGCTCATGTGTCACAATACAAATCGCCTTAATATCTCCATCACACAAGGCAAACATATCACCGCGATACAAATATTTCTCTATCATACTTACCTGTTCATCTGCAATCAGCAGTAAATCCATGTACTTTGTTTTATCGCTATCAATAATTTTTACAATTTTCACTCGCTATTTTTCCTTTTCTCTGTAATCTTTACACATCAATTATACCCTTTTCATTTTTCAATGGTGGAACATACATCATCATAAAAAATAGATGTGTCAATTTGTAACATGACACATCTGGTTAATTGTAAAATGAAGTTACATAGATAAAGATTTCACTGCCGGATAGAGAGATATGCAGCAAATATCCTGTAGAATTATTTCGCCCAAGACAAAAGCTACGGAAGAGATCGCTACGAATCTCAGAGATGTTTACCACAGGAGCGGGAGGCCGCAGAAAAGAAGCTATCTGTACTTTGCTCAGAGTTGACTATAAGAAATTCGTTTCGAAGCAATTGTCAGGACAAGCCGCGAAGGAAGTATTTTAGAAAGATAGACCCCAAGAAGCTTGAAGATTTTCTTCGGGAACGTCCGAACGCCTATCTCAGAGAAGCGGCGGAAATATTCGGCTGCTCCAAGGCCGCCGTATCTAAAGCACTAAAACGCATGCATTATACGAAGAAAAAAAGACCGTAACATACAAAGAACAAGACGCCCGAAAATTAGCGGAGTATCTGTATAAAATCAAAGATATACCGCCTGATACGATCGCATATATGGACGAGACAGGTATAGACAGATATATCTACAGGCAACGTGCGTGGTCCCTGCGGGGAACCCCGGTTTACGGTAAAGTGAGCGGGCGTAAATACAGGCGCGTGGGAATAGCCGCGGCGTTATTTCGCGGCAGAGTGACGTCTCCGATGTAGTACGACGGCACTATGGACGGAGAACTGTTTGAAGCGTGGTTCCGAGACTTTTTATGTCCGGAGTTGTCAAAAGGCAGCACGATAATAATGGATAATGCATCGTTCCATCGCAAGAAGAAAGTTGAAAACATAGCAAACGGTTTTGGGCATAAAGTAATATTCCTGCCGCCTTACTCGCCGGAGCTGAACCCGATCGAACATTGTTGGTCTGCTTTGAAGAGACGCATGCAGGGCGTAATGAAATATATGCCGTCGTTCGATTCCGCCCTGCGTTATTGCATACAAGTTGAATGACTATATGCACGGAGAGACAATAAAAGGCCGCCGCGAAGCTAAAAAACACGGCTCGACGCGGCAGCCTTCTTGTGTTTTATTTGTTTTCCACGTCCGTCAGTGGCTCCTGACTATCTCTTTTATCACCATCAGGCGCGAGAGCGTCGAGCGCTCCATCTCTTCGAGTTTCATCGAGATCGAGCGGATCGCCTCGCCGTACGACGGTATCATGACGTGTTCGAGGGCGTTGACGCGGCGGCGCGTCCTCTCTATTTCGAGCGCCATCGACTGCACGGCCTTTTCTTCGGCCGCGAGCCGGACGAGCTTCGGCATGACGCCGAGAAATTTATCGAGGGCCACGTCGAGGCTTCCGGGGGAGGTCGCGAAACCGTAGCTGAGTTCTGCGTTCTGCTTGGGGAATTCGTACTCCGGCACGCGTACGCTCATCACGTTTTTGTAGCTGACGCCGACTTTGAGGTCGCCGCCGGCCATCATTAGAGTCTGTTCGAGCATCTGAGGCAGCGTTTGAGCGCGCGCCATAAGGAAGCCTCCGTAGCATCCTCCGAGTTCGCTTTCGACTTCTTTGCGCAGAGAGTACACGGCCCTCGCGCGGACGAGGAATTCCTTGACGAGCGCGTCCTGCTTGTCTTTGAGGAGCTTGTGTCCCCTCTTCGCCACGACGAGCAGTCTTTTCAGCCGCGACAGCTCCATTCTGTTGGGGTTGACGTTAAGCGCCTTTGCCATCAAAAGTCACCCCTCTCTACTGTTCGTCCTGCTGCGCGAGATCCTCTTTCGCTGCGATGAGCGGATTCAGATATTTCTCAATGTATTCGTCTCTGACGCGTTTGAGTTCACGGGCCGGGACTATCGTCAGGAGTTCCCAGCCGAGCTGCAGCGTATCTTCGACCGTGCGGTTCTCGTATTCGCCCTGGCGGACGTAGCGGTCTTCAAACTCGTCCGAGAACTTCGCAAACGCCTTGTCTTCGTCGGAGAGGGCGCCTTCGCCGAGTATGACCGCCAGCTCTTTCGCTTCTTTGCCGCGCGAATAAGCGGCGAAGAGCTGGTTCATCAGGTCGGCGTGATCCTCGCGCGTCTTGCCCTTGCCTATACCTTTATCTTTGAGCCGCGAGAGCGACGGCATGACGTCCACAGGCGGATAGATGCCCCTGCGGTGCAGTCCGCGCGCAAGCATTATCTGTCCCTCTGTGATGTATCCTGTAAGGTCGGGGATCGGGTGCGTCTTGTCGTCCTCGGGCATCGTCAGGATAGGAATCTGCGTGATGGAGCCTTTTTTGCCGCGAAGCCGTCCGGCGCGCTCGTACATCGTCGCAAGGTCGGTGTAGAGGTAGCCGGGGTAGCCGCGGCGCCCGGGAACTTCTTTGCGCGCCGCGGAGATTTCGCGGAGCGCCTCGCAGTAGTTCGTAAGGTCCGTGAGGATGACGAGGACGTGCATATCCTTTTCGAACGCAAGATATTCGGCGGCCGTCAGCGCGAGGCGCGGCGTCGATATGCGCTCGATGGCGGGGTCGTCGGCCAGGTTGACGTACATGACCGTGCGTTCAAGAGCGCCGGTTTTGCGGAAGTCTTCCATGAAGAAGGAGGCCTCTTCAAAGGTGATGCCCATCGCCGCGAAGACGACGGCGAAGTCGGAGTGTCCGCTTATGACCGTCGCCTGACGCGCTATCTGAGCGGCCATCTTGTTGTGCGGCATACCGCTTCCGGAGAAGATAGGCAGCTTCTGACCGCGGACGAGCGGGTTCATGCCGTCTATCGTCGAGATGCCCGTCTGAATGAATTCTGACGGGAAGTCGCGCGAGAAGGGGTTCATCGGGTTTCCGTTGACGTCAAGGTATGTCTCCGGGATTATCGCCGAGCCTCCGTCCACAGGATCGCCGCGTCCGTTGAATATGCGTCCGAGCATGCTTCTTGAGACGGGGAGCCTCAGCACGTCGCCGAGGAAGCGGATCTCGGTGGAATCGACGTCTATTCCGCTGCTGCCTTCGTAGACCTGCACCAGAGCCCTGTCCTTGTCTATTTCCAGGACGCGCCCGCGGCGGCGCTCTCCGTTGGCGAGAGTGATCTCAGCGAGCTCGTCATAGCTCACGCCGCTGACCTTGTCGACCATCATAAGCGGGCCCGAAAGGTTGGCTATGGTCCTGTATTTCTCAGGCAACCTCATCGTGCTCACCTCCCATTGCAAGCAGTTTGCCGAGTACGGCCTTTATTTTGTCTTCGAGCTCGTCGAGCTTTACAAGATCCTGTTCTTCGACGTAGCGCATACGCGCTATGTCGTCGCGTATCGGCAGGTCGATGACCGAGCGCAGCGTCGCGCCGCGCGTCAGGGCCTGCATGCCGAGGTCGTGGAAGGTCAGGATGTTGCGGAGCATTTTGAACTGTTTGTCCATAGATGCGTATGTGTCTATCTCGTGGAAGGAGTTCTGGTGCAGGAAGTCTTCGCGTATCGACTTCGCGGTTTCTAGCACCATGCGCTCTTCTTTCGAAAGCGCGTCGACTCCGACGAGACGGACGATTTCCTTAAGCTTGTCTTCGTCTTCGAGGAGCGACATGGCGTCCGTGCGGAATACGCTCCACTCCCCGTCGTAGAAGCCGTCCCAGTATTCGCCGAGCTTTTGGGCGTATAGCGAATAGCTGTTCAGCCAGTTGATCGCCGGGAAGTGGCGCTGATAGGCGAGCTGCGCGTCGAGCCCCCAGAAGACCTTTGTGACGCGGAGCGTATTCTGCGTGACGGGCTCGGAAAGGTCGCCGCCCGGAGGAGAGACCGCCCCTATGACGGAGACTGCGCCTTCGCGCCTATCCCTGCCGAAGCATATCGCGCGTCCGGCCCTCTCGTAGAAGGAGGCGAGGCGCGTCCCAAGGTACGCGGGGTAGCCTTCTTCGCCGGGCATTTCCTCAAGGCGTCCGGACATTTCGCGCAGAGCCTCGGCCCAGCGTGAAGTTGAGTCGGCCATGAGCGCGACTGAGTATCCCATGTCCCGGAAATATTCGGCGATAGTGATGCCCGTGTAAACGGACGCTTCGCGCGCCGCGACGGGCATATTGGAGGTGTTCGCTATAAGCAGCGTCCTCTTCATAAGGGGCTGACCCGAGCGCGGGTCCTCCAGTTCGGGGAATTCGAGAAGGACGTCCGTCATCTCGTTGCCGCGTTCGCCGCAGCCTATATAGACGACGATCTCCGCGTCGGCCCACTTAGCGAGCTGGTGCTGAATGACCGTCTTGCCGGAGCCGAAGGGGCCGGGCACGCATGCGGTGCCGCCGCGGGCTATCGGGAAGAATGTATCGACGACGCGCTGTCCCGTCGTAAGAGGCACTTCGGGCGGCAGGCGCTTGACGACGGGGCGCGGCGTGCGCACCGGCCAGCGCTGCAGCAGCTTCAGCTCGTGCTCTCCGCCCTTGGCGTCTTCCACGACGGCGACAGTCTCTTCGACTGTGAACTCGCCGCTCTTTATCTCTTTGATCTTCCCGCTGACTTTATGGGGGACCATTATCCTGTGGTCTACGAGGACCGTCTCTTTCACCGAACCTATGATATCCCCCGGCCCTACCTCGTCGCCGACTTCGGCGCAGGGCTCGAAATTCCATTTGTGCGCGCGGCTCACGGCGGGAACGCTTATGCCCCTCAGGATGTACGGGCTTTCGGCCTTCTGCTCTATCGATTCCAGCGGGCGCTGTATGCCGTCGAAGAATTCTTCTATGAGCCCCGGCGCCAGCTCGACGGAGAGCGGCTCCCCGGTGCTGACGACAGGTTCGTTCGGCGCTAGGCCGGATGTTTCTTCGTAGACCTGGACAGAGGCCTTGTCTCCCCTGAGTTCTATTATTTCGCCCACGAGTCCGGAGCTGCCGACTTTAACGACGTCGAACATGCAGGCGCCTGCCATTCCGCCTGCTATGACAAGCGGTCCGGATATTTTTTCGATGTACCCGGTAACGGCGTTTGGTGTGGTCAATTACATCGCCTCCATCATAATCATTTCTCGCCAAATATATCCATGCCTACCGCGCGTTCAACGTTGCGGCGTATGGCGTCGAGCCCCGCCCCGATGGAACCTTTCTGGTTTGGCACCGGCATCACGCTTATATCGTTATGTTCGTTGACTTCGTCTACCGCGGCACGGTGTTTCACAAAAAGCTCTTCTTCAAGGAACAGGACCGCGTAGCCGGAACGGGCAAATTTATTCAGGATATGCCCGATTTCACCCTCGTTTTCCCCTGTGAGGACTACGACGTCCAGCCCTATCGCTTTGAAGGGCAGTATGCTTTCGTAGCTTCCTACGGCCGCCATCGGCGCTTTTTCCTTAGCTGACATGGCGCAGGAGCCTCCTTACGCTCTCTTTCTCTCCGCTTGCGGACTTTGAGACAAGAATCATGCGGATATTTTTTACCTCGAGCTCTTTCGACCAGAGGTAAGCTATTACATTGCACGGCGAATCCGGGCTGTATTTGCTCGCCGCGGCGAGGTCCAGGCAGAAGTCGTCATATTTCTTTTCGAAATCCATGATTATTTCCGAGAATCCCGCAGACGCGCCACTCTCGACGAGCAGCTTCGAATAGTCCGAGAAATCAACGATCCTCCCCCACGTTTCAAACGGTTCCGCGATCATCGCCGATAGGATGGTTTTGTCGATCTTTCCGCCGTCGTGCATGAAAGCCGCGGCGCGCGCGGCGTCGAAGCCGAATCTCTTCAGCCTGAGCAGCGTACGCAGGTTCTCGCCGTCTATCCTCGCTCTTACCCATTCCGTAACCTCAGCTACCGCAAGGCCTTCGGCGATTCTCCGCATCTCGGCGAACATCTGTATGTCGAGCAGGCGCTCTGTCTCAAGCGCATCCCTGCTCTGCTCCCATAGCGCGATGCATTTTGGGTAGAGCGTGCTGAGGCCGAAAGGCAGAAGCCTGTACTCCTCGCCCTCGATATCGGTTATCAGCTTGTCGACCGGATACGAGGCGAGAGATGAGAGCAGATCCCATCTTTTTTTGCCGCCGCTCCTCACGGAGAAGAGGCTTTTCAACATGACCTTCGCGTTGCTGAAATCGTACGGCAGGCGAAGAAGGTCGATCAGTTCCTTGTCCGGAACGAAGGACGCCATCTCCTCGTAGGTTTCGTGCAGGGCGGCCTCAAGAATCTTGTCGAAAGCGCCGTCGCCGGAAAGTGACGTCAGCATGGGCGCGTAAGAGGTCTCCCCAAGAATCTTCAGGACAGAGGCAGAGTCCTCGGCTTCCAGCAGCCTCGCAAAAGCCGCGGCATCAAGAAGGCGATGCTCCATGGCGCGGATGCGCGCCACGGCGTAACCATAAGCCTCCTTACGTGACATCGGACCACCTCCTCCACTATTCCCGCGGGAACAAACGCTTCACAACGTCGGCTTCCTGTTTTTCCTTCAGGACCTTTACGAGCATATCCCACGAGCAGTCGACGCTTGTGCGGCCGCGCATAAGAATAAAGCCTCCCGCTATATCGGGCTTTCTGTCTGACATTGCGAGGGTTGTGCCGTGCGCCGCGTTATACGAGTCAAGCCAGCTGTCGTCAAGGTATTTTTCGTTTTTACCGACCGCTACCTTTTCGTCCTTCGCTCTTACCGCTTCGTCAAGAAGGCGCCCGCAGAACGCCAGATAATCGTCTTTCCCTAAAGAGGCGAGTTTTTCGAGCGCGGCGTGGTAGACGTCTTCAATAAGATTTCTCTTCGCGCGCAGATCCATCTTAGCGGCGTCAAGGGTCGCTACTATCTCCCTGCGTCTGAATATCTCCGGACGCTCAGCGTCAAAACGTGCGTCAAAACCCGACTGTATCTCATCACATTCTTCTCCGGCCTTCCGGGTGATGGATTCCGCCTGCTCTTTAGCCTTTGAGAGAATCCCGTCGGCTTCTTTCCGAGCGTCGTTTTTGATTTTTTCCGTAATCTGGGCTAAAGACATGACAAACGCTCTTCTTTGTTAGAGCTTTATGCCGTTGAGCATCAGTATGCTGACGAGAAGTCCGAAGACGGCATAGGTTTCGCACATGGCCGGAAGGATGACCGCTTTGCCTATCTGCTCGGGACGTTTCGCAATCATGAGAATCGTCGCGGCGGAAGACTTGCCCTGCCAGATCGCCGAATAGAAACCGGCGATGGCTATCGGGAGGCAGGCGCAGCAGATGCCGAAGCCCTGCCACACCGTGAGGGCTACAGAGCCGCCGCCGAGCAGCCCTGCCTTCTGCATCGCCAGGACCGCGACGAGAAGCCCGTAGATGCCCTGCGTGCCGGGAAGCGCGAGAAGGACGAGCGCGTAGCCGAATTTCTTCGGGTCTTCGGTCATGATTCCGGCCGCCGCCTCGTTTGCCAAGCCTATGCCCCACGCCGAGCCGGAGCCAGCGAAGCCGACCGCGAGAGCGCCGCCGAGCACCACGAGCATCTGTCCGAGCTGATCACCCATTGTTGCGAGAATTGATTCCATGATGAACTTTACCTCCTTGAGAAATGTGCGTAATAAATTAATTGACGGAAGATTCTTCCTGAATTATCGAATACTGCGCTGAATTGCGGAGAGGTGTGAAATCGTGCCCCGTCGCGTTGTAAAACTTGCCGAAGAACTCGACGTACTGAAGCCTCAGCGAATGTATGAACGCGCCGAGCAGGTTCACAACGATGCTGAACGAATGCCCCAGGACGAATATCAATATCGCGAGCGGTACGCCCACGTATTGAGTGCCGGAGACGAGGTTCGCAAGCAGGTTGATGACCATGCCGACGGCCGCCGAGCCGAGCCCGAGGGCAAGCAGACGGCTGTAACTCAAAACGTCTCCGAGATAGCCGGTCACGTTGTAGAGGCTGAGCACGCCGGAGAAAAGTTTTCCTGCGATATTCTTCTTCTCCCTGCCCTGGGTCGCTACCAAGAGCAGAGCGCCGGCGCAGGCGAGAAGCTTCGACGGAAAGGCCAGCGGCGCCGGCAGGTAGCCCGCCGCCGAGCAACCCGTGAGGACGATCCCGAGCAGGAACATCATCCAGCCGCCCTGGTCAGCCGCCGCAGCGAGCTTATTGCCGCTCCTCCAGTTGTCGCAGAACGCTATCGCGAGGCCGAACATGACCTGTACGAAACCGAGGCCGAGCGAAATCATAAGCAGCGTCATCGGGTCGTTCATCGGGTCGAGCAGCTGGAGCTTCTTCGCGACAGGCGCGAGGCCCTTGAGGAACGGGAAAGCGGTGACGGAGTCGCCGAACCACGAGCCGGTCGCCGCGCCGAAGAGGACGGTGACGACCATGCCGACCGTCATCAGTATGAAGAATTTACGCAGAGTAGGCGACAGCCTGTGTTTGACAAGCATATATCCGAGGATGCCCGTAAGGACCAGGCCGTACCCCGCGTCGCCGAAGCACATGCCGAGGAAGAGGAAGAAGAAGGGCGCCATAAGCGACGTCGGATCAACCCCACCGTAGGTCGGCGTGCCGTACATGATCGTCAGAGGTTCGACCGAGGACGACCACGCCGGGTTTTTAAGCAGGGTCGGCGGCTCTTCGCCCTCGCCCGGCTGAATCGTCGCGAACTCCGTATATTCGGAGTACTCGCTTACCGCGTATTCGACTTTTTTCAGCTGCGAAGCGGGCAGCCAGAATTCCCAGATAAGAGTGTCGTCCGTAGGCTCGCCCGTCTCCATCGCTTCGAGCCTGTCACGCAGTATCGACCAGTAATCGCCGTAGGTGCGCGCCATCGAAAGCCCTTCGTCCGAAGAGGATTTGAGGACTTCCAGCAGGCTCCTTTCCTTCGCTTCCAGCTCCGAGGCCTTTGACGAGAGAGAGCTTATCTCTTCGGCAGCTGAAAGCTTGAAGTCCTTCGGCACCTCGACGCGCGAAGCTGAGAATTGCGCCGCGATCTGCTGAAGCTTATCGAAATCGTTCCTGCGGCACAGCAGCGCAAAAATTTCGGAAGCGTCCTTTCCTCCCGGCGGTATGCGCTGGAATTCGGACATTTCGCCGAGCTCCTTTTCGACGCCGGATGCGAAAGCGTCCGCCTCCGCGGCGGGGAGCGAATAAATTATCCCCGCGATCCCCTCGGTGCCTGCCGTGAAAAATTCAAGCGGGTATTTGACGCGCCCGAGCAGCTCGGCCTGCGCGGCAAGCCCTCTTAAACGAGAAATCTCCGAGCGCGTCTCCGTGAGTCCGCGCTCCGTCTCCCTCATTTTCGAGGCGAAAGAAATGAATCGTTTTTCGTCGGCAAGAACAGCGAGACGTTTGAGCGAAACGGCGGGAAGATCTCCTAACGCCTTAGCGAAAGAGCCCTCTTTTTTGGTTTCGTACGGTTCGAGAAGACGCTGGACGAACTTGGCGTCGCTCATCAGCTCGTCGATATGGCGGCGCTTTACGCGCAAAGCCGTCATCGCTGCGCCGCTTTTCGCTTCGCCTTCATTTTTTACGAACTCGCAACACCCCAAAGATTGAAGTTTCGCCGCAAGTTCATTCGCTACGGCCCTATGGACGGCCATACGCGCCTTACACATCTCAGCGAGAGCCATAAGCCGCCATCACCTCACTAACAAGCCAATCTGCAACTTTTGCCGTTTCATTTTTCTTGCTTTCATAGAATGCTTTTGCGTCGGCCTCGCCCTTCGCCGTCATCTCGGCGGCTTTGGCTTCGGCTTCCTTTTCAGCGGCCGCGACTCTTTCGCGCCACTGCCTGTGGCACCGCTGCCTCGTGCTCTTGACAGACTGTTCGGCCTCGGCGCGCGCCGAGGCTACGAGTCTCGCAGCTTCGGCCTTTGCTTCGGAAATCATATTCTTTGCAATATCTTCCTGATCTCTTATTTCCTGCGCAAGGTTCTCTGCCAACAAGCTCACCCCCTCTCGATCGCCCTCGATAAAAATCATAATATTACCCATCTTACAAGAAGTGATTTTAACCGCAACTTTAAATTGCGTCAATTTTCACACATCACCAAAAAATATCATGAAACAAGCAACAAGCGCTATTATTTTTAACTTTTGCAGTCGTTCGGGGGAAATAAATAGGTAATTAAAAGTAGTCAGCGCAATTCGTTCATTGCTCGCTTTTGCACGTCGAAAACACGCATTTACTTATGATTTTATTTAAAAAAGCATGAAAATCCCGGCCTTTAAATATCGTGCGACATTTCTGGACGAAATACGCGGCCGCCGCTTTTTGTTGTTCAAAGCAATGAACGGCTGCATATCCGCTTGCATCGCATCGCCGAAATATGGGCCGCAAATTTTTATTTTTTATTCCAACGAATAAAATAAATATTTAATCATCCTTGCCCGATGTGCGCGCGGCGCACTCTCTTCTCCACGGGCATTCGCCGCACCTCTCGACCGCGCCGGCAAAGCTCCCGGAGAGCGCCGTGACGGCCGCGGCTTCGATCGTCTCCGCTATCGCCGAAAAATCTTCTTCGCTATATGCGCGCGGCTCTCTTACGCGCTCAGGCGAACGCAGGTAGATTATCGCGGAGTCGATGGGCGCCGCGCCGCTATTTTTTTTCTGATTCTTATGCAGCGCGTAGGCGTAGAATTCGAGCTGCCGCTCGTAGTACCACGAGGGAGAATATTTTTCGGCCGACGTCTTCCAGTCTCTGAGGTGCAGCCCGGATGAATCCTGCCAGAATACGTCCGTCGAGCCCACGAGCAGCGTACCCCTGTCTGGCACGCGAAAGCGCGTCTCGCGCATAAGCGGGCGTGCGCCGTCGGCGGCGAGCGCGGCGAATTTCGCGCACTCCGCGCTCCGCGAATATTCCGTTAAAAGCTCGCGCGCTTCGCGCCGCTTGGCGTCGTCGTCAAACTCTCCGCGAAGCTCCGCCGGCAGGCGGCGCGACATCCGTTCGAACAGCGGATCGTCTTTTTGAAGTGGCAGCCAGCCGGCGAGGCTCGCGGCGTCAAAGTCCCAGCGCGCGAGCAGCCAGTGGGATAGGGAGCCGAACTCCGAACCGCCCCCGTCGCCGCCTTTGACGAGCCAGTTCGCCGCGCGCCCCTGTCTGTAAACGGTGCGGTAGGCGGCGGGGCACCACGAGAGCAGCGCGTAGGCGGACGCGGATATCCGTCCAAGCTTCGCGGGGACTTCCTCGGCGAGTTCCATCGGCTCCGCGGCGGGGCGCGCGGGTAGGCCGGCGGAGTTTTTTCTTTCCCGTACATCGCAGGTCAGCAGCGTCGCATCTTCTCTGCCGCTTTCGAGCAGGCGCAGCATTATCGAATCTTCGCCGCCGAAGCTTCCGCCTTTTCTTTTTTTATAAGCGCCGCACAGTATCAATTCGTCTGCGGCGCGCGTGAAGCCGACGTACCAGAGGCGCTTGCGCTCGGCTTTTTCTTCTTCCGCCTCGCGGCTCTCCTCCCACAGCGCGGCCGTATAGAGCTCCTCGCCCTCTTTCGACGCGAAGCGCGGAGAGAGCTTCGCCGTAACGCCGTACCTCTTCGAGACATAAAGGGGGCCTCCGCCCGCGCCTCTCTTTCCCTCTCTGTAAACGAGCGCCGTTATCGGGAACTCGAGTCCTTTCGACGCGTGGACCGTCATCACGCGCACCGCGTCGGCGGATTCGTCGGCGACGTCGGGCTCCTCCTTGGCGCCCTGCGTCGAGAGCTCAGACAGAAGATATTCCGCGCAGCCCTTCAGCGAGCGCCCCTCCGATTTTTCGTACTCCTCCGCGACGTCGGCGAGATGCGAAATGTTCGCGCAGACGCGGCGCCTGCGCGTGCCGTCGTAGCTTTCGAGGAAGAAAGGCCTTTTCATCAGTTCGCGTATCGCCGCCGAAACGCCCGAGAAGTGCGCTCTCCTGCGCAGCCTGTCGACGCGCTCCGAGAGGGCCGGATTCTTTTCCCGCAAAAGGCGCGAAAGAGGTATCGGCATCCCCCTCTCCCTCATTTCGAACGCGCTTTGCAAAAGCCGCCCAGCTTCCTCGGAGGAAAGGCCTGATAAGGGGGAGGCCAGCCATCCGGCTAAATAGAGCGGTTCCTCCGGGGCGGAGAGCAGGGAGACAAAGTTCACTAGGTCGCCGGTCTCGCCGCGCGCGAAATATTTTTTCGAAGTCGAAAGAAGATACGGAAGGCCGAGCGAGTCGAAAGCCCTTTCGAGCATGTCGTATTCGGCTCGCGAGGGCACGAGCACGGCAAAGTCTTTCCAGTCGGCGGCGCGGAAGGCTCCCTTTCCTCCGTCGGGGTTGTACGCCTCCTTGTCCCATATCTGTTTTTTTTCGGCGTGAGCCTTCATTATCTCGCGTCCGAGCGCGGCGTAGAGGCGCAGACGCAGATCGGCCGCCTTCACATCCGATTCCTCTTCGCCGGAGAGTGCGCACAGCAGCCTGAGATACGGCCCGCCGGCCTTTTCGTTCCTGCGGTCCGTGAAAACTTCGTCGTCAGGCGGCAGCAGGCGCTCGTAAATAATTTCGGGATCTCCCTCCCAGATATTTTCAAAGACGTCGTTGAACTTTTCGAGCAGCCCGCTCGACGTCCTGAAATTCCTGTCGAGGGAAACGTATTTGCAGCGCCCCTCAGCCCCTTCGACCCGCGCCTTTTTTATGTATTTGCGGAAAAGCGTCAGGTCCGCGTGGCGGAAGCGGTAGATGGACTGCTTCTGGTCTCCTACGATAAAAAGCGTGTTGTGAAAATCGCTTTCGGCGTCCGGCGCCGTCCACATGGCTTCGACCAGCTCGTCCTGCAACGGGTCGGTGTCCTGGAATTCGTCTATCATGATATGTTTGAATCTGCGCTTATAGGCGGGGGACGATTCAAGCACATCGCGTGCGCAGCGTATGAGGTCGGATAGCGAAAGCATGCTCTCGCGGCGGCGGAACTCGTCCCAGGCGGCCCAGCCGAGCGCGCAGATTTCGCAGAGCGTTCCGTTCACCTTTTTTTCGCCCTCCGACGGCGCTTTCATCATCAAAAGCGCCCTTCTTTTCTCGTCGCGCCACTCGGAGAGGGCGCATCTGAGCCCTGCCTCTATCGCGCCCTTTATTTCGCGCGACATGTTCAGATTGGAAAGAGGGCCGGAAATGAGCTCCGCGAGGAACTCTTCGGCGCTCTCGACGCTTGCCGCCGCGCCCTTCCAGCGTTCGACGAAGGCTTCGAATTTTTCCTTCGTTTTCGAGGGCTTTTTGCCGCCGGCGGTAAATTCGGAGGTAGAAAGTATCGCGGGAAAAACCGCCTCTTTCCACAGCCTGAATATTTCGGGGCAGCTCTCTTTCAAAGAGGCTACATCGTCGAGCAGCGCCGCGTCGTCGTGCCGCCAGAGGCTTTCCGGCGTCTGCCCCGCGCAGTAGAGCTTTTCCGCGCAGCCTTCGGCCGCCTCGGCTATCGCGCGCGGGCCGTAAGCGTTCAGCAGCTCCGTGAGATCGGGCGAGGAAAGCAGCGCGGCCGCACGCGCTCTCCACTCCTCCGGCAGCATCGCCGCTATCTTTTCCGCGTCGAGCGCCGAGAGCGCCCTCTCGTATTCCTTCCACCATATATCGGCCTTCGCCTCCGGCATGATCGACGCGGCGGGGTCGACGTCGAGCTCAAGTCCCGATTCCCTGATCATCTTCATCGCGAAGGAGTGGATCGTCGAAATGTACGCGTCATCCATCGAATCTATCGCAGACTGAAGGTGCGCGAGCTCCTTCGGAAACGCCGAACGCCATTTGACGAGCGTATTTTTTATGCGGTCGCGCATTTCGCCGGCCGCCTTCTTCGTAAAGGTCAGCACGAGTATTTCGCCGGCGCGGCATTCGGGGTCGGAGGCGAGCAGCCAAGCGAAGCGCTGAGCGAGCGTCTGAGTCTTTCCCGTTCCGGCTCCGGCGCTCACGACCGTGAGGTACTTGTCGCTCTTGAGCGCGTCTATCTGCGCCTCAGTGCCATTTATCAGCGAATGCCACGCGGGGGCGCCATTTTCTTTACTCATCGCTCCCCTCCTCCTCTTCCTTCACTAAATACCACGGCAGATCGCGCTTGCGGCAGAGAGTGAAATACCGGCAATTTTTACAGAGAGCCGAATCAGAGTTGTAGCTCGGCTCGTAAACGCCCCTTTTGACCGCGCCGGCCATTTCGGACATCGAGGCCGTCGCTTCCTCCATGCGCTCCTCCGGGCACTTGCGCGACCTTTTAGTGCCCTGCACATCGTAAGCGCCGAAAATTTCGCCGCTGAAATATCCCGAAAGGGTGCAGTCGCTCTGGCCGAACCATCCGAGCCCGAGAATATCGACCCCAGCTGCGTTCAGGATAACGCCATAGGCGGGGACCTGAAGCTCCGGCATATGTGGGTAGCTCTTTCCGAGCTTGTAATCCATAACGACGGCGCCATTTTCGTAAAGGTCGACCCTGTCCGCCTTCGCCCTGAAAATCACGCCGTCGACTTCAAAATCGTCGAACTTGTATTCGCTTTTGACTTCGAGCCTTCCGAACCGCGGGATGCGCGCCTCTATTTCGTCCTGCAAAGCTGCGAGGTCTAAAATCTGCCGCATCAGGCTCTTTTCAAAGCGCGCGAGGCGCCTGTCAACGTCGAGCGCGGGGTAAGATTCCGCTTTTAGGCGCGTCCAGCTCTCCGCCGCGCAGCCGCGAAGGGAAAGCTCCGGATTTTTCTTCTTTTCGCCGAAAGCCTCCTCCCACACCCTGTGGGAGAGCGTCCCGGCGGCAAGCGGGTCGTATAGCTCCGCGCCGGGGACTTCGAGGCGCAGATGCCTTTCGCACCAGTAAAGATACGGGCAGGCGCGCCAGAGGTCGAGATCGCTCACGCGCACGATCGGCTTTTCGCCTGTCGGTGTTGCGACGCCGACAGGTTTGACGAATTCCGCACCGCGCTCACAGCGCGAGCCCGAGACCTCCGCGACCAGGAAGCGCGGTCTTTCGCCGTCTGGAAGGGCATCCTGGGCGCCGAAGCGCGCCGAAGCGGCAAGGCGCCACTTCCTGCCGCAGCCCGGCCTCTCTTTGAGCATCGAAAGCACGAACTGCGAATCCGGCGCCTGCTCGCGAGACTCGTCGTAAAGCGCGCGGCAAAAGACGACTCCCTCCCGCCCCGTCGCGGCGAGACGGCGGAATATCGCCTCGCGGCGCTCGCGTTCCTCGCGTATTTCAGGCAGATGCGGCGCGCCCTTCTCCCTTTCAGGCTCGTCCTTCAACTGAGCCGCGTTGAACTTCGACTTATATTCGTTGCGCAACAGCATCGACTCGCGCATGACGCCCGGCCAGCTGTTCCCGTCGGCCCCCATTACGAACCAGTACTTATGTTCCGTGAGCGTCGGCGGCATCCCGGCGTAAAGCGTCAGCGAACGGCGCTGCGGCAGCTGTATCGGCAGCGTCGCGGTAGCCGCCCAGTCGTCGATGAAGGCGGCCGCTTCTGCTCCGCAAAAAGATATATCGGCCGCCGGGCCGATATACTTTGCGGTGTCGTCAAGATTTCGAATCTTCTTCTCCAGCTCGTGCAGCGCGTAAGAGACGTCGCGGACGCCGCCGTCGAGCCCGCTTTCATCGGCCGCGACGCGCGACGCGGCCTCGACGACGCGGCACTTCCCCAGAAAATCACGCCAGATGGAAAGGACGTCCGACGGTCTGTGCCTCTTTTTATCACCGTAAAGATCATCGCAGAGCACGCATATCTCTTCGAAGCGCGCTCTGTCCTCTCCGCTCAGAGCCGCGCGCCAGCCTTTGCGCCCTTCCGGCAGTAGAGAGGAGGGGCAGCGCGCGCCGAGCGTTTTGCCGTCCGCGCTCGAAAAAAGCAGCGGGTTCGCGAGCAGTATAGACGTGTTGTAACTGTCGAAGCCGGAGGCGCAGGCGCGCCATATCATCCCCGGCAGCTCGCCTGCCAGCGTTTCGGCGACTGTGCCGCGCACCCTGACGTTGTAAGCGATCTTATAGCGCGACAGCGCGTACTCCATCAGCGCAAGCCATCTTGCCGGCGCCGAAATCCCTATCTCGCCGTAATTGTCGAGCTCTCCGAGCGCCGTCAGAACGCCTTCGCCCTTCGCCCACAGCGCTATCTCGCGCGCCGCAGACTCGGCTTCCAGGCCGTCGGAGCCCGCTTCGAGCCTGACGACGGGGACGTCCCACTCAGGGCGCTGCGAATATTCGCTGTCAAGCTGCCTTATGCCGTCGTAAAAATCGTCCAGCCCGGTCTCCGGCTGAAACATTGCAAGCTCTGCGGCCTCGGCGAGAGCCTTGACGAATTTGAGTTGAGCGCCGTTGAAGGAGAGAAAGCCGGCGAAAATAAATTTTTTGCTTTTGACGAAATCAAGGACGAGAGAATTATTCAGCCCTTCGCGCGCGAGCGTGGGAATCTGCGCCGCGTCGGCTAAATCGTATTCTCTGAGATAATCCACATACCTTTCGTAAAGAGAGAGCAGGATGCCCTCCGGGCGCGACGCGTCCGGCTCCTCTTCGCCGAAGAGCGACGACTTGAGGCGCTCCGGCGAAACCTCCTCCGAGAGCAGGTCCTTGATATTTTCTCCGAGCAGGGAGACGAAACCGCGGTGGCGCAGCCCGGGCGCTACGGAGGCGCCGGCCGCTTCGCGCTCCGCGATATATTTTTCAAGAAGATGCCTGAGAATCAAATGATGGTCGGGCGGGTCGATGATCCGAACGCTGGAGCCCGTGATATGGGAAAACTCGCCGAGCAGATCGCCGAGCGTCCAAACCGTCGGGCGCGCGCCGAAAAATGGTTCGTCGCCGCAGATGAGATCGCTCAGAGCGTCTCGGTCGAGCCCCGACGGGACGATGAACGCCGCGTCCGCTTTGCGCTCGTCGTAAAAAGCGCGCAGTTCCTTCGCCCTATCGGAAATATTATAATAGGCAGCGACTGTCAAAGGCACTATACCGCCCCCCTGAAAATGATGTCGATCATGCCGCCGCGCGGCTCGTTCCCGGCGGCGAAACGCCGCCACTATATTTTGCCCGCGCCGCGCGCTTTTCGTCAAGCGCGAAAGCGTACTGTTTTACAGTATAAGAAAAAGGTACGGAAAACAGCCCCAAATTGCAATAACAAGTGAACATTAACAACGTTACATGCTCAACTTCATTCTACAATCGGCGCATACAATATAATTTTTGTGCTTGAGCTTGACGGAAAATATCAGGCTTGTGCCGGCTATAAAGAAACGGCGCGCCCCACCGCAGGAAAATTCAGCGTCAGCAGCTACTACAGTACCGAATGGAAGGGCGCAGACGCGCCTAGCCTTCGTATCGAGGGGCTCAGCACCGACGAAGTATATGAGAACCTTGTGCGGCAGATAGCGGGAAGCGAACTGATCTCAAACAAAGACGAAAGCCTCTGTGATACAATAAAAAGAGAAGAACGGCGCAAAAAACTTCAGAGGAAGATAGATGCGCTAAAAAGAAAAATACGGAAAAAAACAGTTGAACAGGCAGATCGAGATGAACGCGGAATTGAAAAAGATGGAGAGAGAGTTAAGGGGTTCGTAATGTTTATGGAAGATACGCCACTTAAAATTGACAGCGCTTTTCTTACATACGCATGCAATATTTTGGCGAAAACGGATTCATGGCTCAGCGGCACGAAAATTGTCGAATACTGTTGCCAATATGCTATTGATTATAATAAGAAAATACCATACGGAACTTATCCTTTTGACGCATCTAATAAACGCACCGCTTTATTGGAAAATCTTAAAGTTTTCGACGCACTGGAACAGTTTCAAATAATAAAAGATTTATGTGAATTATCTGAGTTGCGCAAACTTAAGTCCGTGCAAGAATTGAAAATAAAATTATATGAGAGATATGGAAAATTTGCAGGCCAGAAATTCAGCGAAACAGAATTGATTCAGAATACAAAACATTGGCTGTCAGGCTATCCGACTGCACTAAAGCAGTATGAAAGCGCCTTAACCAAATATGAAGGCGGTATTTTTGAACGAAACACTCTTGATGATATACGTTTAGCTTTTGAATTACTTGTAAAAGCATTGCTGAACAATGATAAGAGCCTTGAAAACCAAATCGCTGCTATTGGTTCTATGCTGAAGGATTCAGGCGCATCCGCTGAGCTTAGAAATATGATAACAGTTTTAATTAGATATTATACGGATTTTCAAAATAATCACGTCAAACATAACGATGCGGTGAATGACAGCGAAATCGAATATGTTATTGAGCTTACAAGCGTAATTATGAAATTTCTGATTAAAGTAGTAAATGGGGGGACGCTGACTGATGGGCAAAATGCGCATGGAAACGCCGGATATTACGGCTCAGAATATAGATAAGATAGGCGCGATGTTCCCTAATTGCATCACGGAAACGGTCGACGAGAAGGGCAATCCTAAGAAAGCCGTCAATTTTGAGATACTTAGGCAGATGCTTTCATCCGATGTGCTGGAAGGCGACGAAGCCTACGAATTTACATGGGTGGGCAAAAAGGCGGCCATCGTGGAGGCGAACAGGCCGATTCGCAAGACTCTGCGCCCATGCCAGGAGGAGAGCAAAGACTGGGATAAGACGGAAAATCTCTATATCGAAGGCGATAATCTGGAAGTGCTGAAGCTTTTGCAGGAGAGCTATCTCGGCAAAGTGAAGATGATATATATCGACCCGCCTTATAATACGGGCAACGACTTTGTGTACCGCGATGATTTTGCCGTATCTCCCGCGGATTATGCCGGGCAAATAGGCTCTGTTGATGATGAAGGCAATCGGCTCTTTAAGAATACCGACAGCAACGGCCGTTTCCATTCCGACTGGTGTTCTATGATTTATTCAAGGCTGATGCTGGCAAGGAATTTGCTGACAGATGATGGGGTAATTTTTATCAGTATTGATGATAATGAACAAGAAAACCTAAAGAAGTGTTGTGACGAGGTATTCGGTGCACATAATTTTATTACAGAAATAGTATGGGAAAAAGTACATACTCGAAAAAATTCTGCAATTTATTTTTCGTCATCGCATGAATATATATTATGTTATGCAAAAGTTAGACGCTGCAGCAGTAAAGATAGAGTTGGGTTTAAGCGAAATCTTCTTCCTAGAGATAATACCGATGCATATTCAAATCCAGACAACGATCCCAGGGGACCTTGGAAAACCGATCCTATCACTGCACATAATTACTACGCAGCTGATTATACTATCACTAAACCAAACGGTGTTGTAATTCGTAGACCGCAAGATAGATATTGGGCCTATAGCGAAGAAAGTATTCGTCGTATAATTGCAGAAAATGCAATCATCTGGGGCGAAGGCGATAGTATGCCTTTGGTAAAGAGATACCTATGTGATGCTCAGGATGGGCTTGTCCCAATCACACTATTCTCGAGGGATTTTGCTGGCGATACTTCTCAGGCAAAGAGGGATATCGACGCCCTTTTTTCAGAATGCAGAGGCATTTTTGATTATACCAAACCAGTAAAACTTTTAACAAAATTATTGCAAATTAGCACAAATGCTGCTGATCTAGTACTTGACTTCTTCTCCGGCTCCGCAACCACAGCCCACGCTGTAATGCGGCTTAACGCAGAAAACGGCGGTCATCGCAAATTCATCATGGTACAGTTGCAGGAGCAATGCAAAGAGGATAGCGAAGCATTCAGGGCCGGCTACAAAAATATCTGCGAGATCGGCAAGGAGCGCATTCGCCGTGCGGGCGCCAAAATCAAAGCGGAAAATCCGCTGACGACGGCCGGCCTTGACACCGGCTTCCGCGTCTTCAAGCTCGACGATACGAACATGAAGGACGTTTATTATTCGGCAGAGGATATAAAGCAGAGCAATCTCTTCGACTCAGTCTCCAATATAAAAGAGGATCGCACCGACCTTGACCTGCTCTTCGGCTGCCTGCTCGAGTGGGGCCTGCCGCTTTCGCTGCCGTACACTTCGGAAAAAATCGGCGGCTTCACTGTGCATACCTACAACAACGGCGACCTGGTCGCCTGTTTCGATGAAAATATCCCTGATGAAGTCGTAAAGACGATCGCCCGTCGCAAGCCACTGCGTGCAGTATTCCGCGATTCAAGCTTCTCAGACAGCCCGGCAAAAATAAATGTGGGAGAGATATTCAAGCTGCTGGCGCCAGATACAAGAGTGAAGGTCATTTAAATCCGCCGAACGGCGGCCGTAGGTTTTACCTGTGGAAGGCAGGTTGCCAAATCATCAGCCGATGCGCGTCAGAGTACGGGGTTAAGGAGCATAACAGTATGAATGATATAGTAAAAAGCGATAAAGGACTTTTCATATTGGAACAAAGGCAAAGCGGCGATATTGCGGCGGACGTCAGAGAACTGCTCAGCAAATCCAGACAGCTGAGCTGCAGGGCCGTCAACAGCATAATGGTCAGAACCTATTGGCTGATCGGCGAGAGAATCGTCATAGAGGAACAGGAGGGCAGAGATCGCGCGACTTACGGCGAGAAAATACTGAAAAAGCTGTCGAAGGCTTTGTGCTCGGAATTCGGCAACGGCTTTTCCTATGCGAACCTGAGAAATATGAGGCAGTTTTACCTGACATATCCGAACTGGGAGATTTGCTACACACTGTGTAGCAAATTGAGCTGGAGCCACAACAGGCTGATCATGCGCGTTCAGGATAAAAATGCCAGAGAATTTTATCTTAGAGAAGCATTGTCTCAGCAATGGAGCGTCAGACAGACCGAACGTGAAATCAACTTATTCTCTTATCAGCGATATCTGTCAAAGGGGGATTTGACTGGCGAGGCCCCGAAAAATGCGGAAAACGATATAAATGTGAGGGCTTTTGTGAAAGATCCTTATGTGTTGGAGTTTGTCGGCCTGCCTGTTGTCGCCGAGGGAAAGGAAAAGAATCTGGAACAGGCGCTGATCGAACATATGAAGGATTTTCTCCTTGAACTGGGGAAAGGATTTTCCTTCGTGAAAAGCCAGTACAGAATCAGCACAGAAACTTCACACTATTACATTGATTTGGTATTTTATAATTATATATTAAAGTGCTTTGTGCTGATAGACCTGAAGAGTGGTAAACTCAATCACAAAGATGTCGGTCAAATGGATATGTATATAAGGATGTTTGACGACCTGAAGAGGGATAGTACGGATAATCCCACAATCGGGATACTTATGTGTGCGGAACGGGATGAAACGGTTGTAAAATATTCCGTTCTTAACGAATCAGAGCAGATGTTCGCATCTAAATACCTTCCGTATCTTCCCACGGAAGCGGAATTGAGAAGCGAACTTGAGGAACGAAACAGGCTTCTTCATGAAAAACAGACTGAGGAACTCGAATGAAACTCCGGTACAAACACCAAAAATTCCAGGCCGACGCCGCTAAGGCCGTAGTCGACGTTTTCGCCGGGCAGCCGTATCTCACGCCCTCTTACATGATAGACAAAGGTTATAAGCGCGGGCAGGGAGAAATCACATACAATGAGGATTTCACCGGCTGGCGCAACGAGCCGGTAATCCCGGGACTGGGCGACGACAAGATACTCGAACATCTGAAAAAGGTGCAGAGGGTAAACCAGATAAAACCGTCCGAGAGGCTGGAGGGGCGATTCAACCTCACCGTCGAGATGGAGACGGGCGTCGGCAAGACTTATACCTATATCAAGACGATGTACGAGCTCAACAAACATTACGGCTGGAGCAAATTTATAGTCGTCGTGCCGAGTATAGCGATTCGCGAGGGAGTATATAAATCTTTTCAGGCGACGCAGGAGCACTTTGCTGAAGAGTACGGCAAAAAGATACGCTTTTTCATATACAACTCCGCGCAGCTTTCCGAGATCAGCCGCTTTGCTTCGGACAGCTCTATCAACGTCATGATAATCAACTCTCAGGCGTTCAACGCAAGGGGCAAGTATGCAAACCGCATAAAGATGAAGCTCGACGAGTTTCGCTCGCGCCGTCCCATCGACGTTATCGCTAAGACTAATCCTATCCTGATCATCGACGAGCCGCAGTCTGTCGAAGGACCTGCTACGAAGGAAAATTTAAGGCTTTTCAATCCGCTTATGACGCTGCGCTACTCCGCCACGCACAGAGCGGACAGCATTTATAACATGGTCTACCGCCTCGACGCGATGGAAGCCTATAACAAATGGCTGGTCAAAAAGATCGCGGTCAAGGGCATCAGCGAATCGGGAAGCACGGCGACGGAGGGCTATATCTATCTTGAAAGCGTCAATCTTTCCGCGGCAAATCCTACGGCTACGATTCAATTCGATTTCAGGGGCGCGGAAAAGATCAGGAAGAAGAACGCGACTGTCAACATAGGCTATAACATTTACGATAACTCCGGCAATATGGAGGAATACAAAAACGGATACGTCGTCAAAGCCATCGACGGGCGCGACAATTCAGTGGAGTTCCTCAACGGCATCAAGCTGTTCGCCGGAGACGTAACTGGCAGGGCCAACGAGGAGCAGTTGCGCCGCATTCAAATACGCGAGACGATTCTCTCCCATATCGAACGCGAGCGCCGGCTGTTCGGCAAGGGCATAAAAGTCCTGTCGCTGTTCTTTATCGACGAAGTGGCAAAATATAGGCAGTACGACGAAGCAGGCCAGCCGTACAACGGCGTTTACGCCGATATGTTCGAGGAAGAATACAGTGACGTAACGGGTCATATGCAGCGCGAACTTGGCGACGACGAATATATGAAGTATCTCGGCGCAATTTCGTCTCATGAAACGCACGCCGGTTATTTTTCCGTGGACAAAAAGGGAAAGATGACGGACAGCAAGTTAAGCGATAGACGGGAAAGAACTTCGGATGACATCAGCGCCTACGAGCTCATTATGAAGAACAAGGAATTGCTGCTCGACCGCGATCCGAAAAGGTCGCCGGTGCGCTTCATCTTTTCTCACTCCGCGCTGCGAGAAGGCTGGGACAATCCGAACGTTTTCCAGATATGTACGCTTAAGCAAAGCGGCAGCGATGTCAGGAAGCGCCAAGAAGTCGGCCGCGGTCTGCGCCTCTGTGTAAATCAGGATGGCGAACGCATGGACGTAGGCGCTCTTGGCGGCGACGTCCATAATGTCAACGTTCTGACCGTTATCGCAAGCGAAAGCTACGACAGCTTTGCAAAGGGGCTACAGTCAGAATTGGCGGAAGCCGTCGCCGACCGTCCAAAGGCGGTTACGGCGGAGCTTTTCAAAGGCAGGGTGATCACCGACGCCGAAGGCAATGAACAGGTTGTAGACGCAGAGACTGCGCAGGCTATTTTCTACGATATGATAGTCAACGGTTATATAGACAAAAAAGGCGCTCTGACAGATAAGTATTACGAAGATAAAGCCAACGACGCGGTAAAGGTAGCGGAGGAAGTAGCGGACTGTACAGAATCCGTTATAAATATAATAGACTCCGTATATGACGGCCGCGCCATACAGCCGGAGGATGCCAGAAAGAATAATGTCACGCTGCGCGTCGACAGGGACAAGCTCGCTATGCCGCAGTTCAAGGCGCTCTGGGAGCGCATCCGCCCGCGCTCGGTATACGTCGTGGATTTCGATACGAATGAACTGGTGCGTAAGGCTATCGCCTCTATAAACATGAAGCTCCGCGTCGCTAAAATATTCTTCAGAGTCGAAAGCGGCGTTATGGAAGAGATAAAATCAAAGGAAGCGCTGTCCGCCGGCGAAGCATTTACAAGAAGGGTATCTCAGACTTACGATTCTGATAATAGAATCTCTTCTAATCCAGGCACTAAATACGACATTATAGGCAAGATCGTTGAGGCGACTGGGCTTACAAGGAAAACTGTCGCCGAGATACTCACAGGAATCGAAAAACCGATATTCGATCAGGTCAGGGACAATCCAGAAGAGTTTATCGTCAAGGCAGCGGCGCTGATAAACGACGAGAAGGCGACGGCTATCGTCCAGCATATTACTTACAATATCCTGGATGATAATTACGATGCCAATATATTCACGGAACCTTCGATCAAAGGGAAGCTCGGCGTGAACGCCATGAAAGCGCAGCGCCATTTATATGATCATATCGTTTATGACTCTGAGAATGAACACGATTTTGCCAAAAAGCTTGACTCTGATGCAAATGTAGCTGTGTACATCAAACTGCCGAGCGCTTTCTATATTTCAACGCCTGTCGGCAGCTACAACCCGGACTGGGCAATAGCTTTCTATGAAGGCAACGTAAAGCATATTTATTTCGTTGCGGAAACTAAAGGCTCGATGTCATCGCTGCAGCTGCGCGAGATAGAAAGCGCGAAGATCCATTGCGCGCGAGAGCATTTCAAGGCGATAAGCGGCGACAATGTAGTATACGAATTGTCGACAGTTACGAGAAACTTCTTGAAATAGTAAAGGGATAGTTCGGTGTGTAAAGCCCCCGCCGCGGCGCGCGTGAGATCCACGGCGCCGCGGCGGTATTGAGCTTATATTATTTTCGCGATCTCTTCGACGCCCTTGCGCTTTTTGGGACGCGGCGCTTCGGCTGGGTAGCCGAGCGCGATTATGGCGCGCGCGGTGTCCGCTTCGCTGATGCCGAGCAGTCGCTTGACTTTCGCGTCGACGAAGGTCCCTATCACGCAGCTGCCAAGGCCGAGTTCTTCGGCCTGCAGCAGCAGGTAGGCGGTCGCCATGCCGACGTCGCCTTCGGAGAAGCGGCTTTCGCCGTAGCGGTCTGCTACGCTCTTGATGACCGCGGGGTGCGCGTCTTCCGATACTACGATGAAGGCCGGCGCTTTGTCGGCCCACTGGTTGAAGCCGGTGTCGTGCGTCAGTTCGGCGAGCTCTTTTCTCTTCTCCGGATCGGTGACTATCGTGAATTTCCAGGGCTGGCTGTTGCACGCCGAAGGCGCGAGAGAGGCGGCTTCGACGCAGGAGAGCAGCAGCTCCTTTTCCACAGCTTTGTCGGTGAAGGCGCGGCAGCTTCCGCGCTTTTTCGCAAGTTCGATGAATTTTTCCATTGAGTTTCCCTCCTGATTTTTTAAAATAAGCCGCTCCGCGCGGCGGAACGGCTTTGTCGCCTTTTTATTTCACGAGCGGCTCTATCGTTTTTATAGATAGCTCGTCAAGCTGTTTTTTTTCGACTTCGGACGGCGCGTCGCTCATCGGGCACTGCGCCTTCTGGTTTTTCGGGAAGGCCATGACGTCGCGTATCGATTTGCCGCCCGTCATCAGCATGACGAGGCGGTCGAGGCCGATCGCCAGCCCGCCGTGCGGCGGCGTGCCGTAGCTGAGCCCTTCGAGCAGGAAGCCGAAGCGTTCCTTCGCAGCTTCGGGCGTGAAGTTGAGCGCCTGGAAGGCCTTCTGCTGCATTTCGGGGTTGTGTATCCTTATCGAGCCGCCGCCGAGCTCCGTGCCGTTGAGGACGACGTCGTAGGCGCGCGAACGCACTTTGCCCGGCTCCGTTAGCAGGAAATCGACGTCCTCGTTCATCGGAGCGGTGAAGGGATGATGGACGGCCGTGTAGCGCCCCTCTTCGTCGTCCCATTCGAAGAGCGGGAATTCGGTGACCCAGAGGAAGCGGAAGCCCTCCCGCACCATGCCGCGGTCGCGTCCGAGCTCGAGGCGGATCTGCCCTAATATCTCGCAGGCCTTGCACCAGTTTTCATCGGCCATGATGAAGAGCGCGTCGCCGTCTTCTATGCAGGATATTTCTTTCAGCTTCGCCGTCTGTTCTTCGCTCATGAATTTGACGAGAGGGCCTTTGAGCTCTCCGCCCTTGACCTGGAAGTTGGCCATTCCCTTCGCGCCGAGCGCCTTCGCGCGGCTTTCGAGCTCCGAGAGCTCTTTGCGCGAGAGCGCGGCCCCTCCGGGCAGGCGCAACCCCTTTATCGTCCCGTTTTCGGCGAGGCCGGAGAAGGGATTTTCTCCGCCTTTGAAAGCTTCTTCCAGCGAGACCATCTCCATGGGGATTCTCATGTCCGGTTTGTCGACGCCGTATTTGTCCATCGCTTCCCTCCACGTCATGCGCGGGAAGGGCGTTTCGACTTCCGCGCCCCTGACTGCCTTGAAGAGCCCTGCGAGGTAGTTTTCGACGAGCGTCATTATGTCCTCTTCGGTGATGAAGCTCATCTCAAGGTCTATCTGCGTGAATTCCGGCTGGCGGTCGGCGCGCAGGTCTTCGTCGCGGAAGCACTTCACTATCTGCATGTAGCGGTCGCAGCCGCCTACCATCAGCAGCTGTTTGAATATCTGCGGCGACTGCGGCAGCGCGTAGAATTTGCCTGGATTGACGCGCGACGGCACGAGGTAGTCGCGCGCGCCCTCCGGCGTCGACTTCGTGAGCATCGGCGTCTCTACTTCGGTGAAGCCGTTGTCGGAGAAGTAGTTTCGCGTGTAAAGCGTGACGTCGTGGCGCGCTTTCAGGTTGGCCTGCATCGACGCGCGGCGCAGGTCGAGATAGCGGTACTTAAGGCGGAGGTCTTCGTTCACGCTGTCCGCGTTGTCTATTTCGAAGGGGATGAGCTTAGCCGACGACAGCACGATGAAGTCTTCGACGAGAAGTTCGACTTCACCGGTCGCGAGCTCCGGATTTTCCGTCCCCTCGGGGCGCCTGCGAAGCGTGCCGCGCACGGCTAAGACGTACTCGCTGCGCAGCGCTCCGGCGCGCCCGTGCGCCTCGGCGTTGAGCTCTGGGTTGAAGACCACCTGAGTCACCCCGGTCTTGTCCCACAGTTCGATGAAGATGATTCCGCCAAGGTCGCGGCGGCATCTGAGCCAGCCGTTGAGCACGGCCTTCTTTCCGGCGTCTTCGACGCGCGGAGCCCCGCAGTACATCGTCCTCTGCCATGCGGCGTCATAATGTCGTTCCATAATTATCCCTCTTTATATGATTTACTCTCTTACTTCAGCTTGTTTATCAGCTGCTCCGCGGTAAGCTCTTCCTGCGCGCCCTCTTTGAGATTTTTGACGGTGACGACGCCCTTTTCAATTTCACTCGTACCTATGATGCAGGCGTATTCGGCCGCAGCTCCGGCCGCTTTCATCTGTCCCTTCATCGAGCGTCCCATGTAATCCATGTCGGCGGAGATTCTGTTCATGCGCAGCTCGCGCAGGAGGGCCATCGCGTCGAGGCGCGCCGAGGGCTCCGCAGCGACGACGTAGACTTTGCTCTCCGGCTTTTCGCCGAAGGAGCAGCCCTGAGCCTCCATCGTAAGCACGACGCGCTCGATGCCGGAGGCGAAGCCGACGCCGGGAACGTGCGGGCCGCCTATGGCTTCGGCGAGATTGTCGTAGCGTCCGCCGCCGCACACCGCGTTCTGAGCGCCCAAGTCGCCGGACTGAATCTCGTAGGCGGTCTTCGTGTAATAGTCGAGGCCGCGCACAAGGCGCTTGTCGTGGACGACGGATGCGCCGATCTTTTCAAGCCCGCGGTTGAGCCGCTCATAGTGCTCGCGGCACTCGTCGCAGAGGCAGTCCGTCACGGCCGGCGCGTCTTCCGTTATCTCTTTGCATATCGGGCTCTTGCAGTCGAGTATGCGCAGAGGGTTCCTGTCGAAGCGGCTTTTGCACGTGTCGCAGAGCTCGTCGAAGCGTGGGCTAAGAAAGTCCTGCAGCGCCCTGCGGTAGACGGGGCGGCACTTCGGGCAGCCGACGGAGTTGAGCACGACCTGAAGGTTGCGGAGCCCGAGCCTGCGGTAGAGCTCCATCGAAAAATCTATGACTTCGAGGTCGACGAGAGCGTCCTGCGCGCCCAACGCTTCGATGTCGAGCTGGACGAACTGGCGATAGCGCCCCTTCTGCGGCCTCTCGTAGCGGAACATCGGGCCGATGCCCCAGAGCTTCGCGGGCTGCGGCCCCTTACTCATTTCATTTTCAATGTAGGAGCGCACCATCGACGCCGTGAGCTCGGGGCGCAGCGTCACGCTGCGGCCGCCTTTGTCTGTGAAAGTGTACATCTCTTTTTCAACGATGTCCGTCGTATCGCCGACGCCGCGGCAGAATAGCTCCGTATGTTCAAATATCGGGAGATGAACTTCTTTATATCCGTAATCATCCGCCACGTCGCGGCAAACGCCGGTAACGTAAGCCCACTTCCAAGATTCGTCGCCGAGTATGTCCCTCGTGCCGCGCGGGGCCTTCACTGCTTCCATAACAACCGCCTCCCGGTAGTTTAAAATGCGTTCTTTACCGCCGCGCCGCGGACGCGGCAAAAACGGCTCTCATCTCAAAAGAGTATAATACTTCAAAAGTACCTCGCAAGACAAGGCGAAAATAATTTCCGCGCGCTCGGCGCCCTCGAAAACGGCGCTTCGGCGTTTTTCGTGTTATAAATACGAGGAGAATATATTGAGGAGGCGGGATGATGATAAAAATCGAAATACCAGGAAGGAAAACTTTGGAGATAAATTACGTCGTGCTGGATTACAACGGTACGATCGCGGCGGACGGCGAGCTCCTGCCGGGCGCCGCGGAAAAAATAAAAGAGCTCTGCGGGCTCGCCGAGGTCTTCGTACTGACGGCCGACAGCTACGGTACGGCCGAAGCACAGTGCGGGGGGCTCGGCGCGGCCGTGAAAACTTTTCCGCGCGCAGGGGCAGCTGCCTGCAAGGAGGAGATCGTCCGCGCCCTCGGCGGCGGCGCGGCCTGCGTCGGCAACGGCTTCAACGATATAGAGATGTTTGACGCGGCGGAGCTTTCGATAGCGGTGATGGACCGCGAGGGCGTATGCGCCGCGCTTCTTCCGCACGCTGATATTCTGGTGCGCAGCGCGCTCGATGGGCTTGATTTGCTGCTGAATACCGAGCGCGTGAAAGCCACTCTCCGTACTTAGCGTTTGCGGCTTTTATTTTTTAAATAGTTTAACTTTCGATAATTTTTCCCTTCTCCTTTATATAAAAATTTGCGCTTTGGCGCGTTTTTTGCTATGCTGTTCTAAATCGGCGAAGGGAGGCGGTCATATGGATACCATCTGCGGCATCAGGAAAAAATGCGGCTGCACCGCGGCCGTCGTCTTCTGCTATATTGTGATGCAGATATTCCTCTTCGCCTTCTGCGAGGGGCCGTCGGCCTCTCCCCTTCAAGACACAGGCAGCATCTACATCATGGAAGCGATGACGGCGCTTTCGCACGCCGCCGTCACGCAGCGCAATACCGATTACGGTTCTCTGGCGCAGCTTTCCGGATGTGTGCAGGCGCCGAGGCAGCTCTGCGACGCTTTTACCGAAAAATCCGAGCTCGACGCCTTCTGCGCCGAGCGTTTCGCTCTTTGGAGCATTTTCATAGACGGCATAAAGGAATCGCAATCTTCCTCCAACATGGTGGCAAGGAAATAATTTTCCCTTTTATAAAAATACTTCATATTTGACGCCGCAGTTAGCGGCACGGTTTTCGCAGGCGGCAAGGCGCTTTAGCGGAGCTTCCTGCACGACAGGGTATTTTTAGGGGGAATGGCGATGGAGTTACTGCACGCCGGCCTTGACATAGGCTCCACGACGGCAAAAGCGGTCGTCCTGGACGAACGCGACAAGATAATATTTTACAGATATGGAAGACATTTCGCCGACATACGCGCGGCCGTGGAAAGGCTCGTCGGCGAGATAAAGGACAGCTTCTCCGGCGCGATGCTGACGCTCGCGATGGCGGGCTCCGGCGCGTTGGAAATAGCGCGCGGCATGGATGTGCCATTCACACAGGAGCAGATCGCCTGCGCTGCGTCGATAACGCGCTTCCTGCACGGCGTCGACGTCTGTATAGAGCTCGGCGGCGAGGATTCGAAGATAACCTTCTTCGGCGAAAACGGCGCGGAGCAGCGCATGAACGAGACCTGCGCCGGCGGCACGGGCGCGTTCATAGATCAGATGGCGACGCTCTTCGGCACGGACGCCTCGGGGCTGAACGAGCTCGCGAAGGGCTATAAGACGATTTACCCCGTCGCGTCGCGCTGCGGCGTCTTCGCCAAGACGGACGTGCAGGCGCTGCTCAACGACGGCGCGGCGAAGCCGGACATAGCGGCGTCGATATTCCAGGCGATAGTGAACCAGACGATAAGCGGCCTCGCCTGCGGGCGCAGGATAACGGGGCGCGTCGCCTTCCTCGGCGGGCCTCTGTACTTCCTCTCCGAGCTGCGCGCGCGCTTCGCCGACACGCTGCACCTAACGCCGGAGAAGTGCGTCTTCCCACGGAACCCGCACCTCTTCGTAGCGATGGGCGCGGCGATAAGCGCGAAGGAGCGCGACGCGATGGAAGCCGGCGCTCTGCAGCGGCGGGCGGAACGCTTCTTCATCTCGCACGGCGACGAGCGCCGCGGCAGCTGCGCACCTCTTTTCAAAAGCGACGCGGAGCTGGCCGCCTTCAGGGAAAAGCATTCCCGCTGCCGCGCGAAGCGCGTTGATATGAAGGATTACAAGGGAAACGCCTATCTCGGCGTCGACGTCGGCTCGACGACGACAAAGCTCGTGCTGATCGGTGAAGACGGCGAACTGCTCTTCGCAAAGTACAGGCTGACGGGCGTCGGCGAGCCGCTTGCGGCCGTGCGCGAGGCTTTGACGGAGCTTTATTCGCAGATGACGCCGGATATAAAAATAGCGGCAAGCGGAGTAACGGGCTACGGCGAGAAGCTGATAAAGGCCGCGTTCGGCATAGACGTAGGCGAGGTCGAGACCGTCGCCCACGCTAAGGCGGCGGATTTCGTGCTGCCCGGCGCCGACTTCGTTATAGACATAGGCGGACAGGACATGAAATGCCTGAAGATAAAGGAAGGCGTTATAACGGGGGTCTTCCTCAACGAGGCCTGCTCCTCCGGCTGCGGCTCCTTCCTACAGAGCTTCGCCAAGTCTCTGAACATGGAGATAGGCGAATTTGCGCGCGAAGCCGAAAAGTCGCAGACCCCGGTCGACCTGGGCTCGCGCTGCACGGTCTTCATGAACTCGCGCGTGCGCCAGGCGCAAAAGGAGGGAGCGTCGGTGCGCGACATATCGGCTGGTCTCGTCTACTCTGTCGTCAAAAACGCGCTTTACAAAGTCTTAAAGATCAAGGACCCACGCGAGCTCGGAGAGAAGATCGTCGTTCAGGGCGGCACCTTCAAGAACGACGCGCTGCTGCGCGCCTTCGAGCTCGTAACAGGGCGCGAGGTGGCGCGCCCCGACATCTCCGAGCTGATGGGCGCCTTCGGCGCCGCGCTCGCCGCGAAGGAGCAGAAATGCGAGAGAAGCACGCTGCTTTCGGCGAAGCAGATCGCCGAGTTCAAGACGACGGTCACGACGACGAACTGCGGCGGCTGCGGCAACAAATGTCTTCTGACGCTGACGCGCTTCCCCGACGGCAGAAAATACGTCTCGGGAAACCGCTGCGAACGCGGCGGCGCCTCTGAGGAAAGGAAGCGGCTGCCCGCCAACGTCTTCGAAAAGAAGTACCGCCGCCTCTTCGGTTATTACAGGCCGCTCTCCGAAAGCGCAGCGCCGCGCGGCGTGATGGGGATACCGCGCGTCCTCAACATATACGACAACTATCCCTTCTGGTTCACACTGCTTACGGAGCTTGGCTTCTCCGTGCGCCTTTCGTCGGAGTCGCCCGACGAGAATCTCGGCATCGACACGATACCTTCGCAGACGCTCTGCTATCCGGCGAAGCTTGCGCACAGGCACATAACGGAGCTGATAACAAGCGGCGTGAAAAATATTTTTTATCCCGTCATACTGCACGAGAAGGGAGAATTCGGCCGCGCGCAGAACGATTACAACTGCCCCGTCGTCACGGGCTACCCCGACGTTTCGCGCCTCAACATCGACAAGGCGCGCGAAAGCGGCGTGAACTTCATCTCGCCGGCCGTATGCATCGACAGCGGAGAATCGGCGGCGAAGACGCTTTATCCGGCGCTTGCGGAATTCGGCGTGGCGAAGCGCGAGCTGCGCGCCGCGGCGGAAGCGGCGCAGAAGGCGCGCGAAAAGTACAAGGCGGACATAGCCGCGTTCGGAGCCGCCGCTCTTGAAGAGCTCAGGAGGGAGGGCGGCGTCGGCGTCGTGCTCGCGGGGCATCCGTACCATCTCTCGCCGGAGGTCAATCACGGCATACCGGAGCTCATAAACGGCTACGGCGTGACACTCTTCACAGAAGATTCGATCATGGGGCTCGCCGAAGGCCTAGAAAAGCCGCAAGACGTCGGAGCGGTCGACCAGTGGGCTTATCATTCGCGCCTCTACCGCGCCGCGATGGTCGTCGCGCGCCATCCGGCCTTCAAAAACGTCGAGCTCGTACAGTTCAATTCCTTCGGCTGCGGGCTGGACGCGATAAGCGCGGAGCAGACGGCCGAGCTGCTGACGCGCAGCGGCAAGCTGCACACTCTGATAAAGATCGACGAGGGCAAGAACAACGGCGCGGTGAGGATAAGGATTCGCTCTCTGCTCGCGGCGATGAAGGCTCGCAAAGAGAGCGGGAACGCCTACGTCGAGCGCGCTCCGATATCTCGGCCGCAGATCTCGGACGGCCCGCGCACGCTGCTCTGCCCGCCGCTATCGCCGTTCCACTTCCAATTCATGGAGAGCGTGTTCGAGGGCAGCGGCATTAACCTGCGCGTAATGCCGCAGGGCACGCGCGAAACGGTCGAGCTCGGGCTGCGCTACGTCAACAACGACGTCTGCTACCCAGCTATGATGGTCGTCGGCGAATTCATCTCGGCACTGCAAAGCGGCCTTTACGACCCCGATAAGACCGACTGCCTCTACGCTCAGACCGGCGGGCCGTGCCGAGCCAGCAACTACATCCACCTGCTGCGCGGCGCGCTTGACGCGGCCGGCTTCCCGCAGGTGCGCGTGCTCGCGGTCAACCGCCAGAAGGAGGGCGAAGCGGAAGCTTTCAAGATTCAGCCTCGCACGGGCTGGCGCGCGCTGCTCGGGCTCTTCTACGGCGACCTGCTGATGCGCCTGCTGCTCCGCACGCGTCCCTACGAAGTCGAAAAGGGCTCGGCGAACGCGCTCCACGACGGCTGGGTCAGGCGCATAAAGGAAAACATACGCAGCGGCAGCTGGTTCCAGTATAAGAAGAACGTAGCAGAAATGGTGCGCGACTTCTCCGCTCTGCCTATCTGCGGCGTGCAGCGCCCGCGCGTCGGCATCGTCGGCGAAATCCTCGTAAAATACCACGCGAACGCGAACGAAAGGCTGATAGACGTGATAGAAGAAGAGGGCGGCGAAGCCGTCGTTCCGGACATGGCGAACTTCCTCGCCTACTGCCTCTGCGACCCGATAGTCGCGAACGAACATCTGAACGGCGCTTATCTGCCGCGCCTGGGCGGCGAATTCGGCATATGGGCCCTCGAAAAGATAAAGGCTCCAGCGGCAAAAGCGCTGGCCGGGACGCGCTTCGGCGAGATGCACGACATAAGCGACCTCAGGGCGCGCAGCTCGCAGGTCGTTTCGCCGGCCAATCAGGGCGGAGAGGGCTGGCTCCTCACGGCAGAGATGATGACCCTGATAGAATCCGGCGTACGCAACGTGCTCTGCGTGCAGCCCTTCGCCTGCCTGCCGAACCATATCACCGGCAAGGGCGTCGTGAAAGAAATAAAGCGCCGCTACCCCGGCGCGAACATCCTGCCGCTCGACTACGACGCGAGCGTGAGCACGACGAACCAGCTGAACAGGCTGAAGCTGCTGATGGCGACCGCAAGAGCATAGAGGCGCAGGCGGCAAAGCGGGGGGCGGACTTTTCCGCTCACCCGCTTTTTACGGATACGCCGCTGCGATCATCTTTTCAGTTTGGCGAACTCTTCTTTTATTTCGACAAGGAGCTCGGGCTTCGTCATCAGGTCGACGGCGGTTTTCGCAAGCCCCCTGATAAAGAGGAACGACGTCTCTATCGCCTCCCGGCTGCGCGCTTTCTCGGCGAATTCCGCCGTATGGGCGGAATAAGCGCGTCCGTCCGACAACGGCCCCATACCGCTGTTGAGCTGTATGGCCGGGCATCTGTAGCTGACGTCGCCCAAGTCCGACGAGCCCATATGAGCTTCGTCGCCGAGCCATTTCATCTTTACGCCTAGCGCTTCCATGTTATCGCAGGCAAGCCTGTTGAGGGCCATGTTGCTGCACGTGTCCATGAAATCGACTTCGGCGGGCGTGATTTTATACGTGGTGCCGGTCCCGATCGCCGCGCCCTTGGCGCAGGCTTCGACCCTGTCGAGCAGCGGCGCGATCTCCGCCGCCTTGCTGCTCCTGACGTAGAAGAGCGCGCTCGTATAGTCCGGGATGATGTTTGGAGCCTTGCCGCCGTCGGTGATTATGCCGTGCAGCCTCACGTCCGGCTTGGTCTGTTGTCTGAGCGCGTTAACGAGGTTAAAGAAATTGATCATCGCGTCCAGCGCGTTGAGCCCGTTCTCGGGAGCGGAGGCGGCGTGCGACGTTTTGCCGAAGAATTCGACGGTGCGGCAGCAGAGCGCCATCGAGTTGATAGAGCTTGTGCTTTCCATCGAAGGATGCGACATCATCGCCACGTCCATCTCGTCGAAGGCTCCCATTTTAGACATCACGACCTTCGCCCCCTCGGTCTCCTCCGCCGGGGTGCCGAAGACGTTTATTTCGGCCCCGTACTCGTCCGCGAATTCCGCAAGCGCTATCCCCGCTCCAACCGACATCATGGCTATCAGGTTATGCCCGCAGCCGTGTCCGATTCCCGGCAGCGCGTCGTACTCGGCAAGCAGCGCTATTTTCGGCCCGGCCTTGGCGCCTCTGTAGACCGCACGGTACGCCGTTTCGATGCCGCAGTATTTCTCCGCGACGTCGAAGCCGTATTTCCGAAGAAGCGCCAGCTGCCATTCGACGGCTTTGCGCTCCTCCTTGCCAAGCTCGGGATTGTCATGTATCTTCAGGGTCAGCTCCGTCAGCTCGGGCTTCAGGCGTTCGACCGCCGAGTCTATTCTCTGTATAATGTTCTGTTCCATGCGCATCCACCTTTTGAAGCGTATGCTCCCGCGTTCAGCAAGAGCATACGCCGTGTCGTATAGTTAGTTCAGATCAGAACGGGCCGAGCCCGATAGACTGCGCCGCTATGACGAAAGCGAGCCCGATGGCGTACTGAATCATCATGACGGGCAGGAACCACTTCGCCCACTTCGCCCACGGAATCTTCGCGAGAGCGAGGCTTGCCATCAGCACCCCGCTAGTAGGCGTTATAGCGTTGGATATGCCGTCGCCGAGCTGGAAGGCGATGACCGCAGTCTGCCTGGTGACGCCGACCAAGTCCGACAGAGGGGAGAGTATCGGCATCGTCACGGCGGCCTGCCCCGAGCCGGATGGTATCAGGTAGTTCATCAGGCACTGGAAGACGTACATCCCGACTGCCGACGCCTGCGAAGGGAGCCCCTGAAGAAGAGTCGCAGCTCCGTGAAGAATCGTGTCAAGGATGTTGCCCTGATTCAGGATGTAGAGGATGCCGGTCGCAAAACCGACCACCAGAGCCCCGCTGCATATGTCGGCCATGCCGTCCGCCAGCGCCTGTCCATAGCCGTCCAAGCCCATTTTCGCGACGACTCCTATGACGATCGACATTCCCAGGAAGAGCGCCCCGATCTCGCTGAAATACCATCCGAACTTTAGCACGCCGACCACCAGCATCACGATAGTCGCCAGGAAGACGGCGATGACCAATTTTTCCCTCGTACCGAAAGGCATCTCTTCGTTTTCTTCGACGACCTCTTCTCTCGTGCGGTCGAATTCATACATCGCGCTGAGCTGCGGCGTCTTTTTTACCTTCAGCGCGTAACGGCACACCAAAAAGATAGTGACGCCGAACATGACGGCCAGCATGACCGCCCTGAACTGCCATCCGCTGTAGGGAGGCAGCTCCGAAATGCTCTGAGCCACTCCTACGTTGAAAGGATTGAGGATGGAACAGGCGAAGCCGGTCGACGTCGAACATATGATCATGGCCGTGCCGGTTATGGAGTCGAAGCCCACGCGGAGCGCAAGCGCGACCATGATAGGAATCACAGGAATAAATTCCTCGCACGCGCCCATTACAACCGTCATCGTAACGATCAAGACCATGATGACCGGAATCGTAGCCACTTCCCTGCCCGCCATTCCTTTGGCAAGCCTCCTGAGGCCGCCTTCAAGCGCCCCGCTCTTCTGCAGCACGGCAATGGAGCCGCCGACGATAAAGATGAAGAAAATTATGTCGGCCGCCTGAGACATGCCTCCCGCCAGAGAGGACAGCGCCGTCATAAGGCTTACGGGCGTCTGGTCAACGTATTTGAATGAAGCTGGGTCGATGACCATCCTGCTCGTCTCGTCGGCGGGATCCAGATGCACGCGCTGGTACTGTCCCGCAGGCACGACGTACGACAGAATTCCGCAGATCATTATGATAAGCATCAGCAGGACGAATACATGCGGCATCTTAAATTTGAGTCTTTTCTCGCTCATTCCGCACACCCCCTTAAAAAATGTAAATAACAGCATTTATCTAAATGCTACATAATTACTTTTCATTTGTCAATGAATAAATGAACTGTTTTAAAAATATTTATGTAATAAATTTCATATATAAAAGCCGACCGAAGCCGGGAGAGACGCTTCGACGACGTCGCCGCTCGTCTTGCGACGCTTCGGTCCTTCAGGATTCTTAAGGCTGAGTCTGTTGCCGGGAAGCTGATTTTTGTCAATTATCATATAATATTATAGAGCCGACGGGATAGGGGGGAGCCCTGCGACGATGAATTTTACGCGGTACATCGACGCTATATACGCTCGCGCCGCCGGAGAGATTCGTTTCATAAATTTTAGGGCGAAGGGCGTTAGCCCCGAGCAGACCCGCGTAATAAAAAATAACGGGGCGTAACACGGGTTTGTTCGCAGCGAACGCCGCTTACGGGAAAAGAAAGAAGGAGGCAGGCACATGACATACAGGTCAAAGAAACTCGCTCTTTTTTCAGGACGCGGCTCTTCGTCACGCCGCGCGATCTACAAGGGCTGCGGCTACGACGACACAGACCTTTCGAAGCCTTTGATAGGCATCGTCAACACAGCGAACGACGCTGGACTCGGGCACATCCACTTAGACCGCCTCGCCGCTCGCGTGCGCGCCGGGATACTTCAGGCGGGAGGCACGCCGTTCGAATTCGGCACGATAGCGACCTGCGGCGCAGTGCCGATCGGGATGCCGCAATTCCGCTACGAGCTCGTGATTCGCGACGTGATAGCCTCCTCCGTCGAAATAATGGCCGGCGTCCAGCTGCTCGACGGGCTCGTCCTGCTCGCCTCCTGCGACAGCATCATCCCCGGCGTGCTGATAGGAGGCATACGCTCCGGCCTTCCGTGCATCATGCTGACGGGCGGGCCGCAGGAGGTCTGCAAAAGCGGTGGGCGCAGCGTCGTGATGAGCGAGCTTGACCAGCTCGTTTTCGGCGCCGGCTACGCCGGCAGCGAAGCGGAGGAAAAGATTCGTTACCTTGAGGATCACGTATGCCCTGGGCCCGGCGCCTGTTCGCTTATGGGCACGGCGAACACGATGCAGATACTCGCCGAGGGGCTCGGCATGGCTCTGCCCGGATCCTCGACGGCTCCTGCCGTATACGCCGAAAAAGAGCGCTATGCGACGCAGAGCGGGCGCAGAATCGTCGAGCTCGTGAGGGAAGGCGTGACCCCGGGGGATATACTGACGCGCGAAGCGCTGCTGAACGGCGTTATAATCACCCTCGCGCTCGCCGGCTCGACGAACGCCGTGCTGCACCTGCTCTCCTTCGCAAGCGAAGTCGGCGTCGAGCTGACGCTTGACGACTTCGACAGGCTATCGCGCGATATTCCCGTCATAAGCCGCGTGATCCCGACCGGGCGCGCGACTGTGATAGACCTCTACAACGCCGGCGGCGTTCCGGCGGTACTTGGAGAGCTGAAGGATTATCTGCATGGGGAATGCGTCACCGTATCAGGCCGGACGATCGGGGAGCTCGCTGAGCTGCGCCGCTCCTCCGACCACGAAACGCTGACCTCAGCCGATGCTCCGGTGTTCAAAAACGGCGGCATCGCCGTAATGCGCGGCAACATATCTCCGAACGGCGCGATCTGCCGCACTACGACGATCTCGGAAAAGGCGCGCAAATTCACAGGCCCCGCGCGTGTCTTCAACTCGGACGAAGAGGCGCACGGCGCCGTCATCGCGGGAAAAATCAAAAAGGGCGACGTCGTCGTGATCCGCTACGAGGGGCCGCGCGGCGCTCCCGGAATGCGCGAGATGATGATGACGACCGACGCGCTCGTCGGCCTCAGCATGGGGCAGGATGTCTTCGTGCTGACCGACGGGCGCTTCTCCGGCTTCACCGAGGGCGCGGCCATCGGACACATTTCCCCTGAAGCCGCAATCGGCGGGGCCATCGCAGTTATAGAAGAGGGCGATATCGTCAGCATCGATATTGAAAAACGCCGGCTCGACCTCGATGTTCCCGAAGAAGAAATAAACGCGCGCTTGGCGAAGTGGAAACTGCCGAAGAAAAGGGAGCGCGGCATACTCGGCATCTACGCAAAGACCGCGCTGCAGGCGCACGAGGGCGCGATGATAGACGACAGGGTCGTCGACGAAAGACGGGTATAAAGAGCTAACCCAGGCAACGTTTTACTGTGCCGATGCAGCAGCATGCGGATATGAGGCAAATTAAAAAACAGTGGGCGAAGCATATGAAACAGGCCCCGCCCGCTTGATGTAGTTGTGCTAGGGCTTCAGTTCGCCATCAGATCCGGCAGGAACATCACGACCTGTGGGAATACCGCCATTATGAATGCAAAGGCCACTATTATCAGGATAAATGGCATCACAGAGCGCGATATAAAACCGATGCTGCGCTCGGCAAGTCCTGTCATCAAGAAGAGGTTAAAACCGATCGGCGGCGTTATGTTAGCGATCTGCACGAGCAGAATAACGAAGATGCCGAACCAGATCGGATCCAGACCATAGGTCTTCGCAAGCGGCAGGAACATCGGCACCGTCATTACTATCATAGAGTAGCCGTCAACGAGACAGCCGAGAATGATATAAACCACTGTCATAAGCGCAAGGGCGGTGTATTTGCCAGCACCCAGCGTCACTATTGACTCGCTAATCCAGCGCGGTAGGTTCAGGAAGCCAAGCGCAACCGAGAAGAAAGATGCACCGATTAGTATAAGCATCACCATGCAATTCGTGCGCACCGCGCTCATAAGGCACTCAGCGAACAGCTTCCATGTCAGGCAACGCGTAGCGATAGCAAGCACCAGCGCGCCAGTGAGGCCGACCGCAGCCGCTTCTGTAGGCGTAGTCCATCCAGCATATATGCTTCCGAGCACGAAGCCTATCAGTACGACTACCGGAAAAATCTTAGGCGTGCTCTTTATTTTCTCGCACCAGCCGTACCTTTCACTGTTTATTCTTGCGCCGCCTTCGCCTTTAGCTTTCGACGCTATCATGATGTAACCGCAGAAAAACAGCATCAGCAGCAAACCCGGCACAAGACCGGCTATAAAAAGTCTGCCGATGCTACAATTGGCCGTGACCCCGTAGATCAGCATCGGTACGCTGGGGGGGATAAGAATACCCAAAGTGCCGGAGCTCGTGAGGCTGCCGATCGACAGCATCTCGCTGTAGCCGCGGCGACGGAACTCGGGTATCGTGATTTTGCCGACGGTGGCTGTCGTGGCGTTGACCGAGCCAGTTATAGCGGCAAAGATGGCGCAGGCTATGACATTGACGTGCAGCAGACCGCCAGGCAGACCGGAGACCCACGGCGTAAGCCCGTCGAAAAGATTGTCTGATATCTTTGTCCTGGCCAACACCTCTCCCATCATTATAAACAACGGCAGAGCCATCAGGCTGCTGCTGTTGACGTTGTTCCAAATGACACTGCCCAGCACGCGCATGACAGGCAGGTCGGTAAAAATAGCCAGCACAAGCCAGCTGGTGAAAAAGAGAGACACGCCGATCCAGACGCCACAGCCAAGGAATAGCATAAGCAGAAGTATGACCGTGAGCAACGACTGCCATTCCATACAAAATCACCTACTTTTGTGAGCACCCTGAAGCGAACAGCACGAAATTTACACAATACTGCAACAGCAGCAGCGCCGAGCCAATCGGCAGGAATATCTGCGGTATCCAGAGGAGCGTTTCGGATATCTGCATTGACCTACTGCCGTTAGCAAAAGATTGATCAAAGGTCTTATAGGATACCCAAGTCAGATACAAGGCTACAATGATCGCCGCAATATAGGCTATATAGTTAAGCGACCGAATTAATTTAGGGAATTTTTCCCTCAACAAATCTACAAGGTCCATCCTGATGTGTCCGTGCACAGCTTCGACATAACCAAGGCCCAGCATACTGCTGGCTGCCATGAGATAGCCTGTGAACTCGTCAGCGACATACAGAGTACTTGCAAAGCAGCTCCTGATGATTATCTCCGCGACTATCAGGATTGCCGCAGCGCAGATACAGAAGCCGGCCAACCAGCCAGCCAACTTGTTCACCTTTTCGACGATCTTGAATAAAGGCTGCATGATTCAATCAATTCCCTTCAGAGCCTAAAAAGGGGGCAGCTGTCTCCTTGTGACGGACACCTCCCCCAGCGGCATTATCTATTTAAGTTTCTTCTTTTCCGTCATGAACTTATTGTAAAGCTCGATGGCATCTGCCGCCTTTTTATTGCTCTCAAGCCAGTCGTTTGCTACCATTCCGGCCGCCGCGACGAGCTGATTGTGATATGTGCCGGATACATCGACCTTCGTAACGCCGTTATGGTAGCAGAAGTCATCATTCTCAGCTACTACCCTCTTGACTTCATCGCGCAGGAACTTCTCGCACTCCGCCGCTGCCGTCATAAGGGCTTTCTGCTGATCAGGAGTCAGCTTATCCCATACTTTTCTGTTGATAGTGGTGATGCTGGAAGCGGTAGAGAAGCGTATCGGCATATGGAATTTGCATACTTCGTAGAACTTACCCTCTCTGACTGATATAGACGACGTGATAGTAGAGTCTATAAGTCCGGTCGCAAGACCGGTATAGGTCTCTGCATAAGGAACATTCAGCGCCTGTGCCTTACAGGCGGCAGCAAAGAGCGCGCCGTTCCTGTCGTACGAGCGTATCTTCAGTCCTTGCATGTCCTTGATGTCAGTCACCTTCTTTTTGCTCCACAGTCCGCCAAACGGCCACGGCGATATCAGCAACAATTTTTGATTTTTTCTGTCGAGGACTTTCTCATAGTAAGGCTTCGCGAGCTTATCGAAGAGCTCTACCTCCTGCCAACTGTCGACCATCATCGGCAGTGTGCGCAATGCCAGCACAGGCGCGTCACCAGCGACATTGGATGTGACCATTTCGGCGATGTCAAGCTGCCCGTCATTAACGGCGTTCAGCAGTTCGGCACCCTTATATCCCAGAGAACCGCCGTATTCTACGCGCAGTGACAAATCCCCTTTAGTGAGCTCTGAGACTCGTTTTGCCATCAACATAAGACCTCGTGTCTGATAGTTCTCTTCGTTCCAGACGGTCAGAGCCATAAGGGTGGTCTTTGCCGCCGCTGCGGTAGCGAAAAACGCTACAAGCAAAAACGTTATTAAAACAGCTGAAAATTGCTTTCGAAACATCATCTTAGTGCCTCCTTAAATCATTATTATTCTACTACTATTCATCATAGATGAATTGTATGTAGAATATAGGAAACATACCAGCGTTGTCAATATTAAGAAAGTAAATCACAGAACATTGTGAAATACAGTTTTCCCACAACGGAACAAAACTTTCATAGAACGCCTCTAACTACGTACTATTCTTCAGGCAAAGCAGCGCCGTTGATACATAAATAACCAAAGAGTATCTGCCAGCCAGCGTTATAGCCCGGGAACTGAGAGCACCCACACGAAGCCTAGTTGGCCAATGGTGATTTCTAAACACACCATAATCCTTTGTATATTGCATCTACGGCGTCTCGTAGCTCATCCGCCGCCCTAATAAAAGTTTTTCCCGCCGGCTTTGCGCGCCTTCTCGGCCCAGCCCGGAACTGGCGGCACGCATTTGTCCTCCGGTTCGAACGGTATTTCGAGGAACGCAGGCCCCTTTGCGGCGAAGAGCCCCTTCAGGGCGTCGGCGACGCGGAGCGGCCCGTCTACCCTGGCCGCCGGTATGCCAAAGCCCTTCATCAGCGTCACATAGTCGAGCTCGGCGAATTGAGTCGCGAAAGGCTCATTGTTGAAAGTCATGGAATTCGAGACGCGTATCCAGCCGAAGCTGCGGTTGTTCGCGAGAATCACCTTTACGTCGGCGCCGGTTCTCACAAGCGTCTCGTACTCGCCGGCGCAGAAGCCAAAGCTGCCGTCGCCGGTAATGTGAACGATCGTGCTTCCGGGCAACGCCTTCGCCGCTCCTATCGCAGCCGCGGTGGCGTAGCCGAGCGAGCCCTGCGCAAAGTTGCAGACGAAGCGGCGGCCCGCCTTCTTCATCTTGATGAAGCCGGCAGGGTAGACGGCCGAGATGCCCGGGTCAACGACGAGGATAGAATCCTCCGGCATCGCCGCGGCGATCTGATCCATCACATAGAGCGGGTCGCATGGGAAGGCGGCCGAATCCTTAAGCCCCTCGGCAAGCGATTCCTCATAGGCGGCGCGCTTTGCGGCGATGGACGCCGTGTAGGCTCCGGCTCCCTTTTTATAATTACCGCTGTATTCGAGCAGCTTGGCGAGAGTCTCCTTGACGTCACCGAGCATCAGGACCTTGGCGTCATAATTATTGCCCAGGTCGCCCTCGCCGACGTTGAGTTCAACGATCTGCGCTCTCGTATCCTTCGCCGGCACCTTCCATCCCCAGGTTCCAGCAGAATCGGTGCTGGAACCGACAAAGAAAACCACGTCCGCGTCAAGGACGAGGCCGTTGGAAAAACTGTTAGCACCGCGCGCGCCGCAGACACCGCCCGAGAGCGGATGCGTCTCGGCGATGACGCCCTTCGCGTTTATCGTCGTGAGCACTGCAAGCTCGAATTTCTCCGCCGTGGCCCGCACCTCATCCCATGCCTGCGACGACAGGGCCCCCTGCCCGCAAATCATCACGCCGCGCTCAGCGCCTTTCAGCGCCTCGATCGCCCTTTTGACGTCGGCGGCGGCCGCCGCGCAGCGCTTGCCAGGGATATGCGCGAACTCCGGCTGCGCGAAGAGGTCGGCCGCTTCAGCGTCTTCGCCGAGAACGTCCTGCGGCAGCCTGATGTGCACTGGTCCGGGCCTCCCGCTGGTCGCAAGGCGGAACGCGCGTCTGACGATGAAGGGGATATCCGTTGCTTTATAGACCGTCAGCGACTCCTTTACAAATGACTTGAACATGGAGGTCTGGTCGGCGCCGGTCAGCATGTTATGCTTCTCGCCGTTGAGCGGGATGTCGCTGGTGATTGCTATCACCGGGACACACGAGCTGAACGACTCGACGATGCCGGGCAGCATATGCGGCGCGCCGACGCTCGGCCCCTCACAGACGCCCGGTTTTCCGCTGACCTTCGCATAGCCGTCGGCCATGAAGGCCGCGTTGCGCTCGTCGCGCACCATCACATGTTCAATGTCCGGGAATTTTTTCCACTCATCGTACCAGTGAAGAGTCGTCTCGCCCGGAAGGCCGAATACATATTCGACGTCATATTTTTTCAGCATTTCCAACAGAATCCTGCCGCACTTCATAAATATGCCTCCTTTTACGCCCCGGCCGCGGCCTTGGCGCACATCTGTGCGAAAAAATTTTTTTCTCCAAAGGGCGCAGAAGCGCCCTTCGAATATATCACTCATCAATAATGATTAGATTATACATAGGCAGACGTTCGTGTCAAGCGGGAGTTTCAAATTTCTCCGCCCAATTTAAGTCGTCTGCGCCTGATATGAAATGTAAGAACTTGTGCCCTGTTCTGATTTTGGATAGATTTTGGCCATATCTGCGCCGGCGAATTATTTTTTCTCTTTCAGCGTGTGCATAAGGTTGCTTATATGCCTCTTCATAGCCAGTACAGCCAGCTCGACGTCGTGCTGCTCGACGGCTTCGAAAATCTTTCTGTGTTCGTCGTTGCTGATATTGCCGGCGTGGCGCCTGATGCCTTCAAGCTTGGTCGCGTCCTCCTCTTTTTTGCGCAGAAGTTCGACGATCGCTTCAAGTATAGAGTTGTGGCTTATCTTTGCTAGATACTGGTGAAACTCGGTGTCGAGGTGCGAGACAGCTTTCCCGGCCTTCGCCATCTGCTCGTGCTTATCCACGATACGGCGCAGCTCGCCGATCTCCTCGTTGGTAGCGTTCTTGGCGGCGAGCCGAGCCACTTCGATCTCCACCGGACGTCTGGCGATGAGCAGTTCCGTTAGGTGTTCCTTATCAGATGAGCCATTGCCGCTAAAGAACTCCTGCGCCCAGTTGCCCTGCCATCTCGCAACGTCCAGATCGCGCAGCTTCTCCTCCCCTTGCGGCGATATGGAACGGCCGAGGTTGCTTTCCTTCTCGAGCAGGCCGCGATACTCCATCTCGCGCAGCAGACGCCCGACGGAAGCCTCCGCCATAAAATATCCGCGAGTTTCGAGGCGGCGCTGCACAGACCCCGCACCGACCGCCTTCCCCTCTTCCTTCATATAGGAAAGCACCTCATATATGAGTTCGTCTTCTCTTGGAATATTCATCCTCGACACTCCCGCGCCCATTCAATGGCGCAACGCGCAGATGCGCGGCGCTCACAGATATATCATACACATACGCTTCAGAGCGCGCAAGACAAAAATTCGAGCACAATATTCTTCCAGCCGAGCGCCCAGGGCAGGCCCGACCTTGTCAACCGCAGGAGTTCTCGCGTTTTTTTGCCTGAAATACGAGAGTGCCGCGTTAATTTAGAGCACTTTTTTAAAGATAATTTACATAAATTACAAATATTATAAAAAGTTATGCGAAAAGTATTGACAAATAACCTAACGAAACTTATACTTGCATCACTCATCAATAATTAGTAGTGTTTTGCGAAATGCGTCGCGTGCAAGGCCTGCGTCGTGAACGTTACAGGGGAACGCAGGTAGGCAATATCAAGGCAATTATCGCGTATCGCAGGCATTTTGATCGAATTTTTATCTTTATCTGTTTTTTGTGCCGTGCGATCCAGAGGGAGGGGAACCAAGTGGAGAAATGTGCAGACGTCGTCGTGGTCGGCTCCGGAGTCATAGGTTCCGCGGTGGCTTACAACATTCTGAAGAGGGGCGCTTCCGTCCTGATGATCGAAGCAAAGACTATCGGATGCGGCGCTTCTTCGGCGTGCGACGGTTTCGTCATTCTGCAGTCAAAGAGCCCGGGGCCGCACCTGACGATGGCGCTGGCATCCGAGGTGCTCTACAGGACGCTGTCCGAGGAGCTCGACTATGACATCGGCTACCGTCACTGCGGCGGTATGGTCGTGATCGAGCGCGAAGCGGAGCTCGAGGCGATGAGGATATTTATGTCTAAGCAGAAGGATCTTGGGCTTGACGTTTCGCTGATCGACGGCGACGAGGCGCGCAGCATCGAACCGGCGCTTGCGAAGCATATCGTCGGCGCGACGGTCAGTTCGCGCGACGCGCAGGTCAACCCGCTGCACCTTGTCAACGGCTTCATCACCGCAGGCAAGCGCCTCGGACTGCGTATCCGCAAACATACGAAGGCGACGGGCTTCCTTATCGAGAATAGCGCGGTGAAGGGCGTCCGCTGCGGCGATGAGAAGCTCTACGCGGACAATGTCGTCGTCTGCAACAGCATCGGCGCGCCGGAACTTTTTTCTCAGATCGGCTACAACCTGCCGATAAAGCCGCGCCGCGGGCAACTCGCGATCACCGAACCGGTCAATCCTCTGATTCATCGTGTAATGCTTTGCGCAAGGTACATCGCGGCCAAATATCACCCGGAGCTGCTTGAGGATTCCTCCGACGAATCGGTGCGCCTCGGCGTCGGCATGGCGCTTGAGCAGACCGAGAGCGGCGGGCTGCTGATCGGGGCTACGCGTGAGTTCGTGGGCGAGAATCGTTCGACGACGATCGCCGGCATCAGGGCGGTGACGCAGCACGCGGCGAGGATAGTGCCGGCGCTGAACGAGATTCGCATCGTGCGCACGTTCGCCGGCCTGCGCCCGTATACGCCGGACGGCAGAGCCTTCATGGGCGCCGTGCCGGGGTACAGGGGCCTCTATATCGCTGCCGGCCACGAGGGCGACGGCATCGCCTACACGCCGATCACCGGAAAGAGCATCGCCGAACTGGTCGTCGACGGCAAAACGGAGGCCGACCTGGTGCCGTTCGCGATAGACCGCAAAATAGAGAAGCATTGAAAGAGATGACGCACAAAAGACAGGGGGTACCAGTCCACAGTGTTGCATGTATCGTACAAGAACTGAAACTTCTTGCCTTCTCTTGTACTACTTAATTATACGAGGAGGGATTTTTATGACTAAGATGCATATCTGTACAATCGCAAAAGATCAGGACGTAATGACCGCTCTCCATGAGTACATGATGGACAAAAAATGGAAAGGAGCGGTAATTGTCGCGGGAGTCGGCTCAATCTATGACGTAATGTTGGGAAATCCTGGCACCTACGATCTCAAAGTTTTGTGTAAGAAAAAAATTGAAGCGCCATGCGAAGTTGTTTCTTTCATCGGAGAAATAACACCGAAAGCGGAAGCCGCAAAAAGCCTGCCGAAAGAAATTATCGACACCGCCGCGTCGGACTACATAATCCATATTCATATGTCCTGCTCGCACGAGACAGACGCCGTCGTAAATGGAGGAAGCCTGCGCGAAGCAAAGGTACTGCGCGCACTTACGGTAGTTATGCTCGAATGTGATTAACCCCCATTTGACAAAATCCATAAAGGAGATAAACAATGATAATAGTTATCGTGCCAATTTGTTTGCTTATATTTCTTATTCTCTGCAAAAAACTGCCTCTTGTCAGAGGAAATGTAATGTGGTGTCTGATGATAGCGGGATTCGTCGCGCTTCTTATGGGGAAAGTCTACAATCCCGTGGAGTGGATAAAAGCGTGGATACTCGGCCTTGACAAGCTCGCATGGATTATTGCACTCGGCCTTTTCGGCAGTATCTACGCCGAGACACAGACAGAGCTAAAAACTCTTGACTCCGTCTTGACGCTTCTTAGAAGCATGTTCGGAAAATCGCCGAAAGGCATTGTCGTCGCAACTGTAATCGCTCTCGGAATAGCCGGCTCCCTGCTCGGCGACGCGGTCGCAAGCGCGACGGTTATCGGCATCTTGGTCATCAAATCTCTTGAAGACTTGAAAATCGAGCCGGAAGGCATCGTCGCGATCATCACATCGGGCGCCATGCTCGGCTCGATAATGCCGCCCATCACGCAGGCAATATTCCTTTCATCTTCGCTTGTCGGCGTCGACGTTAATGTTCCTTGCAACTACACCTACATTACAATAAGCATCGGTATCATTTTAGTTACATTCTACCTCTGCGCCCGTTTTGTCAAAATCAAAGAACTACCGGAAAACATGATACCGAAAGGCTCGCTGTCAGACATGATGAAGGGCAAATGGCTTTCCTTCATTCCACTTCTTGCGCTCATTCTCATGGTCATAGTGAATACCGTTTGGAGAATCAACGTCGTCAACCTCATTGCAGGCCCGCTTGTAAAATTTCTGAGCGGCATCACGATTATAAAAGGTATTGCGAACTACATCGTAACATTCCTCATATCCGCAACGATTATCTCATTCGCATATAAGAGTGTGAGACAAAACGGCGGTCATATAATCAAAAGAGGCATTTTGAACGCAGTCCCAGGACTCAGAGTTTTCATGGGGTCCGCGCTGCTCCTTGGATCATTCTACACAGCGGGACAAATTGACGCAGTTAATGAATTTGCAACAAAGCTTTCGCCTGATGCGCTGAAAATAGGGGGTTCTCTCGCAATGATCGTCGTTGCTACGCTTACCGGCTCACAGTCGACGGCACAGAACACAATTTTCTCGTGGCTTGCACCCGCGTTAGTAAACATTGGGCTCGCGCCTGAAAAAGTTGCGGTCGCAGCCGCTCACATTGCATCAGGCGCGCAGGGTTTCCCTCCGACCAGCATCACAGCGCTTGTCGTCTGCGCGCTCGTCGGCGGCATACTCAACAAAAAAGTCGACCCGATTAAGAGCATGATGGGCTACTTCCCTCTCAGCCTATACATGGTGCTTGTCGGAATGCTTTTCCTCTACATATAGCTAAGGGACAACCGCAATGAAACTGATTGGGAGCCCCCGATCCTGGGTTACAGCCGCGGTCGGGAAGTTGCGTCCTCCTTCGAAGGTGGTGTGCTGAAATGGCGAAAGCAAACGTGATATGCCGCTGCGAAGAAATAGAGATAGACACTATACGCGAGTGGATAGCGCGCGGCTATGACACATTCGACGAGCTCAAGAGAGAGCTTCGC
>Ga0208297_1000760_pt1 | contig 49017 bp, 38 predicted proteins | sample LMS_cellobiose_e_FD_187367 | JGI IMG/M metagenome (GOLD analysis project Ga0208297, IMG submission 187367) | Rumen-fistulated moose microbial communities from Alaska, USA - LMS_cellobiose_enrichment (SPAdes) (version 2) | ecosystem: Host-associated > Mammals > Digestive system > Stomach > Rumen... | reverse complement strand
GGGATATAAAGACGGCGAATTTTCCCACCTTTTGAGTACAGATCCAGATAACCGACTTCTACATGTTCCGCTTTTATCTTCAGCAATTCGCTTATCCTGGCTCCCGTAGCACCCATGAACCACACAACGAAGTACCATTCTACGTACCCATCGGATTTAAGCTTTCTTTTTAAAAACTTGTAGTCAGCATCGCTGATGACATTCTCTAGAAAGTTTTTCTGTTGGACCTTCACGAACTTCATCTTGAGTTTATCTTTTCGGATAAACTCAAGGTACTTGTTAATACCCTGTAATCTCAGGTTAACGGTTTGGGGTTTGAAATGCTCCATCAGGAATCCCTTGTAAGCAAGGAGATTTTCCTTCGTGAAATCTCCATAATTGGTAATGAAGTGGTTAACTGTCCAGACATAGGACGCGACAGTGTTCTTGGCCAAGTCTGACTTCTCCAAGAAGGATTGAAACTTTTGTATCATAAGCATTTAATGAATGTTTATGAAGTGCAAAGTTACCGTCGATACGTCCCATTATCCGAAGGAAGGTCCGTGGGAGTTGCCCGAGGGGTGGTACTGGTGCAAGCTAGAAGAATTATGTGTATTCCTGTCAAGAGGGAAATCTCCTGTTTATTCGGAGACTAGTAAAGAGTATCCGGTATATGCTCAAAAATGCAATCTGAAGGAAGGCGGAATATCACTTGAGAAAGCTTTATTCTTGAATCCAGGCTCACTACCTAAATGGCCAACAGAATACAGGCTAAAAACAGGAGATGTGCTCGTGAATTCAACTGGGACAGGTACGGTTGGACGAACTAGACTCTTTAATGAACAAGTTCTAGGACCATATCCTTTCGTTGTCCCGGATTCACACGTTTCGGTGATAAGGACTTTCAGTCAAATCTCTTCAGAATACGTGTTTATTCTCTTGTCCTCCGAATACGGACAGCAATACTTTGCGGAGAATTTAGCGGGAAGCACCAATCAGAAAGAATTATACATAGCCTCGATTGCTGAATTACAAGTCCCGCTACCTCCTGCCATGGAGCAAACGCGAATTGCAGAACAAGTCTTTTCTTTTGAAGATAACATTAAAAATCTCGATGATGAGAAGATTAGGATCCAAGCTTTTGTTGAATCTGCAATAGCAAAGATTCTTGACTTGGCTATCCATGGAAAGCTAGTTCCTCAAGACCCTTCCGACGAACCTGCTATAGAGCTCCTGAAGCGTATTAACCCAGCATTCAAACCTTCTGATAACCTCCATTATAGGGGTGCTCTGCCTTTAGGCTGGGAGTTGTGCCGTTTGGAAGATATTCTAGAATACGAACAGCCTCAAGCTTATATAGTCAAATCCACAGATTATTCAGACAAGTATATCACCCCTGTGCTCACCCCAGGGAAGTCATTTGTTTTGGGGTACACGAATGAATCTGAAGGTATTTACAATGCACTCCCTGTAATAATCTTTGACGATTTTACCACTGAGTCAAAATACGTTGATTTTCCCTTCAAAGTAAAATCTTCTGCTATGAAGATACTCCGAGTAAAAGGTGAAATCGATATTCGTTATGTTGCATTCTTTATGAGTATCACAAGACTTGCCGGTGACACTCATAAACGCTATTGGATATCGGAATACTCAAAACTACACATCCCTATTCCTCCGTTTCAAGAGCAAAAAAGGATAGTGTCTAAAATAAAAGAACTAAGTATGCAATTAGACCTTTTAGTCGCAGATACTCAGTGATATGAAGGATATTGAATTCTCCAGTTCGTTTATTCTTGTAAGGATTCGCTTCTGCTCCGCTAAAGGAGGAATAGCAACAATCATTTCCAGAATATCCTCTCTTGAGATGCCCGGAATGATTCCACGTGCTGTGTTTCTAAGACCCTCTATCGAAGCCTTTATGATGAGTTCAATGTACTTCGGTAGGATTAATTGAGGTGATTTGCTTCGTATTGCCATAAACTGACGCGCTATATGAACATCTCCTAGTTGATTCAAGACGACCTCTCCCACGGTCCCTTTACAAGATAATAAGGTATCATTTATCTTAGCGACAACTTCAGGATTTTCCGTCCATCGATAGACCGAGATGTTTTGGTTATCTATGCAACTCGCACCTACTAAATATGGGATGCCTCTATGCTCCGCATTGCAACGTGCTGCTTCTAAATCTCGTCCTGAATATAGCGATACGATTTCCTTCAACGTCACAACCTGCCACCCAATTGGGCAACCCTCATAATGGAGGTTATCAGAAGGTTGAAAGTCTGGATTTATGCGCTTGAGTAGTCGTATTGCGGGTTCATCGGAAGGGTCTTGAGGCACCAATTCCCCATGTATTGCGAGGTCAAGAATCTTGGTTTTGGCAAGAACGATATTCCTGTCAAGTTCTGCACTGGCAACCTCAAGAGGATTTGAGATCTTAAGCCACTCTTGTAATCTCTCTCCAATTCTTTCCTGCTCTTTTCGAGGTGGTATTGGAATTGGTAAATCCCTGAGTACTCCTAATGAAACTGTCTTTTGAGCCGTTCCAGTTGCAACTTTATCACAATATGCTTGAACATATCTAGACTGGAGAACAAATACAAGCCATTCATGGCTCTCAATGGTTTTGATCAAGCCAATATGTCGTTGAAAACAGAAACGTTCTTTAGTCTCAACAGGGATTACTATACCATAGGAGCCAGTAACAGTAAATAGAATGTCGTGTATTGAAGCCTTCCTTATCGATGGTAATGAATCATAGTAGGATTCCGGGACGAAACGAGCTTTGTCAAAATTGATAACACCCGTATTTACATCAGATATGACGAGGAACGGAATCCCTGATTTTGATTGTGGCGGTGGCAAATGGTCACCGTCAGTAACTGCGTAAACAAAGTCTTCCAATCGGCACCACACCCATCCTTCCGGCACCTCAAATGGAAAGTCCTTCGGATAATGGGACGTACATCAAGCAGTAATAACAGAGAGTCTCAGAGAAAATAGCTATATTTGTGTTTGCCATAAATACGCTCAATATGCCTTTGTATCAACATGTAAACGGAAAGATAACCGCAATAAAGGAGAAGCCTTTCAAACTGGAGAAGGACATTCAAAAACTTGTTGAAGCCAACTTGAAGCAGCTTCTAGATCTTGAATTCGTCCAGACAGAACTTACCGTTCAGGATGTCAGGTTTGACACGTTGGCGTACGACGCCACCACGAATTCCTTCGTCATCATTGAGTACAAAAAAGATTCCTCTACCAGCATCTTTGACCAAGGTGTTTCTTACTTGAACCAGATGCTAAAGAATCAGGCAGAATGCGTATTGGCATATAACAACGCAAAGAAAACCAATTTCAGTAAGACCAATTTCGACTGGTCCCAATCCCGTATCATCTTCATCTGTAGGGAATTCAGCGAAAAACAGAAGATGGCTACGGACTTCAAGGACCTGTCCATAGAACTCTGGGAAGTTCGCCGCTATGCCAATGATTCGTTGATGTTTAGCCCCATTGGCAAATCCAAACACGCTGTGAGCATCACACCGTTGATGAAATCCTCGAACAATGTAAAAGAGGTCATAAGCAAGACCTTACCGTATTCGGAGGACACTCTTTTCAAAGGAATACCGGATGAGATTCGAGCCTTATATGAGAAGCTCCGTGATGGTATCTTGGAGCTGGATTCTGAAATTGTAATCAAGTTTACCAAACTCTACGCAGCATTTAAAAAGAATGGTTCTAATATTTGTGATTTAGAGCCATTTAAGGGGTCGCTTTGTATCTTTATCAATTTGGAGAAAGGCGCGTTAAAAGACGGGAATGGCCTAGCCGTAGATGTGTCTAACATAGGGCATCATGGAAATGGTGATTATCGCATTCAGATCAAAGATGCTGAGCAGTATGAGTATATTCTGAGTCTAATTAAACAAGCCATTAGATAGCATAACACCAACCCCATTATGAAGTTTATCAGTTGGAACGTCAACGGCCTGCGCGCCGTGGCAGGCAAGGGCTTCGCCGATGTGTTCGAGGCGCTTGATGCCGACTTTTTCTGCCTGCAGGAGACCAAGCTCTCCGCCGGGCAGCTGGACCTGGAATTCCTCGGCTACCAGTCCTACTGGAACTATGCCGACAAGAAGGGCTACTCCGGCACGGCGATCTATTCCCGCCACACGCCGCTGTCCGTCTCGTACGGCATCGGGATCGACGAACACGACCACGAAGGGCGCGTCGTCACGCTGGAGATGCCGGATTTCTACCTGGTCGACGTCTATGTCCCCAACTCCCAGGACGGGCTGAAGCGCCTGGACTACCGCATGCAGTGGGAGGACGCGTTCCGCGCCTATGTGAGCGGCCTGGCGGCGAAGAAGGGGGTGGTGATCTGCGGCGACATGAACGTCGCCCACGAGGAGATCGACCTGAAGAACCCCGCCACCAACCACTTCAACGCCGGCTTCTCCGACGAGGAGCGGGCCAAGATGACCGAGCTGCTCGCCGCGGGCTTCCGCGACAGCTGGCGCGACGCCCATCCCGGTGAAGCCAAATACTCCTGGTGGTCCTACCGCATGGCCGCGCGCGAGCGGAACGTGGGGTGGCGCATCGACTATTTCCTCGTGTCCGAGGGGCTCGCCCCGCGCATCGCGGGTACTGACATCCACAATGAAATCTTCGGCTCCGACCACTGTCCGGTGGAGCTGGTCCTGAATATCTGATACCATGGCAAACCTGGATTCCAAGCTTGAGAAGGCACTTGATTTCGACAATTTCGGCCCGGGCCCCTATACCCTGTACGGCCACAATATGTTCATCAAGCGGGCGTGGGACTGCAAGATCCTGCAGACCGTCAGCGTGGAGGACGTCATGAGCGCCCGCATCGACCGGGAGGAGATCTATACTTTATCGTTCGGGAAAGGCATCAAGGAGGTCGAGCCCGGCGTCATCGAGCTCTTCCCGAACCTGCTGGACCTGATCACCGAGGTGGATGTCAGGAAGATCGGCTGCACGCCCGCGCTCGAGGAGCTCCTCAAGCGCAATCACGTGATCCTGCGCGGCCCCTTCAACTCGCCCGCCGAGAAGTTGGCGAAGAAACTGGGCCTGCGCTTTATCCACAAGAACATCTTCCTGTCTTCCTACTACGATGAGGATCACGACCAGGGCACGACCATCACCCTGTGCTTCCAGCTCGACGAGGCTCCGTTCTTCTGGCGGAACGACATCACCCGGGGCATCTCCCCCGGCTGTAACGGCGGCGGGACCGTCCGCACCGACCTGGACGAGGACTTCTATGCAGGTTATGAGACCACGGAGGCCTTCGCGGACGACTACGTCGGCGCGCACCACTGGGAGAAGGTCCGGGCCAACAAGGAACTCGCCGACTTCCTGAAGGAAGCCAACCGCAGGTTGAAGAAGTAAGCTGCATTATTTCAGCCGCCGGAAGACCGGAATGGCTTCAAGATCGACCTCTACGACGACGGACTGCCCGCCGTCGTAGCGGGTTCCGTTGCGGATGTCCTCCCATCCGGCGGCATTCTCCGGCAGGTAGAGCTCCCAGCTGCGGACGCCGCCCGCCGTGACGGGGCAGACGAGGTAGTCCGCTCCGAACATCCATTCGCAGTCCTGCTGCAGGGCCCGTTCATCCTTCGGGAAATCGAAGACGAGCGGGCGCATCAGCGTGTAATCTTCCTTCCAGACCTTGCCGGCCTGCTCCAGGATGTAGGGCTGCAGGGCCTCGCGCTGAGCGATGGCGGCGCGGAAGCGGCGCTCGGTCTCCGGGCTGTATTCCCAGGGCTCCGTGCGGCTCTGGTAGCCGTGCACGCGCATAAAGGGCAGCCACACGGCGGCCTGGATCCAGCGGATCATGCGCTCCTGGTAGTCCGGGTCGGTGTATTGGTCGCCGGGGCGGAAGAAGCCGCCGGCGTCGTAGGTCCACCAGGGCAGGCCGGCGGCCATCTGGCCCAGGCCGCCCGCGAGCTGGCGCCGGAGGGCGTCCCAGTCGTTGCCGACATCGCCGCTCCAGGTCACGGCGCCATAGCGCTGGATGCCCGGAAAGGCGCTGCGTGTCAGGATGACCGGCAACCGGTCGGGCTGGTCTCGCCGCAGGCCCTCATAGACGGTCTGGATGACCTTGAGCGGATAGGCGTTGCGGTACCATTCGCCCGGGATGCGCTCCGGGCCGATCCGGCGGCCCTTCAGGTCGTCGTTTTCCGGCTCCGTGGCGTCCTGCCACCAGGCGTCGATGCCGGTGGGGAGCAGCCGGGCGGAGAAATTGCTCCAATAGTAGGCGGCGGCCTCGGGCTGGAAGAAGTCGATCCAGTCGGTGCCGTCGATGTAGTAACCCTTCTCCGCCGCGTCCTTGCCGACTTCGCAGTTGCGGTCGATCTTGGACCAGACGGACAGCATCAGGTGCTGGTCCATCGCGTGCAGCTCGTCCGTCATTGCCTTGGGATCGGGGTATTTGTCCTCGTCGAACTGCATGGCGTTCCAGCCGTACTTGCCCCACCACTGCCAGTCCTGCACGACCGTCCCGACGGGAATCCCTTCCTCATGGAAACGGCGCGCGGCCGTGAGCAGCTCGTCCTGCGTGTCGTAGCGCTCGCGGCAGTGGATATAGCGGAAGATCCAGTCCGGCTGCGCCGGGACGTGGCCTGCGAGCGTGCGGAAGCTGTGCATGACCGCGTCGGCGCCGCCCGCGAAGACGGTGTAGTCGAGACCCTGCGCGACGGGGGAGGAAAAGACCGTCTCGTCGCCGACGGAGCGCCAGAAGACGACGGGCGCGTCGCCGAAAGTGCCTTCGACTTCGAGGGTATGCCTGCCGGCGGAGAACTGTGCCTTGACGGCGGCGGTCGGCGGCAGCCAGGTGTTTGAGATGTCGATGACCGCTTTGCCGTCCACGGCCAGGTACTGCCGGCGGGCCATTTCACGGCCCACGTCGAGCAGCAGGGCGTATTCCCCGTCGGCGGGGAGCTCGATCTCTCCCGTGAACGTGCGGAAGAAGCGCTTCTCGCGGCGGTTGCCGGCCGTGCCGGTGGCGTTGACCGTGACCGATCCGCCCGCTTCTTCCCGCTGGGTCAGCGTGACGCTGTGGTCCGCGGGGTTGAAGTCCGTCAGGCCGTAGTTGTGCCAGAGCAGGCCCCAGCCGCGGCTGGAGAGGACCATCGGCAGGGCGATCTGCGTGTTGACCTGGGTGAGGCGCCGCGTCAGGCCGCGGATGTCCAGGTAGCCGTCCTGGAACTGCCCGGTGCCGTAGAGGTGTTCGCCTGCCGGCGAATCGAAGGTCGCGCTGACGGCCCAGGCCGGTTCTCCCTGCACTTCGGCCGGGACGACGCTGCGGGCTTTCTCTTCCAGCAGCACATTGCCGTCCGCATCCAGGAAGCGGAGCGTCCCGTCAGCCGCGCTGTAGGCAGCCGCCATGCGTGCCGTGCGGACGGTGACATCACCTCCGCGGCGCTCTACGCTGTATTTCGGGGTTTTCGCGTTTTCCGTGAAAATGAGCTCCTCGAGTCCGGGGGCGCCTTCCGGCGTCATCCGGACACGGATGGCATCTTCGGTCATCGGTTCGAGGCACAGCGTGCCCTGCGGCGTGTCGATACGCACCGCCCCGGGCCGGCATCCCGCCAGCGCCAGGAGGCAGATCAGAAAGGGGAGTCTTCTCATGTATACAAAATTAGCAAATATTTGCAAACGCGGCCCGAAAAGTCTTATCTTTGCGGTGACGGACCAATAACACTTCAAACGATGAAAAGGAACCTGTATCTTATTCTCGCCCTTCTTTTCTGCACGTTTACCCTCATGCAGGCGCAGGCCATCCGGGAGGGAGACCGTTTCTTTGACGGAGTCACGCTCTATACCGTCCGGGAGATCCGGACGGGCAATATCGTCTATATGACGGACGCCCAGGGCGACGAAGAACTGACCCTGGAGCAGTGGGGCACTCCCGCGGGAGTGTACCGGCTGCGGCCCAGCCGCAATGCCGAGGAGCCGAAATACGGCGCCGAATTCGGCTGCCGCGTCGAATATATCAGCCAGCCGGACAACAAGTACCTGCAGGTCATCGGCGACAATGACATGGTCCTCAGGGTCCTGCCGCTCGTGAAGCCGATGGACGACATTGCGGCGGGCAGTCTCTGGTTCGACGGGTCGCTGGTGTATGACGCCAATCCCAATGAGGACGGTTCCGTCCGGATGACGGCCATGGCCGAAGGCGAAGAGCACGAGTTCGTGCTGACCCCGGCCGGTGACGGGGCGGACCTGTTCGCCGTGTCGGACGGCCCGAACGATGCGGTCAACATCTTTGACTATGCCGCATACGCCCGCCGGATCCGGCAGGACGGGTTGGACGTGATCTGCTTCTACGACGAGAAGAACCGCCTGACGGATGCGATGCAGGCCACGCAGGTCTGGGACTCCCAGGCGCTGAACGTCAGGCAGTGGATGGCACTGATCTGCGGAAATTATAAGAACGAAGGCGGCTCGGACGTGGTCATCGGAGAAGGCCGGTCCACGTACAGGGGGAAAGAAATGCCCCTGGAGCCGGTCACGTTCAACGGAGGGGTCACGGGCGTCCTCGATTTCGGAACGGGCGGCCCGTACCTGACCGGAAAGGTGGAGGCCGTCCCGACCCGGGAGGGCCTTCGGCTCACCGAGGTCAAGATGAACGACGGGGAACCCTGGTACGAGCGGACGGTCTCGTATTTTGACCTGACCTGGGCCGGAGAGCAAAGCCGTTTCGGCTTCGCCGCCGACATCCTGCTCATCGGCGTGCTGCACCGTTATGACAAGCCGTTGCTGCGCGTGATGCGCAACGCCATCCTGGCGGCGCACGGCTACGTGTTCCAGTCGAAGGACCTGAAGACCTATTTCGAGGCGCAGCCGTGGTACAAGCCGGCCGCGAGCAATTCCAGCATCAAGCTCTCGCTGCTCGAGCAGCTTAACGTTTCCCTGATCCAGGCGGCCGAAAGGGCGGAATAAAAGAAAATGAAGGAACTGGAGATCATGGCGCCTGCCGGCGGCTTCGACTGCCTGCAGGCGGCCATCCAGGGCGGGGCTGATTCTGTCTATTTCGGCATCGGCCGGCTGAACATGCGCAGCCGCTCGGCGGCGAATTTCCTGCCGGAGGACCTGCCGGAGGTGGTGCGCATCTGCCGGGAGGCGGGGATCCGGAGCTACCTGACCCTGAACATCACCCTGTTCCAGGATGACCTTCCCGCCATGCGGGAGGCGCTGGACGCCGCCCGGGCGGCAGGGGTGGACGCCGTGATCGCCTCGGACATCGCCGCCATCCGGTACTGCCGGCAGATCGGGCTCGAGGTCCACATTTCCACGCAGCTGTCCATCTCCAACGTGGAGGCGCTCCGCTTCTACGCGCAGTTCGCCGACGTGGTCGTGCTGGCGCGCGAGCTGACCCTCGACCAGGTCGCCGCCATCCATGAGGCGATCGTCCGCGAGCGGATCTGCGGGCCTTCCGGGCAGCTGGTCCGCATCGAGATGTTCGTCCACGGGGCGCTCTGCATGGCCGTGAGCGGCAAATGCTACCTCTCGCTGCACGCCGCCGGCGCTTCCGCGAACCGCGGCGAATGCTACCAGATCTGCCGCCGCAGCTACGACGTCCGCGACCGCGAGACCGGCAATGAACTGCTCGTCGACAACGAATACATCATGTCCCCGAAGGACCTCTGTACCATCGAGTTCCTGGACCGCATCGTCGCCAGCGGCGTGCGCGTGTTCAAGATCGAAGGGCGGGCCCGCTCCGCGGAATACGTCAAGCGCTGCGCCTCCTGCTACCGCCGCGCGGCCGACGCCGTCTGCGACGGGACGTTTTCTCCCGAGCTGGCTTCCGGCCTGAAGGCCGAGTTGGCGGAGGTCTTCAACCGGGGCTTCTGGGACGGCTATTACCAGGGCGCGCGCCTGGGCGAATGGAGCGCCGTGTACGGCACCCAGGCCACCCGGCGCAAGGTTTACCTGGGCAAGGTGACCAACTGGTTCGACCGGATCGGCGTGGCGGAGATCTCCGTGGAGACTTCCGACCTGAAGCGCGGCGAACGCCTGATGGCGATCGGCGCCACGACCGGCGTGGTCGAGTTCGACGCAGACGACATCCGCCTGGAGTTCGATCCGGTGGAGCTGGCGCCGAAGGGGAGCCGCTGCTCGGTCCGCGTCCCCGTCGAAAAGTGCCCCGGCGGCAAGCTCCACCGCGGCGACAAGATTTTCCTCTGGAAATAGGCCAGGCGCCGCAGGGTGCGGGGATCAGAGCAGGCTGCCGAGGAAGAGCCGGGCCTCTTCGGGGGTGAAGCCCCGGAGGGCGGCGTAAGCGTCGACAGCGGCGGGGGATAGGCGGCGGATCTCGGGGTAGGAGGCCGCGGGATGCGCGAAGACGAGCCCGCAGATGCTGGCGTCGGGGATCATGGCGCAGGACTCCGTGAGGCGGATGTCGAGCGCTTCGGCGCCGGGCAGCAGGGCGAGGATGTCGCGCTTGAGGCTGTGGTCCGGGCAGGAGGCGTAGCCCGCCGCCGGCTTGACGATCTTGACCGGGGAGTCTTTCGGGAGCTGTTTTTCGAGTTCGGCGTCCAGCCAGCCCGAAGCTGCCTCGGCGAGGGCCAGGCGCAGGGAGCGTTCCAGCAGGGAATCATAATCCATCGAAGTGCAGGCGGGGCAGGTGCAGGAGGCGGGGTGCGTCATAGCGGAGCGACTGTTCGCCGTCTCGGTGACCGAGATGGCGAACATGCCGGCGGGGGAATCGAAGCCGTAGTCGCGGGGGGCGACGAAATCGGCCAGGGATCGGCCGTCGGCACCGGCCTGGCGCAGCATCGGCAGGCGCCAGGGAGATCCTTCGCTGCGCTCAGGATGACAGGAGGGGGCAGCAGGATGACAGGAGGGGGAAACAGGCGAACAGGAGGCGACGATGGTGTCGCCTTCGGCGTGGCAGGCGTCGAAACGGGCGGCGATGCGGATGCGGCAGCGTCCCTCGCGTTTCATCTCCTCGAGCCGGCCGATCGCGTCGGCGCTAAGCTGTACGATATTGCTGGAGGTCTCGTCATGGCCGGCTTGACCGGCCATCTCATGAGATTCCGGGTCAGGCCCGGAATGACGAGGGGCAGGCCCGGAATGACGAGGGGCAGGCCCGGAATGACGAGGGGCGGGATCGGAATGACGGATCCCCCAGATGGCGTAGAAAAGCTTCCAGTCGAACCAGGGAAGGACCTCGGCGATGGTGAGCTCCCGGCAGGGGATGCTGTCGAAGAAGGCGCCGCGGAGGTAGCTGTCCGGCGGGAAGGGGTGAGCGGGGGATTCGCCGGGCAAGCCGGCGGATGACGGAACTGCCTGCCCGGAGCGATGCAGTTCCCGCAACGCTTCCTGCTTGCGGTGCTCTTCCGCTTCGGTGGCGGCGCGGTCGGACATCAGCCGGCCGGCGAGCACGGCGCTGGCCGATGCGTCGGGAGCATAGAAGACGTGGCTATAGAGTGGTGCGAGCTTGACGGCGGTATGCAGGGCGGAGGTGGTGGCGCCGCCGATCAAAAGCGGCGTGGAGAGCCCCCGGGCGGCCATTTCGCGGCACAGCTCCTCCATCTGGTGGAGCGACGGGGTGATCAGCCCGCTGACGCCGACGATGTCGGCGCCGACGGCGTCCGCCTGTGCGAGGATGGTCTCGCGGGGGACCATCACGCCGAGGTCCGTGACCTCGAAACCGTTGCAGCGCAGCACGATGCCGAGGATGTTCTTGCCGATGTCGTGGACGTCTCCCTGGACGGTGGCGAGCAGGATACGCGGTTTGGCGGCATCGCCGCCGGAAGCCTCCATATAGGGTTGCAGCACCGCCACGGCGTCGCGCATCACCTTGGCGGACTTGACCACCTGCGGCAGGAACATCTTGCCGGAGGCGAAGCGTTCGCCCACCCGGGCCATGCCGTCCATGAGCGGTCCTTCGATGACCGCGACGGCGCTGCCCTTCTCCCGCAGGGCCTCCATCAGGTCCGCTTCGGGGATGGACGTCCCGGCGCAGAGGGCTTTGCAAAGGCGCTCGGAGAGCGTCCCGGAATCAGCGGGTTTTTCTGGATGACCTCCTTCTTTTTGGAGGGGTTGTCCAGAATTCTCTGCCCTTTTCTGGATGTCCTGGGCCAAGTTGATCAGCCTTTCGGTCGCTTCCGTATCACGGTCCAGGATGACGTCCTCGACGGCGCGCAGCAACTCGGGCTCGACGGCGTCGTAGGGGAGCAGCATACCCGGGTTGACGATGCCCATGTCCAGCCCGGCGGCGATGGCGTGGTAGAGGAAGGCGGCGTGCATGGCCTCGCGCACGGCGTTGTTGCCGCGGAAGGCGAAAGAGAGATTGGAAATGCCGCCGGAGGTCAACGCTCCCGGCAGCTGCGACTTGATCCAGCGGACGGCCTCGATGAAGTCCACGGCGTAGCGGGCGTGCTCCGGAATGCCGGTGCCGACGGACAGGACGTTGACGTCGAAGATGATGTCCTGCGGCGCGAAACCGGCCTGCTCCGTGAGCAGGTGCCAGGCGCGCCCGCAGATGGCGACCTTGCGGTCAAAGGTGGTGGCCTGTCCCTGTTCGTCGAAGGCCATGACGACGACGGCCGCGCCCAGGCGGCGGATCTCCCGGGCTTTCTCCAGGAAAACTTCCGGACCCTCCTTGAGGGAAATGGAATTGACGATGCAGCGGCCCTGAGCGTTCTTCAGCCCGGCGAGCAGCGTCTCCCAATGGGAGGAATCGATCATCAGGGCGGCATTCGAGACGGCCGGATCCCCGGCGACGTGGCGCAGGAACTTCTCCATCTCGACGGTGCTGTCCAGCATCGCGTCGTCCATGTTGACGTCGATCACGGCCGCGCCGCCCTCGATCTGCCCGGCAGCGACCTGCAGGGCGGTGTCGTAGTCGCCGGCGGCGATGAGCTTGGCGAATTTGCGGGAGCCGGCCACGTTGGTGCGCTCCCCGATGTTGGTGAAGCGGCTCTGCCGCACGTCCAGGCAGACGGACTCCAGGCCGCTGACATATGGCCGCGGATCCGCTTCAGGGATGGCCCGCGGCGCGATGCCGCGCAGCGCTTCGGCAATGGCACGGATGTGTTCCGGCGTAGTGCCGCAGCAGCCGCCGGCGAGGTTGAGCAGCCCGTCCTGCGCCATGCGCCGCAAGGCGGAAGCGGTCTGAGCAGGGGCTTCGTCATAGGCGCCCATCTCGTTGGGCAGGCCGGCATTGGGGTAGCAGCTCACGGCGCAGTCCGCCCAGGCGGCGACGTCCGCGACCAGCGGGGTGAGGTCCGCCGCGCCGAACGAGCAGTTGAGCCCGAAGCAGAGGGGCCGGACGTGCCGGACCGCGCGGTAGAAAGCCTCCAGGGTCTGTCCCGTGAGGGTGCGGCCGCTGCGGTCGCTGACCGATACGGAAATGATGAGCGGCAGCGCGGCGGCCTCCGGAATGCCGCTGATGGCGTACAGGGCGGCCTTGGTGTTGAGGGCGTCGAAGCAGGTCTCCAGCAGCAGCGCGTCCACGCCGCCTTCGACCAGACCGCGGACCTGGTCGGCATAGGCCTGCGCCATTTCGTCGAAGTCGACGGCGCGCCAGGCGGGGTTGGAGAGGTCCTGGGGAAGGGTAAGCGACTTGCCGGTCGGGCCGATCGAGCCGGCCACCCAGACCTTGCGCGGAGCAGCGTCCGCTTCCGCCCGGGCGAGCGCCGCCCCGGCCCGGGCGAATTCCCGCGCCTGTGCGGCGAGCCCGTAGTCCGCCTGTGCGATGGCGTTGGCGCCAAAGGTATTGGTCGAAAGGATGTCCGCGCCGGCTTCGACGTAGGCGCGGTGGATGCCCCGGACGATGTCCGGATGGCTGAGGTTGAAGGGTTCGTTGTCGCCGGTGAGGCCGTGGCGCTGGAGCATCGTGCCCATCGCCCCGTCCAGGATCAGGATCCTTTCGCGGATGGCTTGCCGGAGATCGTCCATCAGAAGCACTCCTTGAGGACGTTGATGACATTGTCGCTGCGCCCCATCGTGTAGAAATGGATCTCCCCGACGCCGTGCGCGAGCAGGTCGCGGCACTGCGCCTTGCACCACTCCTCGCCGATGCGGTAGGCGTCGGCGGGGTGGGCGGCGATCTCCGCGGTGAGCGCCACGGGGATGTCGATGGAGAAGCTCTCCGGGAGCAGGTCCACCTGCCGCGCGGAGGAGAGGGGCTTGATGCCCGGGACGATGGGGACGGTGATGCCCGCGGCGCGGCAGCGCGCCGTGAAATCATAGAAGACGGCGTTGTCGAAGAACATCTGGGTGATGATCTGGTCGGCGCCGGCGTCCACTTTCTGTTTGAGATAATGGATGTCCGTGTCGAGGTTGGGCGACTCGAAGTGCTTCTCCGGGTAGCCGCCCACGCCGATCGTGAACAGCTGTTCCCCGGCTGCCGCCTCGAATCGCCGGATGGCGGCGACCAGCTCGTCGGCGTGGGCGTAGCCGCCGGGCTCGGGCGTGAAACGCTTCTCGCCCGGCACCGCGTCGCCCCGCAGGACGAGGATGTTGCGGATGCCCATGAAGCGGAAGTCCTGCAGCTGGGACTCGATCTGGTCGGCGCTGGCGCCGCCGCAGATCAGGTGCGGGACCACTTCCACTTCGGGGAACGCCGCCTGCACGGCGGCGCATACCGCGGTCTGGCTGATGCGCTTGCGCAGCAGGTGCCGCGTGTAGCCGCCGTCCGGCTCGGGCCGGAATTCGTATTCGTCGCGGTGGCAGGTGACATTGATATAGCGCGGCCCGAACGCCATCAGCGGCCGGATGCTGTCCAGGAGCTCGGCTTTGGTGATGCCCTTGAGGGGCGGGACGATCTCTATCGAGGGAAACGGCTTCATCTCGGGTAATAACTACTTCAGCAGGTAAAGATAGCGATTTTTATTCTTATATTTGAAGCATGGAAGAACTGCTGAACGAATTGGTGATGCTGATGCGGCGCATCGTCTTCCCGGAGTATCTCGGGCAGGAAGACCGCACGCTCGACCTGGTGCGTGTCCGGAGCCTGGTCCGCAAGATCTCGGACGACAAGAAGGCGGACGCCTTCATGGACCGCATCCCGGAGGTGTCGCGCCTGCTCCACACCGACGTGGAGGCCATCGCCGACAATGACCCGGCGGTGGTGGACCGCACGGAGATCGTGCTCTGTTATCCGGGCATCAAGGTGATGCTCCACTACCGTACGGCCCACGAGCTGCTTCAGTTGGAGATCCCCGTGGCGCCGCGCCTGCTCACCGAGATGGCGCACTCCGCCACCGGCATCGACATCCATCCCGGCGCCCGGATCGGCGAATACTTCGCCATCGACCACGGCACGGGCATCGTCGTCGGCGCGACGACCATGATCGGCGACCATGTGATGCTCTACCAGGGCGTCACCCTTGGCGCCAAGAATATCAAGTACGACTCCGACGGCCGCCCGGTGGACGAGCCGCGCCACCCCATCCTGGAGGACAACGTCACGGTGTACGCCAACACCACCATCCTCGGCCGTGTGACCATCGGCCACGACACCGTGGTGGGCGGTAACGTATGGCTCACCCACAGCGTCCCGCCCCGCTCGCGGATCCTGCAGACCCGCGCCGTCGAGCAGCCGCTGTTTACGGACGGAGCAGGCATTTAGCCTGCTCCTTTTCCGTTATTCCTATTTGAAGACCTTCTGGACGAAGGCGCTGAGACTGCGGCGCCAGACCTGCCATTCGTGGGCGCCGGGGTAGGTCTCATAGAAGACGTTGGCGTAGCCGAGGCGGTTCAGCGTGTCCACGAATTCCTTCGTGCCGGTGATGCGGTTGTCCTGCTCACCGCAGGAGATGTAGAACAGGTCCAGCTTGTTGTATTTGGCCGGATTGGACACCAGGCCGGGCATCTGCGCTTCGGGATCGAACGCGGCCTGGCCGGCGCCGGTGCCGCCCAGCAGGCCGGAGGAGAAGATGCCGATATTGGCGAAGACGTCCACGTTGCGCAGGCCGATGTAGAAGGACTGGCCGCCGCCCATCGACAGGCCGGCCACGGCGCGCGCCTCGCGCTTCTTGATCACGTTGTAGTGGCTCTCGATGAAGGGCACGATGTCCGCGACCATCGAATCATAGTTGTCAAAGCCGCTCGGATACTGCTTGATGTCCGTCTTGACGGGGATCTGGAGCTCCGGAGAGCCGTACTGGGTGGGATTGCCGTTCGGCATCACGACCAGCATCGGCACGGCCTTGCCCTGCTCGATGAGGTTGTCGAGGATCTGGACGGCGCGGCCGAGCACGGACCAGGCATCCTCGTCACCGCCGCCGCCGTGCAGCAGGTAGAGGACCGGATACTTTGTCTTCTTGTTCTTGGGGTCATAGCCATAGGGGGTATAGACGGTCATGCGGCGGTTCATGTCGTTGGTGGCGGAATAGTACCAGACGTGCTCCACGTTGCCCCGGTGCGTGGCTTCCTTGTAGAGGTCCGCATAGTCGCCGTCCACGATGAATGCGTTGGAGAAACGGGACACGTCGCGCTGGACGATGATGTTGGCGGGGTCGAGCACCGACACGCCGTCCACGAGGAAGGTGTAGGTGTAGAGTTCGGGCACGGGCCTGGGCACGGTGATGGACCAGACGCCGTTCTCACCCTTGGTCATGGGCTGGGCGCCGCGGATCCAGGAGGCCTGGAGGCTGACCTGGGTGGCGTAGTGGGCGGGGAGGCGGAAGGTGACCGCATCCGCCGTCAGTTCCGGCGAGACGATGGCCTGGCGGCCATTCTGTGCGAAAAGACTCCCGGCCGCGAAGACCAGCAGGGAGAGGAGGAATAACTTGGACGGTTTCATGGTGGATGGTATGTGGTTGCGTTTCAGCAAATATAGCTTTTTTCCGCAAAGCACACAAGCCTCAGCGCACCGGCACGGCGTGGGTGTTCTTGACCTCGCCCATGACGAAGGAGCTGTTGAGCCCGCCGATGCAGTCCAGCTCGCCCAGGATGCGCAGCACGAACTGCTGGTACTCCTTCATGCTGGAGACGTAGACCTTTAGCAGGAAATCGTAATCGCCTGATATATTGTAACATTCTCCCACCTCCTCCATCGTCTGCACGGCTTCCATCAGGCGCTGCGCATTCTCGAAAGTGTGCTGCTTCATCTTGATGTAGCAGAACGCGATGAAGGAACAGTCCAGTTTCTCCGCATCCAGCACGGCCACGTAGCCCTTGATGTAACCCTGGTCTTGCAGGCGCTTGATGCGCTCGTATACCGGCGTGGGCGACAGGTGCACCCGCGCGGCCACTTCCTTGTTGGTCAGCGCGGCGTCCTCCTGGAGGATCCGGAGGATGGCGAGGTCGGTGGCGTCGAGTCCGCTCATAAGGCAAAAGAGTTTTATTCTGTCCTGCCGGGAAAATTGGCTCCCTAATAGAAATTATATCATAAATCGTCTGCAAATATAGGAATATTCTCCATAATTTATATAATGCTTGGAAATATTCTCTGCGTCCCCGACCTTTGCAACAGTTGTTTGACCGCGGAAGCCGTTGGGTGAGGTGTGTGGGAGCCTGTGGACGTTTGCCCGTGTTGTCGGGGGCCGTGCGTGGGTGTGGGGAGGTCGGCTGACGCCAAGTTGACAAGCCCAGGCCAGACGGAGATGACCGTCAAGCGGTAAGCGGACGGTCGCTCCGGCTGGCGGGCGGAAAGGAAACAATTAAATATTAATGATATGAGCAAACAGAATTACCACGTTGAGACATTGGCCGTCCACGTCGGCCAGGAGACCCCCGATCCCGCATCCGACGCCCGCGCAGTACCTATTTACCAGACGACATCATATGTCTTCCGCAACAGCCGGCACGCCGCCGACCGCTTCGGTCTCCGCGACCCGGGCAACATCTACGGCCGCCTGACCAACTCCACCCAGTCCGTCTTCGAGGAGCGCGTGGCCGCACTGGAAGGAGGCGTGGCGGGCCTTGCCGTCGCCTCCGGCGCAGCGGCCATCACCTATGCCCTGCAGAACGTCCTGCAGCAGGGCGACCACATCATCGCGGCGGACAACCTCTACGGCGGCTCCTTCAACCTGATCACCCACACCCTGACCACCCAGGGCATCGAGAATACCATCCTGAATGTCAATGACCTGCAGGCGCTCGAAGCCGCCATCCGGCCCAACACCAAGGTCATCTACGCCGAGACCTTCGGCAACCCCAACTCCGACGTCGCCGACTTCGAAGGCATCGCCGCGGTGGCCCACAGGCACAACATCGTGTTCATCGTGGACAACACCTTCGCCCCCATCCTCATCCGCCCGCTGGAGCACGGCGCCGACATCGTCGTCCATTCCGCGACCAAGTTCATCGGCGGCCACGGAAGCTCGCTGGGTGGCGTGATCGTGGACGGCGGCAAGTTCGACTGGAAGGCGAACGCCGACAAATACCCCACGCTGGCGAAACCCGATCCCAGCTACCACGGCGCCGTCTTCGCCGACGTGGCAGGCCCGGCGGCCTTCGTCACGCGCATCCGTGCCGTGCTTCTGCGCGACACCGGAGCCGCCATCAGCCCCTTCAACGCCTGGATCCTGCTGCAGGGCGTGGAATCCCTGCCGCTGCGCATCGAGCGCCACACCCAGAACGCCCTCAAGGTCGTCGAATACCTCTCCAAACACCCCAAGGTGGCGAAAGTGAACCACCCGGCCCTGCCGGAGCACCACGACCACGCGCTGTACTGTCGCTATTTCCCGAACGGGGCGGGCTCCATCTTCACCTTCGAGATCAAGGGCACGCAGGAAGACGCCTGGCGCTTCATCGACCGCCTGCAGATCTTCTCCCTGCTCGCGAACGTGGCCGACGTCAAGAGCCTGGTGATCCACCCCTACACCACCACCCACTCGCAGCTCAGCCCAGAGGAGCTGGCCGAGCAGCACATCACCCCCACAACCATCCGCCTGTCCATCGGTGTCGAGCACATCGACGACATCCTCGCCGACCTCGAACAGGCATTCGCAGCTTGACTGTCATTCCCGACCAGACTGTCATTCCCGGCTTGACCGGGAATCTCAAAAATTAATTGTAATTTTACATCATGATATACCAGAACCTCACCGACCTCATCGGGAACACCCCGCTCCTGGAGGTCTCCGGCCTCGCAGGCCAGCAGGCGCGCATCGCGCTCAAACTCGAACGCAACAACCCGGGCGGCAGCGTCAAGGACCGCATCGCCCTCGCCATGATAGAAGATGCCGAGCAGAACGGCACCCTCAAGCCCGGCGCCACCATCGTGGAGCCCACCAGCGGCAACACGGGCATCGGCCTCGCCTGGGTGGCCAAGGCGAAAGGCTACCAGACCATCCTTACGATGCCCGACACGATGAGCGTGGAGCGCCGCAACCTCCTCAAGGCCTTCGGCGCGCAGATCGTGCTCACGCCCGGCGCGGAAGGCATGAAAGGCGCCATCGCCAAGGCGGAAGAGATCCGCTCCGAGCTGCCCGGCGCCATGATCCTCGGACAGTTCACCAACCCCGCCAACCCGGCCGCGCACGAGCGCACCACCGCCGAGGAGATCTGGCGCGACACCGACGGCCAGGTGGACATCTTCGTGGCCGGCATCGGCACGGGCGGCACCGTCAGCGGCACCGGCAAGGGCCTGAAGGCGCACAAGAGCAGCGTGCAGGCCATCGGCGTGGAGCCCGCCTCTTCCGCCGTGATCACCACCGGCGTCCCCGGCAAGCACAAGATCCAGGGCATCGGAGCAGGCTTCGTCCCGCAGACCTTCCTCAAGGATTACGTCGACAGCGTGCTTACCGTCACCGACGATGAAGCCTTCGCCGGCGCCCGCCTGCTGGCCGACCGCCTTGGCCTGCTCGTGGGCATCTCCTCCGGCGCCGCCTTCAGCGCCGCCCTCGTCCTCGCCCGAAAACCGGAAAACAAGGGCAAACTCATCGTCGCCCTGCTCCCCGACACCGGCGAACGCTACCTCTCCACCCCGCTTTTCGAGCGGTAGGAAATGCACCCTCTATGATGCCCGGCCTGATGACCGGGCATCTTTTTTATGGCTTGATACATCTGTGTCTCTTGCCAATAGTATCAGTAGAGAAACCGGTACAAGCGGATAGTGTCTCCTATAGGATCCGGGTCAGCGGAATGCCTGAGTGTCATTCCCAGACGACATCATACAGCCTCCTGGTCTTCTCCTCATACTCGGTCCGCTCCCGGTCGGCTTCATTTCGTTTACCGGACACCATACGGAGCACGGCGGCGCGTATCTCTTCAGCATACTTGCCGCGGATTGGTTTACATTGCGATCTGATCCCTAACATTTCTTTTGTCTTAGAAGGGTTGAACAATAAAACAATCACTCCTGTCTCGCAAATAAACGCCTTTCTTCGGGATTTCCAGCCGACCTCGTTTGAACTTGTGCTATTATTTGCGCAGGTTGAATCCTCTTCCGGTTCCTCGTTGAAGAGCGAAGGAATAGATGACAGGTCTCCAGCAAATCGGCCTCCTGCGGCGTAGAATTGGCGACCTCCCCCGCCAAATGGCCGGATAAGGCCCGAAACCCAGACAGGTCGCCAGACAGAATGCACAGAATGGCATTTTGCTGGAGACCTGTCGGAGGAGATGTCGGGCTGGTTCGGCTTCTACGGTATTGCTTCTTTGGAAGCATAGAGTCAAAATAAACGGGACAACCTGCCATGGGTCATCCCGTTAGATTTGCCCCAGGAGAACGCGGTGGATGTTTACCTTTCGGTGAGGCTCGGGGCGGGGGCTTTGCACGTAGCGAAATACCTCATCCAACTCGCGGATTATCTCCTGCGCAAAGGTAATCAATTCTTTCGGATCCGCAAGGATTTAGCGATCACATAGCTAATTATCGAATTCTTTTTCTATCTTTGTCTTTGTCCTTTGGGACATTACATATTGATGAAAGTGTTTTCGCTTTGATCCTTGGATAGAAATCTGGTAAATTTCACAAGAACAGGGATAAGCAGATCACTCCCGTCACCATGTATGGTGCAACGCTCCTTTCAGGTGCCTCGCCATAACGGGTGTGGAGTATCGTTTATTTGTTCTTGGGCTTGCCAGAGCCTCTATCCAGATAAACGAAAGATGCTCCACACTTTCTTTTAATAGTAATAGCACGAAACACTAGAACTTTTTTATATGAAACGCCTTCTTAGACTGCTCCTATATTTAGGAAGCATAGCATGTTTATTTGCGTGTAACCAGAATGAGTTAGACAGCCTTCAAGAACAAATCAACGCTTTAAAAAGCGATCAGCTGGCGACGATTAATGCTCAAGTATCGAGTATTAACTTGTCTATTCAGATGCTACAGTCTACAGATACTGACCTGAAGAGTTATATTCAGACTTTGCAGGAACAGTTACCTGCATTGCAAGAGGCTGATGCGGAACTGGACAAGAGAATTGATGCCTTGAAAACCGCGTTGAAAGACGATGTCTCGGCAGCAAAAGCTGAAGTCCTTGCAGAATTGGGAGCGTATAAAACTTCCGTCAACAATCAGATAAAATCTCTAAATGAGGCTATCGCCTATCTTCAAGAAAAAGACGCGGCTCTCGAAGATGAAATTGACTCTCTGAAAGATTATGTGGACAAGCAACTTGCGTCGTCGAAAGATTGGGCCGCAACAACGTTTGCAACACTTGTTCAGTTCAACGACCTAAGCGAGGATGTCGCTGGCATCAAGGTAAGCGTAACCGGCCTTCAAGACGATTTGAAAAAGACAAATGAGGATCTTGCCAAAGCCGCGGAAGACTTTAAGGCTTCTGTCGCTTCATTGGACGCGTCGATTCAACAACAAATAGCGGACTTGACCACTAACTTCAATGACGCGTTATCCTCTGTCACGGATAAAATCACCGCTGAATACCAGGCCGCTATCGGTAAGGCCATCCAAGACAGCGAGGCGTCCATAAAGAAATGGATCAATGAACAACTGACCGGTTATTATACCATAGCGGAGACTGATGAGAAACTGGACGCCCTGCAGAAGACCCTTGAAGGTCAACTGAATACCCAGAAAGCATACCTCGAGGATCTTATTTCATCTTTGAGTACTACATTGACTCAAAAAATCGAAGAGAACAGAACCCTGATCGATGAGCTTTCAACCAACGCAGATACGCAATCTCAACTGATTTCTGCTAACGCGGCCTCTATTTCTTCCAATGCGGAGGCCATTCTACAGAATGCTGGGAATATCTCTAAAAACGCCGGTGATATCGAAACCTGTAATCAGTTAATCGCGGCCAATCTCTCTCTAATTGAACAGAATCAAACGGCAATAGAAACCAACGCCGGCAGATTAAAAGATCTTGACGGTCAGGTATCTTCCAATGTAACGGCCATTGCAAAGAATGCCGAAAACATTGCGCAGAATGCTGCCCTTATTTCTACAAATGCCACGGCTATTTCCAACAATGCGGCTGCAATCACCCAGAATGCTTCTGACATCTTGCAATTAAGGAACTCACTTACAGCTACAAAAAAGGAAATAACCGACGCATACACTGAAGCCATCAGCAAGGCCATAAACCAATTGGACGGGAAGTTGAGTTCGCAGATGACGAGCGAGATTAACACAGCCGTTTCTAACCTGGAGTCAAGAATCAATGAAAAGATAGCGGGATTGACCAAAAGGGTTTCGGATATAGAAGACGACATCAAAGGCATCCACACCCAGATCTCAGAAATCCTTGCGGATATTGCAAGCATACATGAATCGATAAGAGACTTGTTGAACCGGATTCAATCCATAACGGTCATACCGACGGTCTCGGATGGTTCTGTAGCCATCAACAGGTATTATAACGATTTCAACTTTGAGGTATATCCTCTGAGTGTCGCCCAAAAGCTCCCTGAACTCTCGTTGTCATGTTTCTCCATGAGGGCCGCACAGACCATTCAGACAAAGTCAGACATCTCTTTCATAGACATGCCTGTCAGCAAGGTGTCGTATGCAGATGGCATCCTGACGGTAACGGCCTCTGCTGCCAATTTTGATCTGGATTTCTTCGCCGGAGAACATGGAGAAAGCGCGCGTCTGCTCATCACATATGATAATATAAGTATCTCCTCCGGGTATTTCAGCCTGAGCACAATCACAGTCATTCCTATTTCTTCCGTATCGTTGAATAAGGCAGATCTATTTTTGACGGAAGGCGAATCGGAATCATTGATTGTAACGGTAAAACCCGATAATGCAACCGATAAGACTGTCACGTGGACCAGTTCGAAAGAGTCTGTGGCCACGGTGGACCGGAATGGCAAAGTGGAGGCTGTTGGCGTTGGCATTGCCACCATAACGGCAAAAGCGGGTGAGCTGACCGCCAATTGTGACGTAAAAGTATCTGAATCTTCGGGAGGGGGAAACATCCCTGATAACGAGATTTGGTATACGACAACGGATGGAGCTACCGTTACTCCGAATAGCTTGTCATTTGGAGCAACTATTCTGTCTAACATATATGAAAATGGAAAAGGCGTCATTACCTTTGATAATCCAGTTTCAAGCATTGGAAATGCTGCTTTCAAGGATTGTACGCGCCTATCATCAATTACAATCCCAGAAGGCATTACTTTCATTGATCGCTTCGCTTTTATTAATTGTTCTAGTTTATCGGAAATCGCTCTTCCTTCTAGTTTAGAGCGTATTGGGGAAAGCGCTTTTGAAAAGACGGCTTTATCTTTAATCACTATCCCGACATCTTGCATAAGAATAGATGATTATGCCTTTTATGGCTGTGATCAGTTGTCAATTAGTATCCCAACGCAACTCGAATATCTTGGTTCTCAGTCCTTTTGCCGGTGTAGAATAAATAAAGACATTGTTATTCCATCGGGATTAACACATATAGGTGTGAACCCGTTTCGAGATTGTGAGATTAACAGCATCACTGTTGATGCAAATAATCCTGCTTATAACTCCAAGAATGATTGTAATGCGATCATAGAGACAGCAACAGCGAAAGTTATCACTGCATGTAAAAATACTAGACTTCCTGTCGGAGTATTGGAGGTTGGAGAACGGGCTTTTAATGTAAAGGGAATAGTATCGGCAACAATTCCTTCCACGGTTAAGATTATACATGCCCTCGCTTTTTATTATGACATGACCGACTTGTATTGTCATCCTTTTGTTATGCCAAAAGGAGGATTTGAAACAGGACTTCCAAATCCAGAATACGTTTTACATATTCCTAAAGGAAGCTCTGATAAATACACTAACTGGAAAGGATCAGTCGAAGAGATCCCTGACCGGGTTGTTGTTGAGGGAGGAGATGAATTGCGCACGATACATGGAAAAAACATCGTAGCAGTAAAGGTTATCGGAACTGTTGAATGGAAAGACATAAGTTATGTTTACTCTTTTGATGATGATGATGACTATACATATAGTCCGTCGATTCGGGAATATGATTTCAGTGAAGCGATGTTTCCTGCTCAGTCTTACACGATTTACAATTCTGTCGGAGATCCATACTTTTCAACATCTGCTGAAGCTAATGTGGTGGGACAAGGAATGTTTTGTTATGGTAGAACCATTGAATCCCTAGTGCTACCAAATAGTATTTTAAGAATAGAGCGGTCATCATTATATGATGTAGTGTGTCTAGAGATTCCATCTCAACTAGTTTCCACCATTGGTTTGTCTTCTCCAGAAAAACATGACATGACCATTGTGTGCGATGCGACGAATCCGCCAAATTTGTCCGTTTGTGATTTTGTGTCGGGAAGTATATTCGTTCCTTCCATCAGCCTAGATTCGTATAAGGAATCAACTTGGAACGATCACTTTATGATATATGGGAGATAGTCGGTTGGCCGAACGCATCTTGTAGCGGGGAGAAATCCTCGCTACTTTTTTGTAACTTGCAAAAGTAATGAAACAATATCTTAATTAGCTTTAGCGCTTGTAGTTGGCTTCACGGGCAGCACCCCTGTCGACTACAAAGTGGACTTCAGCGACAGCATCCGATTCTATTACCGGAGACAAGGTGATGAAATGGTGCTGGTGAAGAAGGAAGTTGTAATAATCCATAGGTCTCCAGCAAATCGGCCTCCTGCGGCGTAGAATTGGCGACCTCCCCCGCCAAATGGCCGGATAGGGCCCAAAAACCCGACAGGTCGCCAGACAGAATGCACAGAATGGCATTTTGTTGGAGACCTGTCAGGGAGGAGATGCCCGATCAGGTCGGGCATGACTGGGCGCGACAAGGCATGACTGGGTAGGTTGGGCATGACAGGGTATGGCAGGTCCGAAATCGGTGCTGGCGGGCGACAAGATCCTTCGCAGCGCTCAGGATGACAAAAGGCAGGTCGCTCAGGATGACAGGAACTACTCAGGATGACAGGAACTACTCAGGATGACAGGAACTACTCAAGATGACAAAAAAAGAAGCCGGTCCAAAGCGGACCGGCTTCCTTCTATAGAGAGTTTGTACCTTACAGCTCGTTCAGCTCCTGGGCCATCTCGTCCTTGCGGCCGACGATGATGTCCTGGTAGTTCTTCAGGCCCGTACCGGCAGGGATCAGATGACCGCAGATGACGTTCTCCTTGAGGCCCTCGAGGTAGTCCACGCGGCCGCGGATGGCGGCTTCGCTGAGGACCTTGGTGGTCTCCTGGAAGGAGGCTGCGGAGATGAAGCTGTCGGTCTTGAGGGCCGCGCGGGTGATACCCTGGAGGATCAGGCGGGCCGTTGCGGGCTGCGTCGGGCGCGTGACCATCATCTGCAGGCCCTGACGCTCCAGCGAGGCGTTCTCGCTGCGCATCTCGCGGGCACCGATGATGTCACCCTGCTCGTACTTGCCGGAACCGCCGGCGTCCAGGACCACGTACTTGCCGTAGATCCGGTCGTTGACGTCCATGAAGCGCCACTTGTCCACCATCTCCTCGGTGAGGAACTCGGTGTCGCCCGGGAAGGTGATCTCGACCTTGCGCATCATCTGGCGTACGATGATCTCGAAGTGCTTGTCGTTGATCTTCACGCCCTGGAGGCGGTAGACGGCCTGCACCTCGTTGACGATGTACTCCTGGGCCTTGACCGGGCCGAGGATGGACAGGATGTCGCTCGGGGAGACGCCTCCGTCGGACAGCGGGGTGCCCGCCTTGACGTAGTCGTTCTCCTGGACGAGGATCTGCTTGGTCATCGGCACGAGGTAGGTCTTCTTCACGCCGGATTTGTTCTGGACCACGATTTCGCGGTTGCCGCGCTTGACCTTGCCCATCAGGACCTCGCCGTTGATCTCGGAGAGGATGGCGGGGTTGGACGGGTTGCGGGCCTCGAACAGCTCCGTGACACGCGGCAGACCGCCGGTGATGTCGCTGGCCTTGCCGATGGCGCGCGGGATCTTCATGATCACGTCGCCCACCTTGACGGTGCTGCCGTTCTCGGCCATCACGTGGGCGCCGACCGGCAGGTTGAAGGTCTTGAGGGAGTCGCCCTTCTCGTTGACGATGTGCAGGGCAGGGCTCTTGGTCTTGTCCTTGGACTCGATGATGACCTTGTCGGTGCTGATGGAGAACTCGTCGGCGGCGTCCTTCTGGAAGGTGGAGCCTTCGATCATGTTCTCGAAGCGCACCGTACCGGCGACTTCGACGATGGTGGTGGCATTGTAGGCGTCCCAGTCGCAGATCAGGTCGCCCTTCTTGACCTTGTCACCGTCCTTCTTGTACAGCACGGCGCCGTAGGGCACATCGTACTGGGAGAAGGTGATGCCGGTGTTCTCGTCGAGGATGCGGAGCTCGGTCATGCGGCTCACGACGACGTCTTCGCTCTTGCCGTCGTCGGTGACGCGCTCAATGGTACGGAGCTCCTCGAACTTGAGGATACCGTCGTACTTGGACTCGATGGAGGAGTCGGCAGCGGAGGAGGAGGCGGTACCACCGACGTGGAAGGTACGGAGGGTCAGCTGCGTACCCGGCTCACCGATGGACTGGGCGGCGATGACGCCGACCACTTCGCCCTTCTCGACCATGCGGCTGGTCGCGAGGTTGCGTCCGTAGCACTTGGCGCAGACGCCCTTGCGGCTCTCGCAGGTGAGCACCGAACGGATCTCCACCTGCTCGATCGGCAGGGAGTCGATCAGGTCGGCTTCCTTCTCGCGGATCTCCTCGCCGGCCTTGATGATGAGTTCACCGGTCAGCGGGTTGAAGATGTCGTGCACGGACGTACGGCCCAGGATGCGCTCGCCGAGGGACTCGACGACCTCGTCCTTGTTCTTGATGGCCGTGGCGATGAGGCCGCGGAGCGTGCCGCAGTCCTCCTCGGTGATGATCACGTCGTGGGACACGTCCACCAGACGGCGGGTCAGGTAACCGGCGTCAGCCGTCTTGAGGGCGGTGTCGGCCAGACCCTTGCGGGCGCCGTGCGTGGAGATGAAGTACTCGAGCACGGTCATGCCCTCCTTCAGGTTGGACACGATCGGGTTCTCGATGATGTCGGCTCCGGAAGCACCGGCCTTCTGCGGCTTGGCCATCAGGCCTCGCATGCCGCAGAGCTGCTTGATCTGCGTGGTGGAACCGCGGGCGCCGGAATCCAGCATCATGAACACGGGGTTGAATCCCTGCTGGTCGGCGGAGATCTGCTTCGTGACGATGCCGGTGAGTCGGTTGTCCACGGAGGACCACAGGTCGATCACCTTGTTGTAACGCTCGTTGTTGGTGATGAAGCCCATGTCGTAGTCGTCACGGATTGCGGCGACCTGCTTGTAGGCTTCCTCCACGAGGGTGGTCTTCTCTGCCGGGACGAGCACGTCGCCCAGGTTGAAGGAGATGCCGGCGCGGAAGGCCTGGTCGTAGCCGAGGTTCTTGATGTCGTCGAGGAACTGCGCCGTGCGGGTCACGCCGGTGTGCTTGATGACGTCGGTGATGATCTTGCGGAGGGCCTTCTTGCCCAGCAGCTCGTTGACGAAGGGGACCTCGTCCGGGACGTACTGGTTCACGATGATGCGGCCGGCGGTCGTCTCGACGAGCTTCACGCCCTTGGAGGCGTCCTGCTTGTCCACGGGGATGCGGACGTTGATCTTGGCGTGCATGTCGATGGCCTTCTCGTTGTAGGCCACGATGACTTCCTCGGGGGAGTAGAAGCTCTTGCCCTCGCCCTTGGCGCCCGGACGGATCTTGGTGATGTAGTACAGACCGAGGACCATGTCCTGGGAAGGCACCGTGATCGGAGCGCCGTTGGCCGGGTTGAGGATGTTCTGCGAGCCGAGCATCAGCAGCTGCGCCTCCATGATGGCGGCGTTGCCGAGCGGGAGGTGGACAGCCATCTGGTCACCGTCGAAGTCGGCGTTGAACGCCGTACAGGCGAGCGGGTGCAGCTGGATGGCCTTGCCCTCGATCATGCGCGGCTGGAAGGCCTGGATACCGAGGCGGTGCAGGGTCGGTGCACGGTTGAGGAGCACCGGGTGGCCCTTCATCACGTTCTCGAGGATGTCCCAGATGACCGGGTCCTTGCGGTCCACGATCTTCTTGGCGGACTTGACGGTCTTGACGATGCCGCGCTCGATGAGCTTGCGGATGATGAACGGCTTGTAGAGCTCGGCCGCCATGAACTTCGGAAGGCCGCACTCATGCATGTTCAGCTCCGGACCCACGACGATGACGCTTCGGGCGGAGTAGTCCACGCGCTTGCCGAGGAGGTTCTGGCGGAAGCGGCCCTGCTTGCCCTTGAGGGAGTCGGACAGGGACTTGAGCGCCCGGTTGGACTCGCTCTTGACGGCGGAGGACTTCTTGGAGTTGTCGAACAGGGAGTCGACGGCCTCCTGGAGCATGCGCTTCTCGTTGCGGAGGATCACCTCGGGAGCCTTGATCTCGATGAGCTTCTTCAGGCGGTTGTTGCGGATGATCACGCGGCGGTAGAGGTCGTTGAGGTCGGAGGTCGCGAAACGGCCGCCGTCGAGGGGGACGAGCGGGCGCAGGTCCGGCGGGATCACCGGAATGACCTTCATGACCATCCACTCGGGACGGTTGACACCCTTGGACTCCTGGAACCACTTGACGACCTGGAGGCGCTTGAGGATCTCGGCCTTGCGCTGCTGCGAACCTTCGGTGAGCATGCGCTGGCGGAGGTCCTTGCCGAGCTCCTCGACGTCGATCTCCTTGAGGAGGTCATAGATGCCTTCGGCACCCATCTTGGCGACGAACTTGTCCGGATCGCTGTCCGGCAGGTTCTCGTTGCCCGGGATGCGGGCGAGGGCGTCCAGATACTCATCCTCGGAGAGGAGCTCCATCTTGGGCAGGTCGCTGGCGCCCGGACGCACCACGATGTATTTCTCGTAGTAGATCACGGACTCGAGCTTCTTGGACGGAAGGCCAAGCAGCGCGGAGATCTTGTTGGGCGCGGACTTGAAGTACCAGATGTGGGCGACCGGAACGGTGAGGGTGATGTGACCCATCCGCTCGCGGCGCACCTTCTTCTCGGTCACCTCGACGTTGCAGCGGTCGCAGACGATGCCGCGGTAGCGGATCCTCTTGTACTTGCCGCAATAGCACTCGTAGTCCTTGGTCGGGCCGAAGATCTTCTCGCAGAAGAGACCGTCGCGCTCCGGCTTGTAGGTCCGGTAGTTGACCGTCTCCGGCTTGAGGACCTCGCCGCACGAACGCTCGGTGATGTCCTCCGGCGACGCGAGCGAGATGCTGATCGTCTGGAAGTTGCTCTTTACCTTATTGTCTTTGTTATTGAAAGTAGGCATATTACGTTTCGTTCAAAACAATTAATCCAAAGTAACCTTGAGACCAAGTCCACGGAGCTCGTGGAGAAGCACGTTGAGGGATTCGGGGATGCCTGCGGGCGGCATCGGATCGCCCTTGACGATGGCTTCGTATGTCTTGGACCGTCCGACGACGTCGTCGGACTTGACGGTCAGGATCTCCTGCAGGGCGTTGGCCGCGCCGAAGGCTTCGAGCGCCCAGACCTCCATCTCACCGAAACGCTGGCCGCCGAACTGGGCCTTGCCGCCGAGCGGCTGCTGGGTGATGAGGGAGTACGGACCGATGGAACGGGCGTGCATCTTGTCGTCGACCATGTGGCCAAGCTTGATCATGTAGATGACACCCACGGTCGCGGGCTGGTCGAAATAGTCTCCGGTGCCGCCGTCGCGCAGCTGGGTCTTGCCGAAGCGGGGAACGCCTGCCTTGTCCGTATACTTGCAGATCTCCTCGATGCTGGCACCGTCGAAGATCGGGGTGCTGAACTTGAGGCCCAGGCGGGAGCCGGCCCAACCGAGCACGGTCTCGTAGATCTGGCCCAGGTTCATGCGGGAAGGCACGCCGAGCGGGTTGAGCACGATGTCCACGGGGGTGCCGTCCTCAAGGAACGGCATGTCCTCACGGCGGACGATCTTCGCGACGATACCCTTGTTGCCGTGACGGCCGGCCATCTTGTCGCCGACGGTGATCTTGCGCTTCTTGGCGATGTACACCTTGGCGATCTGCATGACGCCGTTGGGAAGCTCGTCGCCCACCTTGATCTTGTCCATCTCACGCTTGCAGATCGCCTGCTCGGTCTTGAGGGCGATGCAGTAGTTGTTGATGAGGTCGCGGATGAGGGCGTTGGCCTCCTTGTCGGTCGTCCATTTGCCGGACGTGATGTTGGTATAGTCGATGCCCTTGAGCATCTCGGCGGTGATCTTCTTGTCCTTCGGGATGATCTCCACGCCGTAGAGGTCGGACACGCCGGCGCTCTTGCGGTTCTTGGTGAGGATCACGAGCTTCTGGATGAAGTCGGCGAAGAGCTTCTCGGCCTTGCGGTCGAATTCGGCCTGACGCATCTCCAGGCGGGTCTTCTGGTCGTTCTTGGCCTGGCTCTTCTTGCCGGTCTCCTTGGAGAGCTTGGCATAGAGGGCGGTGCCGACGACCGTGCCGCTCAGGGACGGGTTGGCCTTGAGGGAAGCGTCCTTGACATCACCTGCCTTGTCGCCGAAGATGGCCTTGAGGAGCTTCTCTTCCGGGGAAGGATCGCTCTCGCCCTTCGGGGTGATCTTGCCGATCATGATGTCGCCCGGCTCGATGTGCGCGCCGATGCGGACGATACCGTCTTCGCGGAGGTTCTTGGTGGCGTCCTCACTCACGTTCGGGATGTCGGAGGTGAGCTCCTCCATGCCGCGCTTGGTGTCGCGCACCTCGGTGAGGTACTCGTCCACGTGGACGGAGGTGAGGATGTCCCACTTGACCATCTCCTCGGAGAGCACGATGGCGTCCTCATAGTTGTAGCCCTTCCAGGGCATGAAGGCGACCATCAGGTTGCGGCCGAGCGCAAGCTCGCCGTCCTGGGAGGCATAGCCCTGGGTCAGGACCTGGCCCTTCTCCACCTTGTCGCCCTTCTTGACGAGCGGGGAGAGGGTCACCGTGGTGCTCTGGTTGGTGCGGCGGTAGATCGGGAGCTTGTAAACCGTCTCCTCGGGGGAGAAGCTGACGAAACGCTCGTCCTCGGTCTGCTCATAGCGGATGCGGATCTCGTTGGCGTCCACGTAGGTGACTTCGCCGCGGCGCTCCGCGATGAACTGGGTCCGGGAGTCGATGCAGACGCGCTCTTCCAGTCCGGTGCCCACGATCGGGGCCTCCGGCTTGAGGAGCGGCACGGCCTGGCGCATCATGTTCGCACCCATGAGGGCGCGGTGCGCATCGTCGTGCTCCAGGAACGGGATCAGGGAAGCGGCGACGGAAGCCATCTGGTTCGGGGCGACGTCCATGTAGCTGACCTCTTCCTTGGTGACGACCGGGAAGTCAGCCTCGAGGCGGCACTGGATGCGGTCTTCGAGGATGTTGCCCTCGTCGTCCATGCGGACATTGGCCAGGGAGACGAGCTTGTCCTCCTCTTCCTCGGCGCTCATGTAGTGGCAGCCGGCGGCCGTGAGGTCCACCTTGCCGTCCTTGACGTCGCGGTACGGCGTCTCGATGAATCCGAGGGAATCGATGCGCGCATACACGCACAGGGAGGAGATCAGACCGATGTTCGGACCTTCCGGCGACTCGATCGGGCAGAGGCGGCCGTAGTGCGTGTAGTGCACGTCGCGGACCTCGAAACCTGCACGGTCGCGGCTCAGACCGCCGGGACCCAGGGCGCTCAGGCGGCGCTTGTGGGTGATCTCGGCGAGCGGGTTGGTCTGGTCCATGAACTGGGACAGCTGGCTCGTGCCGAAGAAGGAGTTGATCACGGAAGAGAGCGTCTTCGCATTGATCAGGTCGATCGGGTTGAACTGCTCGCTGTCGCGCACGTTCATCCGCTCGCGGATGGTGCGGGCCATGCGGCTCAGACCCACGCTGAACTGGTTGGCGAGCTGCTCGCCCACCGTGCGGACACGGCGGTTGGACAGGTGGTCGATATCGTCGACCGACGCCTTGGAGTTGATCAGCTGGATGAGGTACTTGATGATCTCGATGATGTCGGTGTTCGTCAGGACGCGCACGTCCGGGGCGATGGTCAGGCCGAGCTTCTTGTTGAGGCGGAAGCGGCCGACGTTGCCCAGGTCGTATCTCTTCTCGGAGAAGAAGAGCTTGTCGATGACGTCGCGGGCCGTGCTCTCATCCGGCGGTTCGGAGTTGCGGAGCTGCTTGTAGATGTAGTTGACGGCCTCGATCTCGGTGTTGGTCGGGTCCTTCTGGAGGGTGTTGAAGATGATGGCGTACTCGTTGGAGTTCGCCTCGTCCTTCTGGAGGAGGATCGTCTTCTCGTCAGCCTCGAGGATGGCCTCGATGGTCTCGTCGTCGAGGATCTCGCCGCGCTTGACGATGATCTCGATACGCTCCACCGGGGTCACTTCTCCGGTGTCCTCGTCGATGAAGTCTTCGAACTTGGTCTTCAGCACGTTGTTGGCGAGCTTGCGACCCTTGCCGGCCTCCAGGTTCTCCGGAGTGACCTCGATCTCGTCGGCCAGGTCGAAGATGTCGATGATGTCCTTGTCGGCGTTGTAGCCGATGGCGCGGAGGAGCGTCGTCACGGGCAGTTTCTTCTTGCGGTCGATGTACGCATACATCACGTTGTTGATGTCGGTTGCGAACTCGATCCAGGATCCCTTGAACGGAATGATGCGGGCGGAATAGAGCTTCGTTCCGTTGGCGTGCATGCTCTGGTCGAAGAACACGCCGGGGGACCTGTGCAGCTGGGACACGATGATGCGTTCGGATCCGTTGATCACGAACGTGCCGGCCGGCGTCATGTACGGGATGTTCCCGAGATAGACGTCCTGGACGCGGGTGTCGAAATCCTCGTGTTCCGGGTCTGTGCAGGAAAGGCGGAGTTTGGCCTTGAGCGGGACGTTGTAGGTCAGTCCGCGCTGGAGGCACTCCTCGATGGAATACTGAGGGGGATCGATGAAGTAATCGATGAACTCGAGCTTGTAGTTGTTCCTCGTATCCTCAATCGGGAAGATTTCCTGGAATACCTGGTAAAGGCCTTCGTTCTTGCGGTTCTCCGGCGTAGTCTCCAGCTGGAAGAAGTCCCGGAAGGACTTGAGTTGCACTTCCAGCAGGTCCGGATACTCCAGGATCTTGGATGTTGCGAAGTTTATGCGCTTGTTTTGAGCCTTTTTTGACATATTCTGCCGTTGGAAACGTTGGAAATGGGAGAAAAACTTAAATACGGAAAAAAGGTTTAGAGCCTATTATCCCCGGCTCTAAACCTGTTTGTCCCCTAAGCAGGGCGAGGTTGGAGTTATTTAATCTCAACCTCGGCGCCGGCTTCCTCAAGAGCGGCCTTGAGGGCCTCGGCCTCTGCCTTGGAAATCTTCTCTTTCACCGTGGCGGGAGCACCGTCAACGAGATCCTTCGCTTCCTTCAGACCGAGACCGAGCTCCGTCTTGACGACCTTGATCACGTTGAGCTTCGCCTGGCCGGCGGTCTTGAGGATCACATCGAACTCAGTCTGCTCGGCCTCGGCGGCGGCGCCGGCACCGGCGTCAGCGGAGACGACCACAGCAGCGGCTGCAGGCTCGATACCATACTCTTCCTTGAGGATCTTTGCAAGTTCCTGAACGTCTTTTACAGAGAGGTTTACCAACTCTTCTGCAAGGGCTTTAACATCTGCCATAATTTTATTGTTTTTAATTGTTAATATTTTGCTTATTCTGCTGCAGGAGCCTCAGCTGCGGGCGCCTCTTCGGCGGCCGGTGCAGCCTCTTCTGCGGGAGCCTCGGCGGCCGGAGCCTCCGGGGCAGCGGCCTCGGCGGGCTTGGCGGCGCCGACCTTCTCGTCGTCGGCCTTGCCCTCGGATGCATTCTCGAGGCCGCCGATGACGCGCTGGATCGGGCTCTGGAGGAGGGCGATGATGTCGCCGATGAGCTCTTCGCGGGTCTTGATGGCTGCGAGCTGGTCAAGCTTGTCCTCTCCGATGAAGACGCAGTCCTGCACATAAGCGCCCTTGACGACCGGCTTCGCAAAGCCTTCGCGCTGGAGCTTCTTGATGAGCTTGCCCGGCGCGGCGGGGACGTTGGTGTACATGATGGCGGTGTTGCCCACCAGGGTCTCGATGAGGGACTTCATATCCTCGTTCTCCGACGCCTTCAGGACGTGGGTGAAGAGGGTGTTCTTGACGACGCTCAGGACGATGCCTTCGTTAAAGCATTCGCGACGGAGCCTGCTTGTCTGTCCAGCATTCAGGCCGGCAATATCGGTAATGTAGAAATTGGGATACTGCTGAAGCTGCGCTGAGATGCTTTCAATAATCTGACCTTTAACTTCCTTTTTCATAATATTGAATTTTTACTCAGCACCTTTGTTGAGGAATGCCTTGAGATCAATCTTGATACCGGGGCTCATGGTGGAGCACAGGGCAGCGCTCTTCATGTAAGTCCCCTTGAGGGCCTGCGGCTTGAGTTTCGCGATGGCGTTCAGGACCTCGGCAGCGTTCTCGTAGAGCTGCTGGGCGCTGAAGGAAACCTTGCCGATTCCCGTATGGATAATACCGGTCTTGTCGACCTTGAAGTCGATCTTGCCTCCCTTGGAAGCCTTGACGGCGGCGCCGATCTCCATGGTGACCGTACCGGTCTTGGGGTTCGGCATGAGGCCGCGCGGGCCGAGGATCTTACCGAGGGCGCCGATCTTGGCCATCACGGACGGCGTACAGACGATGACGTCGACGTCGGTCCAGCCGCCCTTGATCTTCTCGATGTACTCGTCGAGTCCCACGTAGTCGGCACCCGCCTCCTTCGCCTCGGCCTCCTTGTCGGGAGTACAGAGGGCGAGCACGCGGACGACCTTGCCCGTTCCGTTCGGAAGGGTGACCACGCCACGGATCATCTGGTTGGCCTTGCGCGGGTCAACGCCCAGATTCGCGGAGATCTCGACGGTGGCGTCGAACTTGGTGTACGTGATATCCTTTACCACCTGGCACGCCTCAGCGAGCGGATACAGTTTGTGAGAATCGTACTTCTCAGCAACTGCCTTCTGATTCTTAGTCATTCTAGCCATAATGCGTGTCGATTTTAAAGGTTCTCGGGGAATTCACCGGTCACGGTGATACCCATGCTTCTTGCGGTGCCTGCCACCATGCGCATAGCGGATGCGAGGGTGAAGCAGTTGAGGTCCGGCATCTTGCCTTCGGCGATCGTACGGATCTGGTCCCAGGTGACGGTGGCGACCTTCTTGCGGTTCGGCTCACCGGAAGCCTTGTCGATCTTGGCGGCTTCTTTCAGGGACACAGCCACGGGGGGCTGCTTGACTTCGAAGGTGAAGGACTTGTCGGAGTAGACCGTGATCACGACGGGAAGGATCTTACCCGCCTGGCCCTGCGTGGCTGCATTGAAAGCCTTGCAGAAGTCCATGATGTTCAAGCCTTTGGAACCGAGTGCAGGTCCTACCGGAGGTGCAGGATTGGCAGCTCCGCCTTTGATTTGGAGCTTAATGAATCCGGTAACTTCTTTTGCCATGTTGGATGTTATTCTTTAGTTACTTGCGTAAAGCTGAGCTCGAGTTGGGTCTTCCTTCCGAAGATCACCACAATTACTTTGACCTTGCTGCGGTCTTCCAAGATCTCGTCGACCGTGCCGCTGAAACCGCTGAACGGGCCGTCCGTGATGCGGACGGACTCGCCGATCTCGTAATTCACGAGGGTTTCCGCGGCATTGTCCGCGTTTTCATCCTGGACTCCGAGGATCCGCTGGGCCTCTTCCTCGCGGATAGGCACGGGGATGCGCTCGAACTGGGTGCCGGTGGTCGTCCTCTTCTCGGTGAGGAATCCGGACATGCCGGGGACAAGGTTGCGGATGATGTTCTCAAGCTTCGCACTCAATTCGGCCTGGATAAGGACATAACCAGGGAAAAGCAGCTTGTCGACTGCCTTTCTTTTGCCGTTTTTCGTGACGATTTCCTTTTTGACGGGAACAAGGACTTGAGCCACCTGATCCTGAAGTCCGCTTCGCTCAATCTCTTTTTCGAGATACTCTTTGGCCTTCTTCTCCTTCCCTCCTGCAGCCCGCAGGACGTACCATTTCATATCGCCCATGGTGAGTCAATGATTACAACGTGTAGATTCCGGTCATCAGAGATTGGAAAGCGAAGTCGATCACCCAGAGCACTGCGGCCAACAGGACGGTCGTGACGATGACGAGCAGGGCGGAGCTTTGCAGCTTCGACCAGGTCGGCCACGTCGTCTTCTTGGTGAGCTCGGTGAAGGACTCTTTACAATAATTGATCAACTTTCTCATCTTTACATTTAATGGACGCCGCGAAATGGAAGCGGGAGGGCGGCGTCTGTTAAACCATTACCAAATCGTAACCTTTGATATTTGCAGGGGAAGCAGGAATCGAACCCACATTGACGGTTTTGGAGACCGCTGAATTACCATTATTCTATTCCCCTGTAAAGGCGGGGCTGTCAATCGGCCCCGCCTCGGACTTTCCAATCGGAATTAGTCAAGGATCTTGATGACCTGACCGGCACCGACCGTACGGCCACCCTCGCGGATAGCGAAACGGAGGTTCTCGTTCAGAGCAACAGGAGTGATGAGCTGGACGTCGATCTCCACGTTGTCACCAGGCATGACCATCTCGACACCGGCAGGGAGGGTGATCTCACCGGTAACATCCAGGGTGCGGATGAAGAACTGGGGACGATACTTGTTGTGGAACGGCGTGTGGCGGCCACCCTCTTCCTTCTTCAGGACGTAGATCTGTCCGAGGAAGTGCTTGTGAGGAGTGATGGAGCCGGGCTTGGCGATAACCTCACCGCGCTTGACTTCCTTCTTGTCGATACCACGGAGCAGCAGACCCACGTTGTCGCCGGCCTCGCCCTGGTCGAGGAGCTTGCGGAACATCTCGACGCCGGTGACGACGGTGTTCTTCGGCTTGTCGTTGAAACCGACGATCTCGGCCGGATCATTGACATGGATGGTGCCGGTCTCGATACGGCCGGTAACCACGGTACCACGACCGGTGATGGAGAAGATGTCCTCGATAGGCATCAGGAACGGCTTCTCGTTCTCACGGACAGGAAGGGGAATGTACTCGTCGACAGCGTCCATCAGCTCGAGGACTTTCTCCTCCCACTGCGGCTCACCGTTGAGGGCGCCGAGGGCGGAACCACGGATGACGGGGGCGTTGTCGCCGTCGAAATCGTACTTGCTGAGGAGGTCGCGGACCTCCATCTCGACGAGGTCAAGCATCTCCTCATCGTCCACGAGGTCGACCTTGTTCAGGAAGACGACCATCTTAGGGACGTTCACCTGCTTGGCGAGGAGGACGTGCTCGTTGGTCTGCGGCATCGGGCCGTCGGTGGCGGCGACCACGAGGATCGCACCGTCCATCTGGGCAGCACCGGTAACCATGTTCTTCACGTAGTCGGCGTGGCCCGGGCAATCGACATGCGCATAGTGGCGATTGGCGGTCTGGTACTCGACGTGAGCGGTGTTGATGGTGATACCACGCTCCTTCTCCTCAGGGGCGTTGTCGATCTGATCGAAAGACTTGATCTCGCTCAGACCCTTGGCGGCGAGCACCTTCGTGATCGCGGCGGTCAGAGTGGTCTTGCCATGGTCAACGTGGCCGATCGTGCCGATGTTGACGTGAGGTTTGGTCCTCTCGAATTTTTCTTTTGCCATAATATATTACGTTTTAAAAGTTTGTTACAAAATTAAACCGGCTTTTAAACCGGCTTTTGAGCCGATGATGGGATTTGAACTCATGACCTCATCCTTACCAAGGATGCGCTCTACCCCTGAGCTACATCGGCGTTCATTGAGCGGGGTAGGAGAATCGAACTCCCATTTCCAGCTTGGAAGGCTGGCATAATAGCCATTATACGAACCCCGCTTGGGAGCAGTCGTTTCTGTCCAACTTCCGCTTTTTTGTGGGCAAGGATGGATTCGAACCACCGTAGGCATCGCCAGCAGATTTACAGTCTGCCCCATTTGACCGCTCTGGTACTTGCCCCTATCTTACATTGCTGATCGTGAGCCGATGGAGGGAATCGAACCCACGACCTTGAGATTACAAATCACACGCTCTAGCCAACTGAGCTACATCGGCAATGTATTATTTCAAAGCCCCCTAGTTTTTGGGACTGCAAAGATAGGAATAATTTCCTATTCTCCAAATACTTTTTTCAAACTTTTTCGTATCCCGTCGGCGTCCAGCCCGCAGGCGGCGTACTGCTCCGACTGGCGTGCGTGGGAGATGAAGCGGTCCGGGATGCCGATCCCTTCCAGGGTGGCCCGGAAGCGGCCTCCGGCCAGGAACTCGCTGACCGCGCCGAATAGCCCGCCGGCGAGGGCGCCGTCCTCCACGGTGACCAGGTGCCGGCAGCGTCCGGCGACCTCGGCGAGGAGATCCTCGTCGAGCGGCTTGAGGAAGCGCATGTCGTACACGCCGACGCGTCCGGGCCAGTCCGCAGCGGCCTCCAGGGCGCGGTTCACGACGGGCCCGAGCCCCAGGATGGCGACCTCGTCCCCTTCGAGCAGGGCGGTGCCCCGGCCGGGCTCGAGCGGCTCGGGCGGCGCTTCCCGCCAGGCGGTCCCTTCGCCCATCCCGCGCGGGTACCTTATAATAAAAGGTCCCGCGTCATGCTTCCAGGCGGTGTACATGAGCCGCTTGAGCTCGGTCTCGTCGCGCGGGGCGCTGACGATGGCGTTCGGGATGCTGCGGTAGGCGGCCAGGTCGAAGGCGCCGTTGTGCGTGGCGCCGTCCTCGCCCACGAGCCCCGCGCGGTCGAAGCAGAGCACGACCGGCAGGCGCTGGAGCGCCACGTCGTGGATGATCTGGTCGTAGGCGCGCTGGGAGAAGGCGGAGTAGATGTTGCAGAACGGCTTCATCCCGCCGGCGGCGAGGCCGGCGGAGAAAGTCACGGCGTGCTCCTCCTCGATGCCCACGTCGAAGAAGCGCTCCGGGAGGGCGGCGGCGAGGCGGTTCATGCCGCAGCCGCTCGCCATGGCGGGCGTCACGCCGACCACGTGCGGGTCGGCTTCGGCGAGCTCGCAGAGCACTTCGCCGAAGACGTCCTGGTAGCGGTCGCGCAGGTGGGGTGCGTGGATACGTTCGCCCGTTTCCGGGTCGAAATGGCCCGGTGCATGCCAGACGACGGGGTCCTGCTCGGCCGGGGCGTAGCCTTTGCCCTTGACCGTGAAGCAGTGCAGCACGCGCGGCCCGGTGATGCCGTGGAGCTTGCGGAGGGTCTTTACGACCTCGGCGATGTCGTTGCCGTCGATGGGGCCGAAGTAGCGGAATCCCAGGGCCTCGAACAGGTGGCCGCCCGGCTTGCCGACGAGCCAGGACTTGAAGCCCCGGACCCAGCGCTGGAGGAAACGCCGGAATGCATTGTCTCCCAGGAAGTTCCAGACGCCGTTCTTGAAACGGTTGTATGACTGGCTGGTCGTGAGGTTGAGCAGGTGGCGGTGCAGCGCGCCCGTGTTCCCCTCGATGGACTGATTGTTGTCGTTGAGGATGACGAGCAGGTCGGCATGGCTCTCGCCGGCGTTGTTGAGCCCCTCGAAGGCAAGGCCGCCGGTCATCGCACCGTCGCCGATCAGGGCGACGACCTTCTCCCGGCGGCCCTGCATGCGGGCCGCTTCAGCGAGCCCGAGGGCCGCGGAGACGGAGGTCGAGGAGTGCCCGACGCCAAAGGCGTCAAACGGGCTCTCGTCCCGGCTCGGGAAGCCGCTGATGCCGCCCTGCGTGCGCATCGTGGCGAAGGCCTCGCGCCGGCCGGTCAGGATCTTGTGGGCATAGGCCTGGTGTCCCACGTCGAAGACGAGCTTGTCCTGCGGGGTGTCATAGACATAATGGATGCCCACGATGAGCTCCACCGCACCGAGGCTGGCGGCGAGGTGCCCGGGATTGCGCGAGCAGCACTCGATGATATACTGGCGCAGCTCCGCACACAGGGTGCGCAGCTGCTCCGGGGTAAAGCCTTTGATGTCGGCTGGGGAGTCGATCCTGTCCAGCAGTTCGTACATGCCTTATTTCCGGATGTTCGGCAGCTCCAGGCCGTAGCCTTTCTTGCGGTCCTCCTTCTTGAGCAGGAAGCTGAAGATGAAGGCCAGCACGCCGAAGCTGGAGAACACGAGCATCGGCACGAAGTACCCGCCGGTGGAACCGCGCAGCGAGCCGATCAGCATCGGCACGAGGCAGAGGCCGATGTTCTGCACCCAGAAGATGAGGCAGTACGCCGAACCGAGGATCTTCTCGTCGATGATCTTCGGCACGGACGGCCACAGGGCCGCGGGCACGAGCGAGAAGCTCACGCCGAGCACGACGATCAGCAGCAGGGCCAGCCACTTGTACGGGGCGACCGGCAGCAGGAAGGCGAAGCACAGGTGGCAGGCGATCATGATGACCGAGCCGGCCATCAACATCGTGGCCCCCTTGCCCTTGAGGTCCAGGAAGATGCCCAGGAAGGGCGTCAGGATCATGGCCAGGATGGGGAAGACGCTGAACAGCCGGGAGGCGGACGCGGCGTCGATCTGCAGGGTCTCCTCGAGGAAGTTCGGCGCGTAGCGCTGGAACGGGAAGATGGCGCTGTAGTACAGCACGCACAGCAGGGCCACGATCCAGAACATCTTGCTCTTGAAGATGGCGCCGAGGTCCTTCACGTGGAATTCGTCCTCCGGGGACTTCTCCTCCGTCGCCATGCCGGCGGCCACCAGCTGCTTGTCGAAGCGGGTGTCCATGAAGGCGAAGATGATGAAGTTGAGCAGGCCGATGCAGAGCAGCGCACCGCAGAAGCCCATCGGGGCGACGACGGAGCCGCCGAACTTGGCGCTGATCATCGGGGAGATCCACATGACGCCGAACACGCCCAGGCGGGCGATGGCCATCTCGATGCCCATGGCGAGGGCCATCTCCTTGCCCTTGAACCATTTGGCGAGGATCTTGGAGACGTTCGTGCCCTCCATCTCACAGCCGCAGCCGAAGATCATGAAGCCGAGCGAGGCGAGCTTGGCGCTGGCGGGCATCTCGACCCACCAGGAGCCGAGCCACTGGGCGAAGCCCGTGGTCTGGAACCAGTCGCTCACCGCGACGAACTTGATCGCGGCGCCGAGGACCATCAGGCCGGCGGACAGGATGCCGGAGAAGCGCACCCCGAGCTTGTCGAGGATGATGCCGGCGAGGATCAGGAAGCCGCAGATGTTGAGGATGTACTCGGAGGCGGCGTATTTGCCGAACACGGCGCTGCTCCAGCCGAGGTTGGTCTCCACGAGGGATTTGAGCGGGGACATCACGTCCACGAACATATAGGCGAAGAACATCATCAGGGCGACGAGGATCAGCACGGTCCAGCGCGCCACCCAGTTGTCGTTCATCATTTTCCGGATATTTTCACTCATACGCTAAGCTGCTTCTAGAAGGGAAGATCGTCGGTCGGGCCTTCGTCCACGGCGGGCGCAGCGGGTGCTGCGGGAGCGGCGGGCGCTTGCGGGGCGGGCTGCTGGTACGCGGGCTGCTGGTAGGACGGCTGCTGCGCGGGCTGCTGATAGCCGCCCTGGCGCTGCTGGTAGCCACCCTGCGGCGGGTAGCCACCGCCCTGCGGGTCGGCGGGATAGGAAGCGCCGTCGCCGTCGCGGCGGCCGAGCAGCTGCAGGGTGTCGACATTGATCTCCGTGGTGTATTTCTCCATCCCCTGGGCGTCCGTGTACTTGCGGGTGCGGAGTTTGCCCTCGATGTAGAGCTGGGTGCCTTTGCGCACGAAGCGCTCGCAGACGTCGGCGGGCTGTCCCCAGGCGACGATGTTGTGCCATTCCGTGTTCTCACGGGTCTCTCCGCTGCGGTCGCGGTAGCGCTCGGAGGTAGCGAGGGTGAACGTGGCGACTTTCCGGCCCTGTGCGCCGGGGGTGTTTCCTTCGAGGTAACGTACATTGGGGTCTCTTCCAACGTTACCGATCAGCATGACTTTATTCAGTGACATAGTACAAAAATTTTAGTTTGACAAGATAGGGATTTTTTGGCGAAATGCGCGTATCTTTGCCGGGTATTCTTTCCGAAAAATGACGATTTCGCTCACGGGATTCATGGGCTGCGGCAAGAGCAGCACGGGGCGGGCGCTCGCGGAGCGCCTGGGGGCCCGCTTCGTGGACCTGGACGCCGAGATCGTCGCCCGGACGGGGCGCAGCATCCCGGATATTTTCCGCGAAGGCGGGGAGGCGGCCTTCCGCGCCGCAGAGCTGAAGGCGCTGCGGGCCGTGCTCGACGGGGCGGATGCCGCAGGTGTCACCGTGCTCGCCCTCGGCGGCGGCACGCTGACCGTGCCCGCGGCGCGGGAAATCATCCTGGCGGAAACGGAATGCGTCTGGCTGCGGACGCGCCTGGAGACCATCCGGGAGCGGCTCGGCGACGCCGACGCCTCCCGGCCCCTGTTCGCCGACGCCGACGCCCTTTTCTCCGCCCGCGAGCCCGTCTACGCCCTGGCCCCCCATGCCGTCGATACCGACGGCCTCAGTCCCGCCGAAGCCGCCGACGCGGTCGTCAGGATCCTCGCCCGGAAAAGGTAAAACGGGCGCTGATCAGGTGCCGATTGACAGTTATTGATTTGTTTCATCCGCCCCTTGTTCCTGAAGCTTCTCGAGGAATTGTCCGGGGGTGAGGACGGTCATCCAGGTGTTCCCTCGAAAGTGGGTGAGGTTGGATGTCAGCAGGAAGTCGCATCCGGCTGTTTCCGCGCAGGAGATCTGCAAGGCATCTTCGAAATCCGGGTACGCCGAATCCAGCGCGTCAATTATGAATAAATCGCTCATCGACAATATATTGCAGAAATGCCGAAGCTCATTGATGATTGCCTTTATCCGGGCTTTGTCAAAATGCTTTCGCAATACATAAGCGATATCGGCCACGGACAGGAAGGAGAGGTATAGGCGAATGCTGTCCCCGGAGGTCTCCCATAGGTCCAAGAGCGTCCGGGCCGCGACTTTGCCTTCGCGCCCGGGAATGTACAAATCCAGGATGACGTTGGTATCCAGAAAGATCTTTGTCATTTCCCGAGGATGTATGCGAGTTTCTCATCCTTCTCCAGATCCTCTTCCGTGAACGGGGGGAGGATGTCGAGCATGCGGCTGACGCGTGCGGAACGGGGAATGGGGAAAGCAACCCTGGGATATGCCGGTTCGTCCCGGACATCGGCCCGGAGAACGGCCTCCACGTAGCTGTTCAGGCTTTTGTTTTGTCGTGTCGCCTTCTTCTTCAAGCGCTGGAGCAGCGACTCTTCCAGGCGGAAGGCGGTTTGGATTCTCCGTGTCGGTTCCATCTGTTCCCTGTCTTTTGCGCAAAGATAAAGAACAGATAACACTTTTGCAAATTTGTTATATAACGGATCCCATCCGCGCGGCATCCGGCTCTTCGCCGGTCATCAGGGCATAGCCCGTGACGGCCTGGGCGAGCAGCCAGGCGGAGCCGGGGATGTAGCCCGGCCGGCCGGCCAGGCAGGGATCCCTGTAATTGGCTTCCAGCAGATGGGCGCAGTCGAGGCGGTCGGCGCCTTCGACGAAGCGCGGCAGGGTGTAGATGACCACGTCGGCGCTCGCGCCGCCGGCCAGTTCCGCATGGCGGTAGAGCCGCGTGTCGAGGCCGAGGTCTTCGGCGGCGGCGAGGGCGGCCTTGCCGGCGCCGCCATAGCCGACGACGGCGGCCGTGCGGCAGCCGAGCGGCTCCAGCAGGGCTTTCACGCCCCGGTAGTCGGAATTATAGGCTTTCGTCCCTTCCGGGGTCTTCACGACCAGGTTGGTCGCCCCGACGCGCCCGCATTCGGGACTGCGCCAGTCCACCCGCGCATAGGCATCCCCCTTGAAAGGGGCCGTGACGTTGATGGCCCTGTAGCCCGCCAGGAAGCGCGCCCAGGCCTCCTCGAAGTCCGGCGTTTCGATCAGGTCATAGGGGTATTTCCCGCCGTAGGCGGCGGTGAACAGCGCGGGGCTGAGGGAATGGGCAATGGGATGCCCGATGAGGCCGAACCTATCCATTCCGGCGCTGCCTGACGGCTTCAAAAAGGAGGATGGCGGCGGACACGGACACGTTGAGCGAATCCAGCCGTCCCAGCATCGGGATGCGGATGTGGGCGTCGGCCGCCGCACGCCAGGCATCGGTCAGCCCGGTGGCTTCCGTGCCCATCACGAGGGCGGTCCCGACGGTCATGTCGCAATCATAATAGAGGGAGGAATCCTGCAGCTGCGCCGTCAGGATGCGGATCCCGCGTGCCTTGAGGAAGGCGATGGCGGCTTCCGAGCCGCACGTGACGCAGGGCACCGTGAACACGGCGCCGACGGACGCACGGATCAGGTTCGGATTCCATAGGTCCGTCAGCGGGTCGCACACCAGCACCGCGTCGGCCCCGGCCGCGTCGGCGCTGCGCAGCACCGCGCCCAGGTTGCCGGGCTTCTCCACGGACTCCAGCACCACCACCAGCGGATTCTGCGGCAGCACCAGGCCGTCGAGCCGCCGCTCCGGCGTCCTGACCTCCGCGATCACCCCCTCCGTTCCTTCCCGATAAGAAATCTTCGCATACACCTCCTCGCTGACCTCAAAATACTTCACCCTGCTTTCCGGCGACGCCGTGGTGGCAACTGCCCCGGGAAACCGTGCCACCCTCGGCATCGTAAGAGGGGGGACCACAAGCGAAGCGCAGTGGTGGGGTCCGGCGCAGCCGGACGTTTCCGGGGGCAGTTGGCCACCCGGCGGAGTGGAAAGCAAGTCAGGGCAGTAAAAGACCGAGTCGACCTCGAAGCCGGCGTCGATGCAATGCTGGAGCTCGCGGCGGCCTTCGACGACGAAAAGACCGGCCTCGCGCCGCGCAGACGATTTCTGCTGCAACGCGAGGAGCCGCTTGACCTTCGGATTCGAAGGCGAGGTGATGAGTTCCGGCATGGGACGCGGGATTACTCGGCCTGCTCTTTATTCTCTTTCTTCAGGACCTTCTCCGGCCGCATCTGCGGGAAGAAGAGCACATCCTGGATGGTGGTCTGCCCGGTCATGAACATGGTCAGGCGGTCGATGCCCATCCCGAGGCCGGAAGTCGGCGGCATGCCGTACTCCAGCGCGCGGACAAAGTCCATGTCGATGTACATCGCCTCGTCGTCACCCTTGCTCTTGAGGGCGGCCTGCTCCTCGAAACGCTCCAGCTGGTCGATCGGATCGTTCAGCTCGGAATAGGCATTCGCCAGCTCCTTGCCGCAGACGAACAGCTCGAAGCGCTCGGTGAGCGTCGGATCGGTGCGGTGGCGCTTGGTCAGCGGAGACATCTCCACGGGATAATCGATGATGAAGGTCGGCTGGACCAGCTTGTCCTCGCAATAGGTGCCGAAGATGGCGTCGATCAACTTGCCCTTGCCCATCGAAGGCTCGATGTCGACATCGAGCCGCTTGCAGGTCGCGCGGAGCTCGTCCTCCGACATCCCCTTCACGTCCACCCCGGCGTACTCCTTGATGGCGTCGAGGATCGGGAGGCGGCGGTACTCCCCGCCGAAATCGACCTCGTTCTCCCCGATGGCCACCTTCGTGGTGCCGTTGACGGCCATGCTGACCTTCGCGAGCATCGTCTCCACGAACTTCATCATCCAGTTGTAGTCCTTGTAGGCCACATAGATCTCCATGCAGGTGAACTCGGGATTGTGCGTCTTGTCCATGCCTTCGTTGCGGAAATCCTTCGCGAACTCGTACACCCCGCTGTAGCCGCCCACGATGAGGCGCTTGAGGTAGAGCTCGTTGGCGATGCGCAGGTACAGGGGAATGTCGAGGGCGTTGTGGTGCGTAATGAACGGGCGCGCGGTCGCGCCGCCCGGAATGCCCTGCAGGATCGGGGTCTCCACCTCCAGGCAGCCGGCGGCATTGAAATATTCGCGCATCGTGGCGATGATCTTCGCACGCTTGACGAAGGTGTCCTTGACCTGCGGGTTGACGATCAGGTCCACATAGCGCTGGCGGTAACGGAGCTCCGGGTCCGTGAAGGCGTCGAAGACCTGGCCGTCCTGCTCCTTGACGATGGGCAGCACGCGCAGCGACTTGCTCAGCAGGGTGAGCTCCTTGGCGTGGACGCTCAGCTGGCCGGTCTGGGTGATGAAGGCGAAGCCCTTGATACCCACGATGTCGCCGATGTCCATGAGTTTCTTCCAGACGGTGTTGTACATCGTCTTGTCCTCGCCGGGGCAGATCTCGTCGCGCTTGACATAGATCTGGATGCGCCCGGTCTCATCCTGGAGCTCGCCGAAGGAGGCGGCGCCCATGATGCGCCGGCTCATCAGTCGGCCGGCGATGCAGATGTCCTGCAGGTTGCCCTTTTCGGGGTCGTATTCTTCGAGAATCTGCGCCGCAGTGGCGTTCACGGGATACTCTGCTGCCGGGTACGGCTCGATCCCCAATTCCCTGAGTTTCGCCAGCGATTCGCGGCGGATCAATTCTTGTTCGCTAAATTCTGCCATAATGGCGCAAAGATAAGAAAAAGTTTTAAAGCAGACACTCCGTCCTGTCCCACAGGGAGCATTCCAGCCCGGGATCCCGGTAACGGGCCGGGATGGCGAAGGAACGGCGGCCGGCGAAATAGCGCCCGGACTGCTCCGAGGTGAGGGCGGCGAGCAGCGGCGCGGCCCCTTTCTCAGGCGACTTGATCAGGGGCCGGAAGAGCACGTCCGTAAGCGGATCGAACCAGCGGCCGAGCCGGATGATGCCGGTATCGACGATGCCCGGGTCGGCCACGTTGACCAGCAGGTCCGGCCGCCGCCGGGCGAGCTCCTGTGAGAAATGCAGCAGCGCGAGCTTGGTGCGGGCATACGTACCCAGTTGGGAGAAATCCTTCTCCGAAGGCTGCAGGGATGTCCCGTCCACACGGACGAAGCGGCACGACAGGGAGACGGTGCAGACGACATGTGCGCCCGGCCCGAGCCGGTCCAGGAGCAGGGAGGTCAGCCGGAAAGGCCCGAAATAATTGGTGCAGAACGTCTGTTCATATCCGTCGGGAGTCAGGGAATACGACCGGCTGATGATTCCGGCGTTGTTCAGCAGGCCGGTGACGGGCTCCGGTCCCAGTCCGGCGACGAAAGCGCGGATCGAGGAAGGCGACGAGAGGTCCAACGGCCGCACTTCAAGCCTGGCCTTCGGCCGGCCGGCAAGGATCTGCGCCCGCAGGACTTCCCCCTTGGGGACATTCCTGCACGCCATCACCACCGGATACCCCCGGTCGGAAAGTGCCTGCGTGACGGCGGCGCCGAGCCCGCCCGTCGCTCCCGTGACGATGATCCGGCCGTTCATTTCAGTTTTTTCCAGAATCGGGCGATAAGCGGTCCCGGCAGCAAGGCGATCAGTGCCGGCAGCCAGACATTCATGAAAGACGGGCTGACCACGCGGCGGCGCCGGAACATGGCGCGCAGTGCCCGCCGCACCAGCCATCCCGGTGTCCGGATGAGTCCGGTCCGCAGCCCCATTTTCATTTTCTTCTCATCCAGCTTATACAGCGGCGTGGCGATGGCTGCGGGACAGACCGTCGTGACTCCCACGCCGTAGGGCCGAAGTTCGAAGGACAACGAGCGGCCGAAACTCCGCAGATAGGCCTTGGTCGCGGAATACACGCTGATGCCAGGCGCGGGTATCCGGGCGGCCATGGAGGATACATTCAGGATATAGCCGTCGCCCCGCGCCTTCATCTCCTGTCCGAACAGGATGCAGAGCCGCGTGACGGTGGTGACATGCAGGTTGATCATGGCCTGGACCCGGTCCAGGTCCTCCACCTTCAATTCCTTGAAAAAGAACATCCCGGCGTTGTTGACCAGTACGTCCGGGTGGATGTCCTCCGCCTGGCACCAAGCGAACAACTCATCGGCGGACTGTGGCAGGGCGAGGTCCTGATAGTGCGTGCGCACGACAGCCGTTGCTCCGAGCTCCTGCGCGGCATCGGCGAGTTCCTGCTTGCGATTGCCCACCAGCACGAGCGAGTATCCGCGCGCAGCGAGCTGGCGGGAGAACTCCAGACCCATGCCGGAACTGCCACCCGTGATCAATGCGACCATCGCGCTTCCGATTTTTCGATTTCCCGCTGCAGGCCGGCAGGCAGGTCCTTGACACAATGGTGGCATTTCGCCTCCAAAGAGTACATCCGCCCGATGCAGTAGTTGGAATGGCCGCAGCCGCTGCAGTCCAGCTCTCCGCTGCGGAGTTTGTTCACGAAGTCCGTGTCATGGAGCAGGGCACGCGCCATCTGGAGGCCGTCGAAGCCGGCAGCCAGGACTTCCTCCATCTTCTGCCGGGACACCAGGCCGCCCACATAGATAAGCGGCAGCCCGACGGCGGCGCGGAATTCTTTCGCATCCTCCAGGAAATAGCCTTCCCGGTACGGGACCGTCGGGATGAGAATGCGCCCGAAGAAGCGAACCATCGCCTTGAGCCACCACATTTTCTTCGCGTCGATGTAGTAGGCGAACGCGCGGATCGCCATGTCGCCGCGCATCACCTCCATCGGTGCCTTGCTCACGAAACCGGCCGACAGGACGATGGCGTGGACCCCGAGCCGCTCGAGTTCGCGGGCGACTTCCAGGCACTCCGCCCGTTGCATGCCGCGGCGGAAACCGGCTCACCTGCAAAGTTCCGTGTTTAAGTTATCCAAAGATCTTATAGATTCTATACATGAAGAAGGTATAGTCGCTTACACCTCGTAGTTGGGATCTAAAGGTTTTGATCTTT